>MDSZ01265315.1_pt1 | contig 11052 bp, 7 predicted proteins | sample 811201 | NCBI WGS metagenome assembly MDSZ01 (sample SAMN05326647, study PRJNA326480) | marine metagenome | isolation source: seawater | place: Indian Ocean: North | collected 2010 | reverse complement strand
TGTTAAATATCCAGATTTAGCCAAACAACTAAACTTTCCCTTAAAAGATAAAAGTAATGATAAGGTTATAGATTTAGAAGCTTATAGATATAAAAAGATTTCAAGAGAAAATATTGATTTACAAAATCAAATAACTGAAATTCTATTAGCTGGCAAAAGCCATATCCTTTCCCAAAAAAGAATTTTAAAATCTTCGATTCGAATTCTAAATACAAAAACACTCGTAAAACTTATTGATGTTATTGTGTTAGATTTAAAGAATATTCTTGGATGTAAAAGTGTAAACTGTTTTTTTACAAATAAAGATAAATTAACAATAAATAGTTCATTAATAGACAGCAGAATTGCTAATAGTTATTTTAGAGATGGCAAAAAAACATATCTTAATCAAAATCCTAAAGGGATTATGATTTTTTTTCCTAATCAATCACGTACTATAAAATCATATATTTTGCTTAAAGCTGAAATAAATCAAAGTAATTTAATTATAGCAATGGGATCTAACTTATCCTCAAAATTTACACCAGACCAACAAGTTGATTTGATTGAATATTTGACTAAAATAATTGAAATTAAAATAAATAATTTTTGAATCAGTATAGTAGTATTTTTATTATTAGTATTTTTTAATTTGAAAGCATTTGCTGAGCAAAATATCTTAAAATGTAAAAAAATTAATTTAAAAAATTTCTTCTAAATAATTAATTATATAATTATGCTTAGCTTCCCATTTAGTAAAACAATTATCTTCTCTAGGATATACTATAGCAGAATGAAAACTTGTTCCTGCCATTTTATTACAACCAAAATCAGTATAGTTGACAATTTGAAATTTATTAATTTTATTTAAAAATGAAAGAGTCTCACTATTTTCATATGGATCCTTATCATGAATAAAGGCAAGAGAATTAATTTCTGCAAATTGTGATATAGTTTGCTCCCAATCATCTCTTAAAGCTTTCCATGCTGAATATGTTGATTTATCACCCTCAACATTTCTTGGTGCAACATTTTCTCCATAACAAGCCGGATTTGTAGCTATAGATCCTTTGATTTTATCTGGAAAATGAGCTGTTAAGAATATTGATAAAAAACCTCCACAAGATTGGCCTGCCATAATAATATTAGGAAAACCTTTTTCTCTAAGTTCATCAATTTTATCAATTACAATTTGTCTTCTAAGATGTTGTTTGATTTTATCAAATAATCTCATTCCATCATAATCAACTATTTCAAGAAGACCATTTTGATTTCCTTCTTTATCAATCAAGTTCCATGCTCTATCCATTTGAGGTTGATTAAGACCTCTTACACCAGAACACATGCGATAAATTTTTATTTTTAGACCGTTAATCTCTTTATTATGTAAATTTGCAATTACCTCTGGTTCATTAATACCTTTATTACATCTTTCAATTCTTTTCTGTCCATCTCTTTGTCCATGATTCCAAATGATGACGATAGTGTTTTGTCTATCAGATATTTCCTCTTCGCTATATGATTTTGAATTATTATCAATAAAGCCACTAATTTTAGATAATTTTTTTATATCCTTTTGTAATCTTTTTTCAAATTTACTTTCTTTAGAATAAGAGTTTAGTGGAATTGCAACAAACAATAGAATTAAAAAATATTTGAACACGATTATTAGTTAAATATGAATTGCTCTTCCATCAACATTTAAGGCTGCTTCTTTTACTGCCTCACTTGTTGTTGGATGAGCATGACAAATACGAGCTATATCTTCAGCACTACCACCAAATTCCATTGTGGTAACAATTTCTGCAATTAATTGACCTGCATCATGACCTATTATATGAGCGCCGAGGATAGAATCAGTTTTTTTATCAACTAAAATTTTAACAAAACCTTCAGACGCTGATGTAGTAAGAGCTCTACCGTTTGCCATGAAAGGAAACTTGCCAACCTTATATTCAATATTTAACTTTTTTATTTGTTCTTCTGTTTTGCCAACAGATGCAACTTCTGGATTAGTATAAACAATTGCTGGAATATTTTGATAATTAACATGCGTTTTCTGTCCTTTAATTATTTCTACACAAGCAATACCTTCTTCCTCTGCTTTATGCGCTAACATGGGGCCTGGCACTACATCTCCTATAGCATAAATATTATCTACACTTGATTTAAATTTTTTATCTATAACAATTGCTTTTTGATCATTTAATTTAATACCAATTTTTTCTAAATTTAAATTTTCAGTATTAGGTTTCCTGCCAATTGCCATTAAAACTACATCAAATTTATCTTTTATTTGTTTTTTATCTTTTATCGCTTCCATTGTAACTTCAATATTTTTTGATGATGACTTCGCAGAAATAACCTTATGGGATAATTTAAATTCCATTCCTTGTTTTTGTAAAGACTTCATAAATTCAGAAGCTATCTCTCCATCCATTGTTGGAACAATACGATCTAATGCTTCAACAACAGTAACCTTGGCACCAAGCCGAGACCACACTGAGCCCATTTCTAAGCCTATGTATCCACCCCCAATTACTAACATTGTGCTTGGGATCTTCTCTAAAGATAGGGCGCCTGTAGATGATACAATATTTTTTTCATCAATAGAAATTGCAGGGATATTTATTGAGCTTGATCCAGTTGCAATAATAAAATTTGAAGCAGAGTATCGCCTTTCATCTTTGTCATTCTTAACATTAATTGTACTATTATCAACAAAGGATGCGTGTCCTGATATATGTGTTATTTTATTTTTTTTAAAAAGAAACTCTATTCCTGTTGTTAGTTTTTTTACAATTTTATTTTTTCTCTGCATCATTTTACTTATATCAAAATTAATTTTATCAGCTAAAATTCCATGTTCATTAGAATGATTTTTAAATTCAATAAATTTTTCTGATGAACTTAAAAGTGCTTTGGATGGGATGCATCCAATATTAAGACAAGTGCCGCCTAAGGAGGTTTCTTTTTCTACACACGCAACTTGCATTCCTAGTTGTGCAGCTCGTATAGCTGCAACATATCCACCTGGACCAGTTCCTATAACAATTAAGTCATAATCCTTCATCTAAAAACCCAAAACTAGTTTAGATGGATTTTCTAGTAATTCTTTGACTAACACTAAAAAGTTTACACTTTCTTTTCCATCAATAATACGATGATCATAACTTAAGGCAAGATACATCATTGGTCTGGCCACTATTTCATCATTAATCACTACTGCTCTTTTTTTTATATTATGCATTCCTAAAATCCCAGATTGTGGTCTATTAATAATAGGAGTGCTCAGCATCGATCCATAAACACCACCATTAGAAATTGTAAAAGTTCCCCCCGTCAAATCATCCATAGTCAAACTGCCTTCTTTAGCTTTAGAACTTAATTTCACTAGCTGTGTTTCGATTTCACCAAAACTCATTTGATCTGCATTTTTCAAAACAGGAACTACAAGTCCCTTTTCAGTACCAACTGCAATACCTATATCAAAATGATTTTTGTAAATTATATCATCATCTCTAATTTCTGCATTAACAGCAGGAAATTCTTGTAAACTAACTACTGCTGCTTTTACAAAAAAAGACATAAATCCAAGTTTAACTCCATATCTTTCTTTAAAATCATTTTGCTTAGCTTCTCTAATTTCAATAATTGATGTCATATCAACTTCATTAAAAGTTGTTAATATCGCAGCTATATTTTGAGCTTCCTTTAAACGAGTAGCAATTGTTTGGCGTATTTTTGACATTTTAACAATCTCTTCTCTTTGTAAAGTATTTTGTTTTATTGTTTCTTTTGGCTGAGCTAAGTGTTTAACTATATCTTCTTTTGTAATGCGCCCATCTTCTCTTGAGGGTTTTATATTTGATAATTCTAAATTATTTTCCTCCACCATCTTACGTGCTGCTGGAGATAACTTTTGATCTTCTGAGTCTATATTTTTTATTTTTGTACTTACGTTTTCTTTTTTTAAACTTTCATCTTTTTTATTATTTTGTTTTGAAGAAGTTTGATTGGATGTTTTATGAACTTTTATAGTATCATTAATAATTCCTAAGACCCCACCTATTTTTATGCTTTCTCCTGCTTTAACATTTATCTCTTTTAGTGCTCCTGCTTGTGGTGCAGATACTTCCACAGTAATTTTATCTGTTTCAATCTCAACCAATGGCTCGTCAACATCAAACTCATCACCAATATTTTTGATCCATTTAGAAACAGTTGCTTCTGTAATAGACTCGCCTAGCGTTGGAACAATTATTTCAACTGACATTTTCCTAACTTAATAACATTTAAAGATATTTATTCAATTGGGAGTTTGCCCCTTATTTGTGATACTCCAGCCCATGCTTGACTAATTTCCTTTATATTAGCTTCTAAAGCTAGTCTTAATATGCTTTTTTGATTTATTTGATGTCTATCTGATATTCCTGTAGCTGGAGGAGCAGAAGGGCTCCTTCCAACATAATATATTTCACTTTGTTTTATTGCTGCATCATTCACAACATTTTTTATACGACTTCTTACAAAGCCCCAAGCACCCATGTTTTTTGGCTCTTCCTGGCACCATATTATTTCAGCATTTTGAAAATTTTGTAATTCTTCTTTGAAATTCTCGTATGGAAACGGATAAATTTGTTCTAATCTAATTATTGATATTGCTTCCAATTTAAGTTTTTCAATTTGTTCTATTAATTCAAAATAAATTTTACCTGTACAAATTATTAATCTTTTTTTTGATTTTTTTTCTTCTATAGATAATTTTTCAGTTAAAATACGATGAAAACTGGAGCCATTTATAAAATGAGAAACAGGTGATACATTTTTTTTATGACGTAGTGTAGACTTTGGAGTTAGTACAACAAGTGGTTTTCTAAAATTACGATGTAATTGACGACGCAATACATGGAAGTAATTTGCTGGACTGGTACAATTAACAACTTGAATATTATCTTCCGCACACATTTGCAAAAATCTTTCAATTCTTGCACTTGTGTGCTCAGGACCTTGGCCTTCATGACCATGAGGTAACAAAAGTGTTATTCCAGACATACGTAACCATTTTCTTTCACCACTTGTAATGAATTGATCAATCATAACCTGTGCTCCATTTGCAAAATCTCCAAATTGAGCCTCCCATATTACTAATGTTTTTGGATCAGCTTGTGAATAACCATACTCAAAACCTAGCACACCAAGTTCCGATAAAAAACTATCTACAATTTCAAAATATCCTTGCTTTTCTTGAAAATGTCTAAGAGGCACAAATCTTTTTTCATTAACTTGATCATATAAAACTGCATGACGATGACTAAAGGTTCCTCTTCCCACGTCTTGACCAGATAATCTAACTCCATACCCCTCATCAAGAAGAGTGGCAAAAGCCAATGATTCAGCTGTAGCCCAATCAATCAATTGATTATTATTAATTGAATTAAGTCTCTCTGAATAAATTTTATTTATTTTTTTATGTACATTAAAACTACTTGGTATTTTGTGAATTTTTTCTGCTATCTTTAATAAATTTTTTTCTACTACAGATGTTTTACCTTTTCTAGCATCAAAACTTGCAGTCGATAATCCGCTCCAATTTCCTTCAAGCCAATCAGCTTTGTTTGTTTTATAAGATTTGCTCAAATTAGACTCACTATCTAAAAATTCTTTAAAATTGTTAGAAATATTATTTACTTCTTCAATACTAATTATTTTTTCATTAATAATTTTTTTCTCGTATAGTTTACGAGTTGTTATATGTTTTTTAATAGCTTGATACATTAGTGGTTGTGTGAATGAAGGTTCGTCTGCTTCGTTGTGACCTGATCTTCTATAACAAAACATATCAACAACTACATCTTCTTTAAATTTATTTCTAAACTCTGTTGCTAGTCTACAAACATGAACAACAGCTTCAGGATCATCACCGTTAACATGGAAAATAGGCGCTTGAACCATTTTTGCAATTTCAGTACAGTAAGGCGCAGATCGACCGTATTGAGGCATTGTCGTGAAACCTATTTGATTGTTGATAACAAAATGTATTGTGCCACCTGTTCTAAAACCTCTTAATTGAGACATCGCAAAAGTCTCTGCAACAATTCCTTGCCCAGCAATTGCTGCATCACCATGTATTAAAAGCCCAATAACTTTATCAGTTGTTTTGTCTTTTAATTGTGTTTGCTTAGCTCTAACTTTTCCAATAACAACTGGATTTACAGCCTCAAGATGCGAAGGATTGGGAGTTAGTGAAATATGAATTTTTTTTCCTTCAAATTCTCTATCAGAAGAAACACCTAAATGATATTTGACATCACCTGAACCTAAAAATTCATTTGGGTCATCTGTTGAGCCTTGAAATTTTGAAATAATACTTTTGTAAGGCATGCCCAAAACAGTTGCTAATAATGTTAGTCTACCTCGATGTGCAGTTCCAATTATAATATCCTCAATACCATCTATGCATGCTTGTTTAAATATTTGTTCTATGCCTGGAATTGTTGACTCGCCACCCTCAATTCCATAACGCTTAGTTCCTAAGAATTTTTTATCTAAATATTGTTCAAAAAGTTCCGATTCAAGAAGTCTTTTATAAATAGCTCTTTTACCATTATCAGTAAAATTAGTTTTATTGTGAACCTCTTCTATACGCTCTTGAACCCATTGTTTTTGTTCAGGTTGTTGAATATGCAAAAACTCCACTCCAATCGAAGAAGAATAAGTTTCTTTTAATATTTTAATAATATTTTTTAATGAAGATTTTTCTAAACCTAAACTACCATCAATAAAAATTTCTTTATTTAAATCATTTTCAGTAAATCCATAATTTTTGTAATCTAATTCTGGATGATAATCTTTTTTTGCAATAGCTAAGGGATCAAGATTAGCTATTAAGTGTCCATTTATTCGGAATGCTCTAATCAATCTTAGTGCTCGTATTGAATTTAAAGTATCTACTTTAAAAGAATCTGATTCAATATTTGGCGTTTTGTGAACAATTTCATCATAAGAAATATTATCTATAATATTTGATGGTCTTTTTTTCCATTGTGGTCCACCAAAATCCTTAAGAATTGAAATCTCATCATCATTTAAAGAATGAAAAAAATTTAACCAACTTTCATCTACGCTTGAAGGTGTTTTTTTAAATTTAAAATATAATTCAGCTACATAAGGAGCGTTTGCACTATTTAAAAAATTATCGTTCATTATATAAAAAATTATATACTACTAAATTAAATATTATCCTCATAATTATTAAACCTTATTATGTGTATTTTGCATTGCTTTTAACATTGTTTCACCTAATAACGCTGGTGATGGGGCTATAAGTACATTAGCTTTTTCTAAAGCAAGTATTTTGGATTGAGCGGTGCCTTTGTTACCCGAAATAATTGCTCCGGCATGACCCATTCGTTTGCCTTTAGGTGCAGATTTTCCTGCTATAAAAGCACAAATTGGTTTTTTTATTTTTGAGGAATTTATAAATTCTGCAGCATCTTCTTCAGCTGTTCCGCCTATCTCACCAATCATTAAAATACCTTTTGTTTCATTATCTTTTAAAAATAAATCAATACAATCTATGAAATTCATTCCATGTACAGGATCGCCGCCAATACCAACGCAAGTTGTTTGACCTAATCCAACTTGAGATGTTTGCCAAACTGCTTCATAAGTAAGAGTTCCAGAGCGACTTACTATGCCTATTTTGCCCTTTTGATGAATAAATCCTGGCATAATACCAATTTTACACTCATCCGGTGTTACAATACCAGGGCAGTTAGGGCCTATGAATTTTGTTTTTTGATTAACAATTCTTTTTTTAATTTCAACCATATCCAAGACTGGAATTCCTTCTGTAATACATACAATTGTTTCAATTCTCGCATCTAGTGCTTCATGAATTGCTTTAGTTGCAAATTTTGCAGGCACATAAATTACTGTTGCATTAGCATTAGTTTTTGTGACGGCTTCTTGAACTGTATTATAAACTGGAAGATCTAAATGTCTAGCTCCACCCTTGCCAGGAGTTACACCTCCAACCATATTTGTTCCATAAATTATGGCTTGCTGCGAATGAAAAGTTCCTTGAGATCCGGTAAAACCTTGACAGATAACTTTGGTAGTTTTGTTAACAATAATACTCATTTACTTGCTAAATCAACTACTTTTTTTGCAGCTTCTGTTAAGTCATCTATTGAAACCAATCCAAGTGAAGATTTATTGATAATATTTTTTCCTTCAGCTGCATTCGTGCCTTGGAATCTTACTACTACTGGTAATTTATAGTTTAATTCTTTTATTGCATCTATGATGCCGTTTGCAATCATGTCACAATGAATAATTCCACCAAAAATATTTATAAGAACAGATTTAACATTTGGGTCAGATTGTATAATTTTAAAACCTTTTGTTGTTCTTTCTTTATTAGCTGTACCACCTAAATCCAAAAAGTTAGCTGGCTCTTTGCCAAACTGTTTTACAATATCCATAGTCGCCATTGCTAATCCAGCACCATTTACCATGCATCCAATTTCGCCATCTAATTTAATATAATTCATATCATTCTTACTTGCCTCTAATTCCATTTCATTTTCTTCACTTGTATCTCTTAATTGCAAATATTCAGGATGACGAAATAAAGCGTTATCATCCAAAGCTATCTTAGCATCTAGAAGTAATAAATTGCCTGATTTATTGATAACCAATGGATTAATTTCAATAGTTGAAGCATCCAATGAAATAAAGGCTTTGCCTAATTTCTCTATAATTATTTTAAATTGACAAAATTGATTTTGATTAAAGTTAAGTAATTTTTCTAATTCATTTGGAATATCAAAAGAATCAAAATCTGAAAAAAATATTTTATGAATTTTTTCTGGATGTTTTTCTGCTACACTTTCTATATTTATTCCTCCAGATGCAGAAATCATTAACATTAGTTGAGATGTTTTACGATCAATTAAAAAACTAAGATAATATTCTCTATGAATATCGCAAATTTCCTCAACATATATTCTAGAAACCTTCTTGCCTTTCTCACCTGTTTGTTTAGTTATTAAATTATTATTTAGCATAGCGTTTGCTAAATATTTAACCTCATCTTTTGTATAGGCAATTTGAATACCACCCTTATTATTTACTGAAGATGCAAAATAACCAGCTCCTCGCCCCCCTGCATGTATTTGAGATTTAACAACCCATGGAGGTCCTTTTAAAAAATCTACACCTTGATCTATATCTTTCAAATTATTTTGAAAAAATTTTCCTGAAGGAATTGGTAAATCAAATTTTCTCAGGAGTTCTTTAGCCTGATATTCGTGAAGATTCATCTCTATTTTTTAATAAGTTTAGAGGCTAAGTTTGTTAAGTTTTTAACTGCATTAACTGACTTGGTAAATTGTGTTTTTTCTTTTTTGGATAATTTTAATTCAATAATTTTTTCTACTCCTCTTTTGCCTATAATTACAGGCACTCCAACATAAAATCCTTTTACACTATATTCGCCATTAAGAAAGGCGGCGCAGGGTAATACTCTTTTTTTGTCCTTTAAAAAAGACTCAGCCATCTCTATTGCAGCTGAGGCTGGCGCATAATAAGCAGAAGTGTTCATTAATTTAACAATTTCGGCTCCCCCTTTTCTTGTTCTTTCAATAATAGAATTTACTTTTTTTTGTGTGATACGTTTTAATTTAATTAATTCAGGTATTGGAACTCCTGATACAGTTGAGTATCTGATCAGAGGTACCATTGTGTCGCCGTGGCCTCCTAAAACAACAGCGCTTACATCTTGTTGGGAAACATTAAGCTCATTAGATAAAAAATATCTTAATCTTGCACTATCTAACACACCAGCCATTCCAACACACATACTAGGCTTAAGAGAAGCTGATTTTTGTAACACACTTACCATTGCATCAAGAGGGTTTGTGATACAAATTACAAAAGCTTTAGGACAGTTTTTTTTTATTGAAATTCCAACAGATTTAATTATTTTTGAATTTTTTTCAACTAAATCATCTCTAGACATTCCTGGCTTTCTTGGAAATCCAGCTGTAACAATTACTACATCAGAATTTTTAATATCTTTGTAATTTGAAGTGCCAGTGATTTTAGAACTAAACAATTCAATAGATGATGATTGAGCAAGATCTAGAGCTTTTCCTTTTGGAGATCCTTCGCTAATATCTACCAAAACTATATCACCAAGCTCTTTTAATGCTATTAAATGTGCAAGTGTTCCACCTATGTTACCTGCCCCAATTAGAGATATTTTTTTTCTCATTTAAGTTCTATATAAGAATTATAATTCTGTAACAATAGCCTTCTTCAAATCTGCTATTTCTTTTGCTGGGTTTAATCCTTTAGGACAAGAACGAGTACAATTCATAATTGAATGACATCGATATAGTTTTAAAGAATCATTTAATTCAGATAATCTATTTTTTCTTTCGGTGTCCCTAGAGTCATTAACCCATCTAGCTGCTTGCAGCAAAACAGCAGGACCTAAATATTCATCGCTATTCCACCAATAACTAGGGCAAGCAGTGGTACAACAAAAACAAAGAACACACTCCCATTTACCTTCAAGTTTTTCTCTTTCTTGAGGAGATTGATTCATTGATTGTTTTGAGCTTATAGAGTTATTTTTATCTTTATTTTTTCTTTGTATCCAAGGTTTAATAGAAGCAAGTTGTTCATATGCTTTCGATAAATCAGGAACTAAATCTTTTATTACTCTCATATGGGGTAACGGGTAAACTTTTATATCACCTTTAACTTCACTAATTGGCTTGATACAAGCAAGGGTATTAACACCATCAATATTCATTGCACAAGAACCACAAACACCTTCTCGGCATGATCGTCTAAAAGTTAGTGTAGAATCAATTTCATTTTTTATTTTAATTAAAGCATCTAAAACCATAGGGCCACAACTAGATTTATCTATTTCATAAGAGTCAATTCTTGGATTGTTATTTTCTTCTGGATCCCAGCGATAAACTTTTAAATTTATAGAAATTTGATTATTATGTTTTTTTTTGTAAACTAGTCCTTTGTTTATTTTTGAATTTT
>MDSZ01068331.1_pt1 | contig 11052 bp, 9 predicted proteins | sample 811201 | NCBI WGS metagenome assembly MDSZ01 (sample SAMN05326647, study PRJNA326480) | marine metagenome | isolation source: seawater | place: Indian Ocean: North | collected 2010 | reverse complement strand
TCTATCACACTTCATTAATCAGCACAGTTCCCGTACGCTACCAGAGTAGCGTAATTAAATTCGACAAATCGGCAAAATCAGAGGTCGTAGATGGATATTACACTGAAAAGGCTCTGGCTGCAGTCATTTCTTCCGCAGTATCGTAGGAAATGGCGTGCCCAAACTGAAGTTCTAAATTACTGGCTATCTAAAACACAAGATGAATTTCAGTTTTTATCGGAGGATGTTGTACCGGTTGCGAAAAATAACTGTGGGCTAACATTGTATGGTTTCAAAAACGCGGCTCGAGATAAACGACTATTGATCAAATCACGGTTTGATTTAAATGCAAAAGACAGCATGTATTTTCGATTAATGCTTGATATCGTAACTAGATATTATTTTCCACATTTGCAACCGAACCTCTGTCCGATGAACATACAAGGCGCGGATAAAAATCAAAGTTACATGGAAGGGTTTCACGGTCAGCACAGAGAAGCACTCGCACTTCTGGCTAGTTCTGACACCAGACCCGGCTTTGCGGAAACCTTTTTTGTGCAACCATCCGATGTCATTATTGACGCGGGAGCATTTATAGGTTTCGGTGCGCTGGCAACATCGAAATTGAACTACCGAGGTAAAACAATCTCAGTGGAGGCAGATGCAAAATGTTTCAGTCTCCTGAGTCAAAATGTTATTGCCAACAATTCTGATGTCATAATACCAGTGAATGCAGCCATTTGGAATGAGTCAGGTTTAAAAATGAATCTGGCGTCTGGTGGAACTCAAGCAAATTCACTCATCTCAGCTGTAGTTAAGGATGCTGTGCATAACCACAAAGATCAATCTGTCTCGACGAAAACTATTGACGATATTGTAGATGAACACGATCTCAAGTCGGTTGATATGATTTCTCTTACAATTAACGGTGCAGAGCCAAACGCGTTGAGGGGCGCGCTTAAAACAATCAAAAAACATCGGCCTCGGTTGCGTTTTGCTGGTTGGTATGTTCGTAACGGTAAGAGTGTTGCATCAGTCTGTAAGCCATTGCTTGAAGAACTAGGGTATCACGTGCTAATCAACCATAATAACGGTGTGATGGCCTGCGCTATGGAAAAGCTACCTTCTCGGTTGGCTTAAACAGGGTGTTTCTTTTCACTGACCAAAAAATGATAATTGCAAGTATGTAACCTTCCTCATTATTGCATAATTAGGCACAACAGCAGGTATGTTAATGAAATTATTAATCAAGATTATTGCAGCTTTAGCTAAATTTGCGTTGAGTGAGTCCACTTATCACCGCTTGCGCTCCTTCTATTATTCTCTTAAACGAAATCGTTTGTCTGCTGAGGTGGAAGCTGATGGTTTCATTGAATGGTATGCCAAACAAATTGACAGAAACGTGCCGCGAATGGCAGATCGTATCTCAAACGAAAACATTCAGACTGGTCAGAATGATCTTAATTTACTGAAAAAACACGGTCTCAAGAAAACGAGCACCTTGTTTGAGCATGGTGTAGGTTATTTACGAGCGTCTGAGCATTTTGTCAGATATCTCAATAAAGCCAAATTTGCAGGAAATGATATTAGCAACGAGCGAATAAAGCTGGGGCTGAAGCGGAGCCCTGACTTAATTGAAAAAGGGGCTAAGTTCTATCATTCTAGTGATAATAACTTTTTGTTTCCTGACAACCGTAGATATGACTTCATTTATTCTAGTGCCGTTATTTGTCATATGCCGCCAGAAGACATTGTTCATAGTTTGTCAATGATGAAAAAAAATCTGATGCATCAAAACAGTCTTGTTATTTTCAATTATTCGGTTTTGGATTTTGAGCATTTTTTGTTTGTCGATGAGCTGGGTGCAACTGAGGTTTTAAACCGTGTTAAAGCAGGAACTATTGAACCGACTGGTGGTTTATTGTTTGACTTGCTTCAAGATTTCCAAGGGCGTGAAATGCTCACTTTTGCTGGGACGAATTTTTTTCACTCAAAAAAATATATCACCGATCTAGTGAAAAACGCTGGGTTAAGAGCAGAAGACATAACAGAGCCACTTTTTGATGAAAGCAATAGCAGCTATTATTACACTCGTATCATAAAAGCTTCAATTTGATACAAATGTTATCACAATACAGAGCCAATGTTCAAAGCCTCTAAATTACAGGCTGGAACTAATCGCTTGTTTCAAGAGAGTGCTGTTTAAGTTATGATAGGCGTACTTGGCTTTTTGCCCAAAGAAAAAATGCGAATTAGCTCAGTGCAGAACGTTTGCGAGCACTTCGCCGAGTCTTTTTCAATCAGAAGTTATAAAGTTGATTTTCACGCTCATGAAGGCGGAGCGATTGGTGTTTGTTCGCACCGAGGTGATACAGGTCACAGCATAGCAGTGAGCTATGACAATAAAATTGCTGTTGCGTTTGTTGGTGAGATTTTGAATTTAGAGGATATAACTAGATCAAACAATCTCAAAGCCCCGGCTGACGAAGCACATCTCATATTGCAGCTCTATCAAAAAGATCTGCTGCCAGCTATTTCAAATGCAAATGGATTGTTTTGCGCCTGTGTTTATGACAGCAACCGCAAATTACAGAAACTTATCACAGACCGGTACGCGAGTTTTCCAATTCATTATCACATTGGAAATAAAAGAACCACTTTTGCAACGTCTATTTATGCAATGTTGTCAGATCCCTCAATACCTCATCGTCCTTGCGAAGTTGGGATTTCACAACTGTTTACTCTTCAAAGAACACTTGGGCCATATACTAATATTTCAGGGATCAAGCCGGTTCCCTCCGCTAGCATTGCCACTATAACAATAAAAGGGATTTCGTTTGAAAAATATTGGCACCTTAAATGGGTTAATCAGTGTCATTCTGACATGGAGGTAGCAGACCGGCTTGTTTCTGCACTCCGTCGCGCAGTTGTGAGGCAATGCGAGACACCAAATGGTTCTGCCGGACTTTTACTGTCTGGGGGTATAGACAGCCGCTTAATACTGGGCTCAGCAGTTCAAGGCACACTGTCCTCATGGACGGTAGCAAGTTACGAGGACAATCCTGAACTTGCGATCGCTCAGTCCGTAGCTCGCTGTTGTAATAGTGATTTCAACCCGATAATCAATGTTCCTGAGCAAATCTTTGAATGGGAAAAGACCGCAACAATAGAAAATAATGGGCTTTATCCAGCGTCACCTCAATACTCTTCTTTTGTCCAGATTGCGAGCTCCGCTTGCGGTTCGTTACTGTGTGGTCATGGTTTGGATTACACCCTGCGCGGCTATTATTTGCCATCAAAGTTTCTAAACATGTTTGGATCGTCGACAAGGCTGCCCGCCCTGAGAAAGATCAAAAGGCCTATCGATGGAAGTACAGTTTTGCACAACCTAAGACAGGGCCCACCGAGGTCCACATTAAATAGAGTCATTCGTCATGACAAAGCAAACCATTGGTGGGAAGGACTTGAGTCTTGCTTCAACGAAGTATTGGCACCTTGGACTGCAAGTGATGATCCGGTAAATGCGTGGGACGCTTTTCTGGTTAATCAAGTATCACAGCATTATGCTTTTACAGGAATGATGTCCGTCAGAGCTGTAGCCAATTTGCGCATGCCGGCTTTTGATAACGAGGTTTTTGGCGTATATTTGAGCATGTCTCCTGGGCAGAGAGTAAGTGGAGCCGCTGTTTACTTCGCACTTGAGAAGATTTCGAGAGAATTGTCTGTGATACCAAACGCTAATACTGGATTCCGTGCAGGGATAGGTCCCTGGAAAGAGATATTTGCTTTGCTTGGTAGGGCATCACTAAGGCGAATGAGGCTGCTCGAAAAAGTCCAAGTGCCGACAGTTAAACACTCTGCTGGATCCTGGCAAAATCTCGCAAATCTTTTTCGATATGACGAACGATATCGAAAAAAACTATTAGAAATTCGTGATCGGCTGGACGGCCTATCTTTTGGTTTATTAGATCAGGATCAATTAGCTATCTGCATTGACAACCATATGTCTGGTGAAGAACTACACACTAAGCTTATTCGACAATTGTTGACGCATTACAACTGGGTTACCGCATACAATATTTCAGATTGAACATTTATCACGCTTGTTCAACCCTTCGATAATTTGTAATGCTGGAATATTTTTTGATGTTGTGAGGTTCAACAAATAAAGTCCAGAGGTGTGTTAACCTAGTCTAATTTGTGTTTAGTAAGTGTAATGAATATGTCTGACCGAATTGTAATTATTTCCAAAAAAAGACACTTCGATTTTCTCAAAGAGAGATTGCCTTCTGCGGAACTTACCGAAGTGCTTCCGTCTGGGCAGGGGTGCAAACTTGTTTGTTTTGGGACAGGACTTATTGTGCCTGAAAATGTTCTAAACAGTTGGTTGTTTAAATTGAATTTTCATGCTGCACCTGCATCATATCCAGGTAGAGACCCTCACCATTGGGCAGCCTACGATAAAACTACCTGCTATGGTGCAACTTTGCACGATATGACGCCATCAGTTGATGCGGGGACGATTCACGCGCAGATTTTATTTGGCGTCACGCCCTGTCTGACACCAACTGACTACTCTACTCTGGGTGAGGTAGCTATGCGCGCTTTGTTTGATTGTTGGAGCCAAGCCCCAGCAGTTTTAGGAGCCAGCAGATCTCTAAAATGGACTGGGATAAAAAAATCACGCTCTGATTTAATTAAAATGTGTGATTTCCGGGGTTTGTCAGAGGACGAAAAGGCGCTTCGCAGCATGGCTTTCTCAGGTTTTGAGAAACATTTCATATACGATGACTAGATGTGGGCATCCGTGTGCCCGAGGTTAAATGCTTCAGAAGAATTGTTTAATGTTCCATCGTGTGTGGCGGTATTAATGCAAAATGGACATTATATTTTTAAAAATGTATCGGCGATTTGTCTCAACATAGATCGGTGAAATATGTCTTTGGTATTCAAATATCGACTTGAAATTGCGCCATCATTGCAGTCATTCCAGAATGAAATTTTATATGCGTTCAATTACATAAATCGTCATTATGGTATGTCCATCGACAATAGTGCGTCGATGACAATTAGGTACGGTGGTCCATCTGCAAATTTGTCAGCTACATTTTTCGAGGAGTACATTTTTCAGAATTCTCATGGTGTTTCTTTAATTAAGAGGCGAAGAAAATTGCTACCAAAGTTGTGGCCCAGCGGAACAGATTTTGAGGCTGTAGAAATTAAAAATTTTGATTTTATTGGTTTGATTTTTTTTATGCTAAGCCGGATTGAGGAGAGGAATGCCGGCCAAACGGATAAACATGATCGGTTTTTAAGCTATGACTCTCTATCACATAAAAACAGATGGTTAGAAATACCAGTGGTCGATGAGTGTGCTCAAAGGGTCGCTCAATTGATTGTTGGAAAGAGAGTGTCGCCCATCACAAATTATAGAGTGTTACTTACCCATGATGTGGACAAGCTCAGGGGCTACCACTACTTAGCTGAGCCTATTCGATACATGATTGGGGATCTAATTAAGCGTGGTGAAGGATTATCCTCCTTAAAAAGACTCCTCGCTTATACTTCTGGTGAACCGTGGGCATCAATGAATAGTATTATGGATTTATCAGAAAAATATGGAATGGAAAGCAATTTCTTTTTTATGGGGCCATCATCTGAAAAAATGGATAGCCCTTACGCAATTACAATGCGCCCACTGTTAAAACAGGTTATCAAACATGTTTTGGCTCGAGGACATAAAGTAGGCTTTCATCCCGGATATAGCACCCTTAGGAATGAGAATGAATTTCGAAAACAAAAAAATAGTCTTGAACAGTTGATTGGTTTTGATGTTTTGCAGGGTAGGCAGCATGTGGTTCGTTATGATTGCTCTGAGACACCAAGAATCTGGTCAGATAGCGGAATGAAAAAGGATTTTACGCTTTTTTTCCCCGACAAAATTGGCTTTAGAAATGGCTCTTGCCGATCATATTCTAGTTATGATCTAAAAAATCGCATGGTTTTGCCCCTAGAACAAACTGCAACATCAATAGCGGAATTTTCATTGCTTGATGTACGTTACAACTCATACTCGGTTCCAGAGGCGCTTGCTTTGTGCAAACCAATTATTCAAAACGTTCGAAAGCACAATGGAGACTTGGTGATTTTATTCCACACACACCAATTAAAAACGAAACAGTCTGAGTTTTATGACAAACTTCTCGAACACGTAAACAGCTAGGTTATGAGAAATAGGTTTTGAAACATAACTATTTACAGCCGAGAAAGGCAAAGTTTTGTTCGTTTGCGCTTACGAAATGAGGTAAAACTGGTCAAAGGAATTAATAAGCTTATAAGAGCTTCGCTGTGGGTGGAAGCGGCAAACTCGATTTGCTATCGTGCCTTAGTCTTTGCCGTCGATTTAGTGTTGGCCTTACATCAAACGCGTAATATACTATGGCTCACAAATCGCGCTTTTATACATCGAACTGCCAAAACCTCTCGGAGATGACTCATGGGTTCGTTAATACTTAAGCTCTTTAATGCTCCTCGCAGAATTGAAGACATTGGCATGGGCAAATATATGGCGAGGGTGCTAAAACATTTCGGTGTGGCTCCGGACACACGGTTTATGTTTGTAAAGATGGCAAAATCTTTGCTGAATCCTGTGATATTCTTCCGTTCAAAATTTATCAGGGAATTTACAGCAGGCAAGCCAAAGGATCTATCTATATCGCATGAAACTCATGTACTACACGTGCCCGCCGACAACATTGTTGGTTTAAGTGAATTGATTGAATCAGTAAACAAATTTTACCATGATCGACGGAATGAAATACACAAGAGTTCAGAGGGAACTTACGCATACTTGATAAATGTCTTGCGATCAAATGATGATACTCTAGACGCAAAAGAGCGAGCTTTGCTCGCTCAAATCCTGCGGTTTGCTGCTCAGCCAACATTGATGGGGCTCGCATCAGAATATATAGGAATGGTGCCGGTTTTTCATGGGTACTCACTGACAAGAACTGACATTGTGCCTAAAGATCAAGAATTTCAGGGTTCTCAATTGTTTCATCGTGATGTCGGTGAAAAAAAATTGCTCCACCTATTGGTTTCAATAACAAAAGTCGGGCAGGGGGATGGCCCATTCACGTATATTGATGCTGTTGCGTCCAACAAAGTGATGAAAAAATTAGGGCATCAAGCTGGTCGTGTGTCTGATGAAATTGTGCTCAATGAGCTTAAACAAGATCAAATTCACAAGGTTTTAGGCGAGCCTGGGCATGTGGTTTTCATCAACCCCGAAAAATGTTTTCACTACGGGGCGCGAAACACGACTGGAAGTAGGATACAATTAATTATTACTTACGCCCCTCCAAATGAGGCGATTGAGGGTGGGACATGCCTGTATCTGCCAAAATATAAAAAAGAAATCGATTTGTGTGACCTATCAGTGCCTGAAAAGAGGTTATTAAAACTCTATTAGTGTGCTCTCTGGTGGATAATTGATCTCTGTAAACGGGTTTATTGGTAACAGTGACTGTTGTTGGAATTCATCAACCAAACTATTTTCCATGGGTTGGTTATTTTCATAAAATAGCGTGCGTAGAAAAATTTATCTTTTTAGATGATATCCAATATTCAAAGGGCAGTTATACAAACCGAGTCCAATATCTTTTTAATGACGAAGTTCACTGGCTAACAGTGCCGTGCAAACCTAAATTTGGCACGAAAATAAATAAGGTGCGTATACTCAGTGATGGCTGGCAGGAACAACACCTAAATAAAATCAAAAGTGCTTACCTGAAATGTCCGTTGTTTAATGAGATGTGGCCAAATGTAGAGAATTGGGTGAGCATGGAAATAAATGGAAATTTAAGTGATCTAAATATTAACATCATAAAACAGATATGCGCCTATCTTGATATCAAAACTAAATTTTATAGATCTTCTGAAATTTTCATCGGTCAAGAGTCGAATGCAAGTGAGCGGTTGGTTAAGTTAACAAAAGCGGTAGGAGGAAATGAATATTTTTCTGGTTTAGGAGCAAAGAAATATCAAAAAGAAAGACCATTCTTCGAGCAAAGCTTATCAATCACATACTCGAATTTTGTTGAAAAACCTCGCAGACAAGCCTCAACCTGCTTCAAACAAGGCCTGAGCATTTTAGATCTCATTCTAAACATTGACTCCGCTCAGGCCAAAAACATGATTTTAGCTAAAGGTTAAAAGTTTGAGGGTTTTATGCATCGACATCGAAGGAGGGCATGGCGGTTCGTCAAGAAGTCTTTTCTCGTTTCTCGAGTCTATGAACAGGTCTGACTGTGAGGTTGAGGTAATTTGCCAGAGACACAGCCAGCTTGTTGAAGAATATAAAAGCCTCGGAATAAAATGTGATGTGTGGCAAAAAATGCCCAAGCTTACGGCGCTGAATAACTGGTTGGTGAATTTAGTAAATTTTCCACGTTTTTATTTTTATACATTTCCAAAAACAAAAAAAAGTAGGCTTGAGCTTTTAAAGCGGTCACAAGCGTTTGACTTATTGCATGCAAATCACATCTCTCTTACGCCACTGTTAGTGTGGTTAAAGAAAAAAAACCCGAAATTAAAAATTGTTACTCATATTCGGACCAATCCAAAAAAATCAATATTTTCAAAATACGAGGCGTCCTGTTGCTTAAAGGTATCAGATAATTTGATATTTATTACTGAGAATGAGTTGGAAAATTTCCAAAATTTAACCAGTAAAAAAGTAAGTGGACATATAATCCACAACGCCGTCAGAAACGTCAAAATCAAATCACCCGTCCATCGATCCATCGCAGATGATCACCGAATTAAAATTATTAGCTTATCAAATTTTTCGAAAGCCAGGGGTGTGGACCGGCTTTTAGATGTCGCAAAAATGCTGCCAAAAGAGTTGTGTTCGAAGGTTGTTTTCTTGGTCGTTGGCGATATGTCAGAGCGAAGTTTACGAAGGTTTCTGCCTTGGGAGCGCTCGTTTCAAGATCGCATTTGTACAAGTGATTTCAGTAATATGTTTATTTTCATGGGGCATCTAGGCGACCCAACCAGTGTTTTACACAGTTCCAATTTATTGTTTAAATTAACAAGAGAAAACAATCCTTGGGGTCGAGATATAATTGAAGCACTGAGTTGCGGCTTGCCTGTTGTCTCAATTGGTAGCTATGACAAGTTCGTTCAAACTGGTGTAACTGGACTATTGCAAAGTGTATACAACCCCGAAGCAATAGCAAAATGGCTTGAAGAGGTGATTGGCGATCAATCAAAATTGGCTCAAATGTCTGAGAATTCAAAACTTGTAACAAAGGAGCATTGTTCGGCAGAAATGTTGAGTAACTCGATAAAAAGTGTTTGGAAAAACTTGGCAAATCAATCCAAATAAATCAGGCAAAACAATAGCGCGTGTTGAAATTAAAATTGAAATGTCCCTCCAACGCTCTATTGTTCACACCTTGTTACTGTGATACTGATGTCCTCTATTCAAAATAAACAATTTGATAGCAGGTAAAACTCATGGATGGAGAAAACTTGTGTTTTTGTCTGCCAAGCTTTGCCGGGGGTGGTGCAGAAAAAGTTTTTATTACATTGATCCAATCATTTAGCTGTACGAAAAAAAAAAATAAAAGCCAAAGTTTCCGTGCAAATTTAACTTCTGAATCTAAATATGATTTAAAGTCCAAAAATTCACTCGATACGGAACTTCTGCCAACGCCAACCCAGACATCCTGCGTGGTTTTATCTGCAGATGGTCCATTAAGGGGCAGTGTTCCATCCACTTGTGTTATTTATGATATGAACGGTGGAAGCGCCAAGCGGTGTTTTTTCCGTCTGATCAAACATTTTAAGAAAACCAAACCATCAATAGTTGTATCAAACCTAGCTTATTTTAATTTTGTTATTATTCTTTCTTTAATTCTCGCGGGGCACCGCCCCCGCCGGTTGATATTAAGAGAAGCGAACACCCCTGACTCCACTATTCGATCTTTAAAAGTAAAATTTCTGGGAATTTTTCTGTATAAAAATTTGTACAAACGTGCTGATGCAGTTATCTGTAATTCGAGGCAAATTAACAGTGAGCTGCGCAAGCTTGGTGTGCCCAGCGATAAGATTATGGTCATTCCAAATCCCATTAATATTAATGAGTTAACTAAGCTCGCGAGCAAGCAATGCAAGTTACCAAAATTTGCGGACAATTCGGCACCTTTGCTAATATCAATCGGTCGACTAACAGAACAAAAGGGGTTTGATCGTTTGATTGATTGGTTTTGCGAGCTGCAAGGTAATGTAAACCTGTTAATTGTTGGTGATGGACCGGATAAGGAAAAGCTTAACAAACAAATTAGGGCAGCAAATAAAACAAAAAAAATTAAGATTATTGGCTTTCAGGCAAATCCATTTTCACTGGTAAAAAAAGCTTCTGCAGTAGTTTTAGCCTCGCGATGGGAAGGCTTGCCTAACATTGGCTTGGAAGCGCTTGCTCTCGGGAAGCCCGTGATTGCATCCTTGGAATGTGGTGGTTTAGTGGAACTAGCAGAAGAATTCAGTGTCAAAAATCTTCAGATTGTTGAAACAGGAGTTGATTTTTCTGGAGCTGTTGAAACTGTGATCGATGGGGATGCATCACGTGATTTTTCAGTTTTGGCTGAACCAAAACTTCCGTCAAAGTATGAAATAAAAAATGTCATGCGACAGTATACAAAGATTATTTATGGTTGAACAATTTGGCTAAAAAAAGAATAGGGTTCATAACATCTGGCGTAGGCGTGGGCGGTGCTGAAAAGCAGTTGGCGATACTTGCTCAGAGCCTAAAATCTTGCGGGTATGAGGTAATATTAATCTCGTTAACACGGCCTCCTCAAGCTAACCATCAAACAGACTTTGACGGTTTAGACGTAATTTTTGTCGAAATGAATACCTTCTTTAGGGTCGTGATTGGCGTATTCCGTATAAGAAAAGCTTTTGCCAAACTGAACCCAGACTATATCCATGGATGGATGTTTGCCGGAAACATAATAGCCTCTTTGGTAGGATTGATGTTTGGCTATAAATTTTTTCATTCAATTA
>MDSZ01187439.1_pt1 | contig 11053 bp, 2 predicted proteins | sample 811201 | NCBI WGS metagenome assembly MDSZ01 (sample SAMN05326647, study PRJNA326480) | marine metagenome | isolation source: seawater | place: Indian Ocean: North | collected 2010 | reverse complement strand
TTGTCATGATTTATAATAGCACCAGAATCTTCATCTCTAAAAAGATTCTTGTGCCCTTCAACTGGTATCATTATGCTAAAGCTATTACTCTTAAATCTTGGAATCTAGGAGGATCTGCTTCATTAGTTCCACTCATGACAATCTTAATTTGGAATGCAGTAAATTCATCTAAATTGTTAGCAGTAAATTCATAATCTAAGAATTCATTTTCTTTACTTGCACGAACAGGTACATCTGGTTTTCCACTATTCTTACCAGGATCAATAACTTGTTTTTCAATATCTAAATCTCTTAGATTATCATATCCAGGGAATAAATCATATGTTTGTTCAACTTCAGAAGAATCTGGTTTAAACAATCTATAAAGAACTCTAAAGTCTGATGTTGGTCCTCTATAAGCACCAACTAAAACTTTTAATGAAGTTGATGGATTTGCCAAATTAACTTTTTGTGAAATGTAACAAGCAGCATGTGGATCTCCTGTAATCTGTCTTACTCTACTATCTACAGTGTAATCAGATACTGGATTATTTAATCTATTTCTTAAGAACCAGAAATTTCCATTCATAGTATCAACAACTGGTGATAGGTTAGGATCACTACTGTACAATGAAGCTACTAAAGTAACAGATTTATTTTTAGGTAAATTCTGTAATCTAAGTTTCTCATCAACTTCTGAACAAAGAAGACGAGGTGAGGATAATCTATTAATTTGATTAAATTCAACACTGGTATATCCCATGTCATTGAATGATGCTTCAGCTCCTCCTTCACTTGTTCCTGATACAGATCTTAACTGTGCAGTAATACCTGTACCAGATCCAGGAGTTAATATATTAAATGTTGGTATAAATCCATCATATTGGAAATTCTTAGAAATCAATGCAGATGAACCACCACCAAATCCTTCATCAGTAAAACTTAACTGATTTATACCAGTAGCTCTATCAGGTAGATTTGTTCTTCCTGATCTCTTTGCCTCCAAGAAATAAGAATCAATTGTTTTCTTTGCATTCAAGGTAGCATTAGTTGGCATATCATGCTCAGTATTGATACCTACTAAAGAAATACCATTAAGTTCATATTTAAATACTTGATCACCTACTGCATGATTGCTTTGAGAAGTACCACCAAATCCTCTTGTTCCTACAGTTAAACCATCACTAGTTATAGCACTATAATATATAATCTCATCTCCAATCTTCACATAACCTTTAGTGGTTGCTATTCCTTCTGATGTAGTAAACGTTGAAGTATTACCAGCACCAACAGTAATTGCAGTACCATCAGAGGCCAAAGCAGCAGTTAAATTAACAGGAACAGTATTTGGTGCAACACCTTTAATACTAACTCTATTACTAGTAGAAACCATACTATGGTTATATTGATTAACCTCAAATACATTACCACTATAAAGATCACTAACAACTGCAGAACTCTTTATTGCTGTAGTTCCAACACCTACTGAATAAGTTCCATCTGGTCTTTCAACTATTAAATCATTACCATTAGTAAACGATTCACCTTGAACATCAGTTAGATATAATACATTTAAATGATGATTAGCAGTAACAGTTAGTGTAGCATCTGAACCTTTCTTATCAGTACCTAAACTCTCAGTTGTAAATCCAATAACATCACCAACAACATAACCAGTAGCATAACCAGTTCCAGTTGTTCTAAAATTAACAACTGCACTTTCTACACCACCACTAGCGTTTGTTGTAACAACACCTACAGCACCAGATCCTTGACCTGTTATATTGTACATAGGTACGTCAGTATATGTTGAACTTGGTTCAAATCCAGTTCCAACACCACTAATACTCACAGATGCAATATCTCCACCAACTTGCTCAAAGTATCCATTTGCGTCTGCTGGAACACCTGATCCAGCACCACCACCCCAAGCACTAAATCTCTTTTGTGGCTTGAAATCGGCAAGTGCCATAGGTGCATCAACATCAACATCATCAAATCCTACACGTAACTTTCTTGGATACGTTTTTATAGCATCACTTTGAGGTGCATTAAATACTTGGATCATATTAGATCCTAATTTAGAATTATAAAATGTTACTTCAGCATTTGTGTCCTTAATAAATGAACACTTATACAAAGTAAATTTAAGATCTTCAAATTGGCTTGGTGTCCAAATAGTTGCGTTTTGAGATTTAAATAAACTTCCACCAAGATATTGTTTACTGATTATTGCCTGACTTCCTTCACCAAGAGCAACAGTTTCTATAGTTGCCTCTCCCATTCTAGCAATCCACAACTTATACTTAGTTGTACCTGGTGATGAGATAACCATTGCATATTCCGTATCTGGCTCCAAGTAAACTGGAGACTCGAATGTAAATCTTGTTGGAAGAGAAGCATCCGTAGAAGTCTTAATGATAGAATCTCCATTAGCATCTAATTGAGAAGGATCTAAATCAATTTCAGCATAATCTGCTAATAATCGATTAGTTGGTGTTCCTAATTCCATTTCAACTATCTGAAGAGTTACCTTTTGCACAGGATCCTTTTCAGCGAAATATAAATCTATAGATGATAAGAAAGCACCTGTTTCATCAACAGTAAATGATTGTGATAATGGATCTCCCCTTCTTGGTCTTGGACGTGGCCTAGTAATAGTTGTAATTACATCTTGAGTGTTTACTATACCATCAGTGAAATAATTCGCTTCACCACGAGTTATACCTGCTGAAGTATCTTCATCTCCAGGTAATGGATCAGCATTTGTATCACTAGATGTTATTCTAAAAGTCTTTGTTCCATTTTCAAATCTTAATCCTGGAGTGCTTCCCCAAATTAAAGCATCACCAGCATATGGATCTCTAATAAAGAATGAACCCAATACATTTCCAAGATTATCAGCAATTAATCTAATATTAGAAATTGTAGCTTCTGCCCCAGATGTTTGTCCAACTAGTTTTAATCCAGTTTGTACTCTTCCATAATAGTCTCCTATAGCGTCTAGTGCTAAACCATTAATATCAACATTTAAAACAGTAGAAGATTCAGTATAGGCAGATGAAATATTAACAGAAGTATCATATGGATTAGTTGTATATGTAATGGTTGGATTATCATAAGCACCAGTTCTATGATTTGCCTGAGCAGTTCTAAATGTTATTAATCTAGTACCATCAGATAAAGTTCCCTCAACTGTTTCTCCAACTACAAATGATCCAGAAACCATTGAAATTTCAAGTAGTTTTGGAATTATATCAATATTAGATCTTCCAGCAAAGAATGGATAATATCTTGTATTTGGCATTAAACCAAAAGCATTAAATCCAACATTTCGAGATCTCATGAATGTATCAGATACACTACTTGTCAAAACCGTGCTTATTGTTGTTGTAACAGCATCCACATCACCAAGAGTATGTACTGTTTTCTCAACATCTACAGTTCTAACCCAAGTATCTGAACATGGATTTAATCTTACTACACCATTGTAAACTACTACTTCAAAAGGATTAACATTCTCAATTCTACTTGCTTGAGTATTTTCAATCCAAGAAACTTCACTATATTTTAATGTAACTAAATCACCAGTTTTTTGGCAATTAGGATCTAATAAATCTAAATTAGTACTAAAATCTGCAGTCTCAGAATTGATTGATGGATTTAAACCCAATTCTGGAGTGTTAGTCCACTTATTCATTGGAACAATCATTTCATCATTAGTAGTATCAATATCAACTCGACAATCTAAATTAGATTTATCCATTCTAAGAGTATCTTTGAAATCATCAACAAAGAATCCAGACTTGAATCTATCACCAGTAGCATCTCTAACTTGTAAAGACTTAGTATCAAGTTCAAGCATAGTTAAACTTGTAACTATTTCCAAATTAGATACTCTCTTATCAATTTTTCCAATATCTCTCATTGTATATCTCTTATTATCAATTAGAGATATTTTTGCATCTTTTGGATTATACAAATATGCAGGTAAATGAATTGTTGCAATATGCATTGCATCATCAATTAATGTAGGTTCTTTAGGTGATAATGAAGAAACACCTTTAATTAATGAATATGTTCCTTGCCTACCATTTGCAGTAGTGCTTTCTGTAGGAGTAAGAATTAATTTATCAATTCTTGGTAAATACCAACTATATCCTAAAGTAGAATCAGCTTCAGGAGATACGACTAAAGTAGATGTAGCACCATCACCACTAAAATCTCTACTTGTAAATGCAAATGGTGATTTAGTTGTAGAAGTAAATTCAGATACTCTTGGTCTAAAATCAAGTGTATCGGTTGCTCTTGTACCCTTACCTAAAGTAGGGATATCATATGTGTACCTATCTTTAGTATATGAATTAGCAGTAAATACATCTCCAGTATCACTAGATGGAACAGTATAATTATTATAGATTACCAATAACTCTCTAGATGGTGCTGGAAGATTTCTCTTTCTTACTAATCGTGAATAGTCATAGAACTGTTCTCTTTGACCTTTATCTAATGTATATCTATTTGTTATATTTACATGATTACCTAAAGTTATATTCTGTAATGTAGTAGAAATATTAGATTCGTCAAAAGTAACTATTTCCCCAAGAATAAATTTACTAGGATTTAAATATGATATTCCGATTGTAGTTGCATTATCTCTTGTTATAATTTGAGCAACAGCACCACTCTCACTACCTGTAACCTTTTCTCCAACTACTGAATTTACATCCAATCCAAGTCCAGAAATAAAGACTAATTTATCTAATGTAGGACTTGTTGTATCTTTAGATTCAAGAACAGCAACAACCTTTGCTACGTCAGGAACGTTCAAAGATATTTCTTTATCTTGTACTCTTAACCCATAGAAATTACTAGTTGTTAATCCACTAATATTAGTACTAATACCTGAAGATTTATTAACAACAAGTTGTGTACTTCTATTAAATTCTTTAAGTTTATCCTTAATTGATTGTTTTTCTAAGGTAACATTAACAGTACATGCAGTATTACTTAAACCAGTAAAAGTAACTCTACTACCATTTTGTTGTCTAGTAAATTGTTCACTTGTTAAATTCTCTATAGATCCATCACTATAACTAATTGAATACTTTTGAGTATCAAAGTTACTAAAATATGCACTGGTTATTCCAGTTACATCCGTAACATTAAGGACTAATGAACCACTAGATGGAGTTTTATTTAATATTTGAGCAGATATTTCTAATTCTGAAGATGATAAATCAACCGCAGAAACATTAGGTATATCTAATGTGGCATAAAGACCAGACTCTTCATTGTCTATTATTTGAGGTTTTACTATAGAAAGAGCAACTCCTGTAGCAACTCCCACAAATCCAGCTGTAACTCCAATTACTTCAGGAACTTCTTCTACTCTTATACTTGTATTACCAACACTTACTTCAGTAACTTTATTAAGATTTGGTGAAGTATATGCAACACCTGTATATCCTACCTGTGCTGTATACTTAACTAGTGTTCCTACTTTAAAATCATTAAATTTATTTCCTGGTGACACGATTTCACCACTCGCAGCTTTACCAGTAGCACTATTAGCTGTTACATTAACTGTAGCATTTGCAGGCCATCCTGGAACAGGAGTTTCTCTTAAAACGGTATTAGCAGAGAAATCAGCAGCAATTCCTGTAAATGAACTAGAATCCTGATATATAGATTTTATATCATTTGTTTCATATTGCCTAACAGCAGTAATAGATCTACTAAATTCTTCTTTTTCATTAATTAAAATCCTTTCTCCAACAAGAAATGTTCCTGAAGTTTGTGATAGAGTTAAAGTAGTTGTTCCACTTGCTGCAACTTGCAAATATCCTGTAGCATCACTACTAACACCACGAACAAATGTACTAATAGGAGCTTGATTAGCATTTAATGCTACTCCAATTGTTAATGTAGTATATGTTTGAATATCAAATAAGTATAAATCCCATTCACTAGCAGTATCTTGATATGGAGTATTTCTAAGTCCAAATGAATATACTCTCGCAACACCAATTTCTGTGCCGGATGCTGATGTAGGAAATGCTGACTGTTTTACATCACTTTGTAATTTAACTAAATTATTAGCATTATTTAACCCAACAAAAGGTGTTCCACTTACATTATTAACCCTAATTAAAGAACCAAGTTCATAATCAAGTTTTGCAGATTCTGCAGATTCTGTATCTCTAGGTTTATCAAAATCTAGAATTTCTCCACCTGGTCTAACAACACTAAAACCTTTAACGTATGCTGTTATAGGATCAATATCAACACAACCCAAATCTTCACTTGGAACATTTCCTTGTTCAGTAATTTGATTTGATTTATAAACACCATCACTAGTTATTAAATCATTTAAAGAATTTAATACATTAAGTCTAGCATTACCTAGTGAATAATTTCCAGATTCTTCATAAGTTCTTGCTGCAAAATACTTATTAATTTCATTATATACTGAAAAATCTTGTACTTTCTTTAAATCACCATCTCTAAGTTTAATTATTTCAATAAAATTGGTATCATTAAAATCTGTAAGAGATTTTTTTGCTAGTGTAGTAGTAATTTTTAATCTATCTGCACCTGGAGCAGCATAATTAGAAAATCCCCTAGCATTATCATATAATTGAGGATCATCTTTTGCAGTAACAATAGTTTCTAAAATATTTAATCCAACCCTATAACTTGGAGTATTATCATATGGATCTAGAATTATAGTATCTGCAGCAACGTCTACAAAAGTTCCTCTAATAAAATAAACTCCAGCAGACATTTTAACTGCACTACCAACTGCAGTTGCACCAGATTCTATTAAATTAGCTACACTATCCCCATTACTAATAGTAGTATTTCCATAAACAATATCTTCTTCAGCAAGTAAAGGTTCACCATCACTTAAACCTGAATCTACATTTTTACTATCTGCACTTAAATACTTAACAAAAAGAGTTAAATCTGTAATATCATCAGAATCTGATGTTAATCTATAATCATTAACTAAAATTCTTACCCCAGAATTTTGTCCTTTTAATTCCTTTCCTACTAATTCTTTAACATATAAAGAAACTGGAAGACCAAGATGCTCCGAATCTAACTTAACAGAATAATATTTGTCATCATAATTTACACTTCCAGGAATGACTAATGATCCTTCCTTGAATATATGACTTCCAAATGAATCTATTTGATTCTGTAGGATTGATTGGAGAGTTGTTAGTTCTCGTGCTTGGACAGGTCTTCCTGGTCTAAATAAAACCTTATAAAAATTATCTGCCGTATCAAAATCATCATAATAAGGACTTATATCTAAGTTAGTTTTCTGTAATGACATGTTTTAAAATTCCAGGATAACCTTAATGTCTTCTTTTTGTCTTGCATCTCTACTGATTAATGGTCTATTATCCAGATAGATTATATCACCCGACTCATTATTTATCTCAGAACTAGCGATGCCATCTGTAAATTCAGCACCTAGTTCAATAATTTTATTTCCAGTAGGATTAGTAGTAATTCCAGAGAAATTAGTATTGATTCCTACAGACCATCCACTACCACCTTCTTGCTTAACAAGTTCTGTAGCAGATGATTGGAAATTATATATTGTACCTGAAGAATTACCCAATTCAGTAATATCACTTCTATCAGTTTGATCTCCAGTTGTTTGATTAAAGTATAAAGATCTATCTTGATAGTACTTCATAACAGCAATCTTTGGTGTATCTTCTGATATAACATCATATGATACAACATATCCTCTTGCTTGACCCACTACAACATTACCAGATTTAATGTCTTGAGTCATAATATCTCCAACACTAATTGTTGTTGTAGTTGGAAAATCATCCAAATACAATGAAGATACTGAAGAAAATTGATTATCAGTGAATATCTGAGTAGATCCAATAGATGTTGGATTCTTCATAATCCCAATTTGTGCAAATTTAGTATCTATTGGAAAATCTTTTGTTGAATCGTCAAATCTAGCATATACCAAAATTCTATCAGCACCCAATTCTTTATATAAATCATAACCATGACCTTTTGATGGAGGTATAACTGGAATTAATTTTGCAGGAGTTCCTCCACTTAATGCTGCTGATGAAATACTACTTAAATCAACCATTCCATAAGTGTATCCTTTACCACCCACAGAAACTTGTGTTTTAGATATTTTAGTATTAACTACATCAACGACAACTTTACCACCAGATCCATCACCAACAATATTAAATTCTTGACCAGTAGAACCAGAATATCCATTGCCTTGATCTGCAATGTATACATTCTTAATCTGATTATTATTTACATCAGAATTTCCATTATCTCTAACTGCTGCTATTTGAGCATTAGTAGATGATGACCAATCATTAGGTAAAGGTACAAACTCTGTTGCGTCAAATTTTATAATATCACTTGGAGCTACTGTAAATAGATATTTCCAAATATAACCATCATCAGTATCACCAGATGCTCTAGATGGTTCTAATCCTGTAAATGTTGGTTCATTTTGAGATCTATTTCCTTCTGTATTAATACCACTTGATCCATTTTGAATACAAATATAAACATTAAAGTCTTTATTAATTACATAATAATTAGCATCATATAATCTAGAAGAATCAGTTACGGGAGATTGATTAGTAGCACTATAATCTTGACGATATATTTCATACCTAGTTCCACTAGTCCAAGTTACTTTTCTAATAACCCTTCTTATATTATCAGAACTAATCTTTTTACCAAAGACCATCGTATCTTTAGAATGATTTAAGTAATTAAAATCATCAGTTGGATTTGGTGGACTAGTATTCCAAGCAGCGTCATCAGCTGCTCTACCAAAAGCATTACTAATACCAGGGTTTGATAATCCTACAAACACATAATAAGAATTTGAGGTATCGTTAACATCCCCCAAAAAATTACTAGCATTATTGATTCTAAATTGATCTGTTACAATAGCCGCCATTTTCTATAGCTTTTTTTCTTTATTTATACTAATTTATGCAGGATCGTTTAATGCACCAGTATTTCTAATGCCGACGTTCCTTCTTTGAACTCTTGGGAAGGTTGTTAATCCTACATTAACAGTCTTAGAAGTTACTCCAATTGATATTGGATTAGAACCTCTAGAGAATCCAGATAATCTACCCCAAGAGAAATTACCAGATCCTTCACCAGTTGTTCCTATACCTATAATGCTAGTTGAATTAGAATCAACATCTGCAATAAAGTCTGCTCTATTTGCAGATCTATTAATAGATCTGACATAATATATATTATCCAAATATGTAGTTCCTATTCCTACTACTGCAGCATTACCACCAGGTGCAGTTCCATCTATAGATGTCACTCCAGTTCCAATTGAAGTATTATAAACATAAATTGGATAACCATTTAATAAGGTTGTAAAATCACCAGTTTCTTTTTCGAGGAAGAACTTAAGTGCCAATGTTCCTGTACCACCACTTCCAAATGCTGTTGTTATTCCTGTAACTATTCCAGAGAAACCTTTAATATTAACAGGTTCAATATTAGTAACAATTTCTCTCTGAAGGACAGGAAGAGGTGCAATAACTTCAGGTTCTTGACCACTAACATATCCAAGACCAGGATTTGTAATATGAATAGAAGCAATAGATCCATTTGTTATTGTAGCAGTAGCAGTAGCAGTAGTTCCTACACCTGCAGCAATCTTTACTCCTGGTGCAGAGAATGATACTGGAACTGTAGTAGTGCTAAATCCACTTCCACCATTAACAATTGTAACAGAACTAACGGTACCACCAGCAGAAACATTAGCAGTAAGTGCAGCTCCTGTTAAGGTTTGATTTTCATTAACTATTAATGCTCCAATATTCTTATTCTCATAATTAAATAATTCAGTAGAATCGAGGAAGACTTCTGTATCAACAGCAGTCAAATCACCAATTACTCTTGCATTAGGGAATACTAATGGTTCAATAGAAGGTCTTGCCTTAGAAACAACGTTACCATTGATAGTTTTATCAACTTTCTGCTTCAACCAAGTTAATGGTCTGAGGGTATCTTCATCAATACCTCTACCAAAGTATAAATTAGTTTCAACTTGATCTGAAGTTGATATGCCACTAATTGTTCTCTTTTCTTGATTAACACTTCCAGAGAGATAATTCTTCTTATTAACTTCTACATCATCACCCGATTTTAATGTTTCAACAACATCAGTGTAAGTAACATCTACACCATTAGTTCCTTTGTAGAAGAAAATAGATACATCGTCATATTTATCTGGTGCTTCAGTAAATACAAAACTTGTTGCTCCCCCAAAAATATATGCTTCACCAGGAACCTGCATAACACCATTAATGAATATTAATAAAAGTGCTTGTAGATCTATAGATGCATCATCACCCCTTTGGAATGATACCAATTCTCCCTTATAATTTAATGGGAATCTCTTTCTAACTCCATCTTGAAGATTTGTAATATCATCAATATAATCAAATTCACCAACATTCCAAGAACCGAATTTATCAGTAAAGACTTGGTTAACACTAAACTCTAAAGGTGTTAAAAGTGAAGAGAAATATCTATCAGTTACTATTCCAAGAGGTACAAATGTATCTCCTTTTCTAAATCCAAATCCAGATCTAGTTATATCAAAATCTTTAACTTCGTAAGAAATAGATCCAATTCCAGTAGTAGAACTAGCACCAACATTTATACCCAATCTAAGTGCATTTCCAGTTTCTGTAGTTGATCCTAACCCTAATCTTGTCAATCCTTGAATATCAAGATTTTCGTATGATGGTGATGGAGTTAAAATTCTTGGATTTACATATCCCTTACCACCATCACTTATAGTCATCTTTATTCCACCACCACTATGAGCAGGTGATTTACCAACATTTAATGTAAATGAAGTTGTAGTACCTACAGATTCAACACCTATTGTTGCCTTATATGCAGGATCAGATCCTGGATTTAACTTATTCTCTCTAGGATATGAATGCTCACTAGTATTGTTATCTTGATCACATGTAAATGTAAATGCATTTGTAGAAATTGCTACAACATTATT
>MDSZ01156467.1_pt1 | contig 11054 bp, 12 predicted proteins | sample 811201 | NCBI WGS metagenome assembly MDSZ01 (sample SAMN05326647, study PRJNA326480) | marine metagenome | isolation source: seawater | place: Indian Ocean: North | collected 2010 | reverse complement strand
GCCGCGCGCATCGCCTGACCCTCTACATCTGCCCCGTTTCAGGACAGCGTATAACGCCATGATCCGTGGATTGCGGCGGATCATCATGCTAAACAGCGCGTTAGCATTTCTGCGGCGCGCCTCGTGCCCGCTCAAGACCATCGGGAGACTGATCCATGCGGATGTTGAACCTTGCCCTTATCGGCACGGCCCTGGCGATGGCCGGGGTAGCGGCGCCTGCATGGGCGAACGGTCGTGGCGGGGCACATGGCGTCCGTCCCGGCGTTGCGCATAGTAACATGCACCGCTGGGGTCCGCGCCAGCAAGGTCGGTGGTACGCTGGATGGGGCGCACCGGGCGGCTGGAACGGCTATCGGCGCCCCGTGCGCGGCTACATCCTGCCGCGCTACTGGGTCAGCCCCAACTATTATATCGCCAATTACCCCGCCTATGGGCTGCCTGCCCCCGCGCCCGGCTATGGTTGGTCGCGCTATTATGATGATGCGGTCATGACCGACCGGTACGGGCGGGTCTATGACTATCGGTCAGATATCGACTGGGACCGTTACGAGGGCGGTTATGGCGACTATGCCGATGATCGTCGCGATAATGGCGTGGGCGGCGCAGCGATCGGCGCGGTCGTGGGCGGCGTCGCGGGCAACCGCATCGCGGGACGCGGCAATCGCACGGCCGGCACGGTGATCGGCGCTGGCGTCGGGGCGGTGGCTGGTATGGCGATCGACAAGGCCGAAGATGATCGGCGGGATGCGCCCTCGCCTCGGCCCGGCGTCAGCTATGACGACGGCTATGGCTATGCCGATGATGCCGTGACCAGTTCCAACGAATATGAAGGCCGCTGGACCGGTACCTGGACAACTGACGACGGACGGACGGTTTCAGGAACCTATGATGGCCGGTTCGAAGGCGATGTACGGGGCGCAGGTGTCGATTATCCGCCGCCGCCTTATGAAGGCGCGCCACATTGGGGTGGCGCACCGATGGCGGGTGGCTATGTGTCGGGCGGCTATTATTATCCTGCTCCCATCGTGACGACCGTCACGGTCCAGCCGGCAACGACAACCACGACGACGACCACCTATGTGACCGAAACGGTAGCGCCGCACAAAAGCGTTCGCCGCAGTCGGCGTGCATGCCGCTGCAAATAGCTGCGGCATCTTGCGGACTCTGGCGGCTTCGTGGCACAGCGGCGCACACAATAAGCAGCGGAATGATCGTGCTCCGGCCGCCCTTGGGTGGCCAGAGCATGGATCCTATCGCGGGAGAGGATGACGAGGGCTTTTTCCAATGAATCGACCCCTTGCATGCCGCCCGCCCTGCCTGCTCTTCACCCGCCGGCCCGCCCCCATAATCTTGCGGAAGATGGCTATGCCATAGCGATTGGCTGCGCTTTCATCGCCATGGGGCTCATGCTGCTGAAGCAAGCAGGTCTGGTGACGGGGGGCATGGCAGGCGTCGCATTGCTCATTTCCTATCTGATCCCCTGGTCGCCCGCGACATTGTTCATCCTGGTCAATATTCCTTTCTTCCTGTTTGGCGGCAGAGCGATGGGGCTTGCGTTTGGGCTCAAGACGTTGTTCGCCAACATCGCCATCATGGCGCTGGGCCTGACGATGCCCGCCGCGTTGCAGGTGGCGATGATCAGCCCGGTCTTTGCAGCCCTGTTTGGCGGATCAATCATCGGTTTTGGCATATTGGCGATCGCCCGGCACGGCGCCGGCGTCGGCGGTATCGGAGTGGTGGCGCTGATCCTGCAAAAGTCCCGCGGCTGGAAGGCCGGCCGCACGCAAATGGGGTGCGATGTGCTGATCCTGCTCGCATCCCTGCCGATCCTGAGCGCCGACCGGTTCGCCTTGTCCATATTATCCGCCGGAGCGATCAACGCCGTGCTGTTCGTCAATCATCGCCCTGGACGCTATATCGGCCACTAGGCGGTACAGAGCGGATCGCCAGACCGCTCGCGCGCACGGAGCGCGCTGGCCGCATCGCTGGCGATCCGCGGAAAGCTCACCCCTTCCAGCGAACCGCGCCCTTCGCACAAATCAGCACAAGCCAGATCTACAACGCCGGGGAGCGCCACCTGGTCGCCATCATATTGCGCGACGATGATACAGCGATCGCCACCCTTGAAACTGAGGATCAGCTTGTCGCCAGCCCGCCGCGCCGTCCCCTGCCCTCGACAGGCAGGTTCCTCACCGAAAATCGCTTCCAAGCCAAAATGCAGCTCGCCATTGCGTGCAGGTATGACGCACAATGCGTCTCGGCCAGCCTCGTGAGTGCGCTGGAAGAGGCCGACAGGCGATATCTTGGCGGGGTCGGCAATCGTCCCGCTGGCTATCGCCGCTTGTTCCAGCCGGGATGCCGCACCGCCCGACACGACGGGCGGAGCATCCTGATTGGCAGGACTGCGCTGGCAACCGAGCAACAGGAGAAAGAGCGTCAGGTTAATCCGCCGCATCGACCGGGCTTAGGCCTTCGGACCCGACGCGACGGAAAAAACAGGAGCGTGCGCCTGTGTGGCATGTCGGCCCGGCTGGAATGGCCTTCACCCAGACAGCGTCCTGATCGCAATCGATGCGGATATCGCATACCTCCAGCATGTGACCGGATGTCTCGCCCTTCTTCCAGAGCGACTGCCGGCTGCGCGACCAGAAATGGGCGAGGCGCGTCTCCACGGTCAGCGCCAAAGCCTGCCCATTCATGTGCGCGACCATCAGCACCTCGCCGCTCCTTGCATCCGTCACGACGGCGGTGATCAGTCCATCGCGGTCATATTTGGGATCAAGGGTCAGGCCCGTGTCGCGCGCATCAGTCATCGCCGTCCTATAGGCGGGAACAGCGCGAAAGCGAAGCCCAAAGGCTGTAGAAATGAAGCCAAATGGGGCGATCGACGGGATCCGAACCCGCGACCTCCGGTACCACAAACCGGCGCTCTAACCAACTGAGCTACGATCGCCACAGGGGCCAGCGGCCCCGAGAGACAGGGCACATATGCGGCCCGCCCCTGCCCGTCAAGCCGACAAATCACCGCCAGAAGAATTCATTGGCCCATTCCCGCTGCCAGCTGCGCCCGCAAATTTGCGAGCGTGGTTTCAGATACACGGGGCCGCTCACGCGCCGGCTTTCCCTTGCGCAATTTCGCGCGGTCCTTTTCGGACGGGTTCACCAGTCGCACGCGCACAGCCGCGTGTCCTCGGGCACGAATACCCAGTTCATCGGCCGCGCCGCGTGACAGGTCGATGATCCGGCCGCGACCGGCGAACGGCCCGCGATCGTTGACCCGCACCACAATGGTGCGCCCGGTATCGAGGGACGTGACTTCAACATAGCTGGGCAGCGGCAGGGTGACATGCGCGGCCGTGATCCACTTGGCGCGGAAGCGTTCGCCATTGGCAGTGCGATTGCCCGATTCCGACCCATACCAGCTTGCATAGCCCAGCATGTCATACTGCGGATCGGCAGCGGGTACATAAGTGACGCCTCGCACCTTATAGGGCGGGCCGATCCGCACCGGATGGTCGCTGACCGGTCGGAAATTGCCTCCACCGCACGCTGCCAATGCCAGGGCGGGAGCGGTCCACACCATCCTAGTCCATACCGTCATGACGGCATCCCTAACGTCCGCATCAGCCCGCGTCGAGACACGACAAGGAAAAGGGGCAAAGGCGTTTCCGCCTTTACCCCTTGCGCTTTCGGCTCTGGGCGAAGGACAGGTGTGCCCTGCCAATCCGCCTCTCTCTCCTAATGGCTTTCCGACCGCGACGCCGGCAAAGTCAGCCAGAGCGGGCGTCCGCCAAAACGGACGCCCTTGCCCTTAGTTGACCGAATCCTTCAGGCCCTTGCCGGCCTTGAACTTCGGCTGGGCCGAGGCCTTGATGGTCATGGTTTCGCCAGTGCGCGGATTGCGACCGGTCGACGCCTTGCGCTGCGAAACCGAAAAGGTGCCGAAACCGACGAGACGGACTTCATCGCCCTTCTTCAACGCGCCAGTGATGGCGTCGAACACGCCTTCGACAGCCTTGGTCGCGTCATTCTTGCTGAGGCCGCTGCTTTCAGCAACCGTGCTGATCAGATCCTGCTTGTTCATGCCTTGGGAACCCCCTTGTGCTGTTGGTTAGTTAGGAATCGCGGCGTAGGCGGGGCAATAAGGCGCGGATTCCGGCCTCTGTCAAAGGGAAAGCGACGAAGGCCCCGGCTTTGCTCCAAAATTGCATCCTGTTCCGCAATATGGAGTAAAATCTAGGAGTTCTGCCCATTGTTTCACTTTAGTGACTTTTCAGTGCCGAAGGCTGGGATCGCCATCGCGGCCAGTCAGACCGGATGGCTGCGCGGCCAGGTCATCTGCCTCGGTCCAGGTGATCGCATCGGGCATGGAAACCAGTGCACGCGCCAGGACCTCATCGACATGGGAAACCGGAATAATCTCCAGACCTTCACGAATATTGGCCGGAATTTCCGCTAGGTCTTTCTCATTTTCCTGGGGAATCAGCACGGTCTTGATGCCGCCGCGCAGCGCCGCCAGCAGCTTTTCCTTGAGGCCGCCAATCGGCAGAACGCGTCCGCGCAAAGTCACCTCGCCCGTCATCGCGACATCTTTCAGAACCGGGATGCCGGTCAGCGTCGACACGATCGTCGTGACCATGCCGATACCCGCCGAAGGTCCATCCTTGGGCACAGCGCCTTCGGGCAGGTGGATGTGGATATCCTTGCGATTGAACACGCTCGGCTTGATGCCATAGCCCGGTGAGCGTGCCTTCACATAGGAAAAGGCCGCCTGGACCGATTCGTTCATGACCTCACCCAGCTTGCCGGTGGTTTTGATCTGTCCCTTTCCAGGCACGGTGACGGCCTCGATCGTGAGCAGTTCGCCGCCAACCTCAGTCCAGGCAAGCCCCGTCACAGCTCCAATCTGATTTTCTTCTTCGCCTACGCCGTGGCGGAATTTCCGCACGCCAGCAAAATCGGCCAGATTGTCCGGCGTGATAACGATCTTGTCATATTCGCCTTCCAATATCTTGCGCAGCGCCTTGCGCGCCAGACGCGCCATTTCGCGCTCCAGCGTGCGAACCCCTGCCTCACGGGTATAATAGCGGATCAGATCGCGTACCGCCGGTTCGGTGACGACGACTTCGCCGTCCTTCAATCCATGCGCGTCAATCTGCTTGGGCAGCAGGTGCCGCTCCGCAATCTCGACCTTCTCGTCCTCGGTATAGCCTTCGAGCCGGATGATCTCCATGCGATCGAGCAACGGCTGGGGCAGGTTCAACGAGTTGGCGGTCGTGACGAACATCACGTCCGACAGATCAACGTCGATTTCCAGATAATGGTCCTGGAATTTGCTGTTCTGTTCCGGATCAAGCACCTCGAGCAAAGCGGACGCCGGGTCGCCGCGGAAGTCCTGGCCCAGCTTGTCGATTTCATCGAGCAGGAACAGCGGGTTCATCGTGCCCGCCTTTTTGAGGTTCGACACGATCTTACCGGGCAGCGACCCGATATAGGTGCGCCGATGGCCGCGTATCTCGGCTTCGTCACGCACCCCGCCCAGCGACTGGCGTACGAATTCTCGACCGGTCGCCTTGGCGATCGAGCGGCCAAGCGATGTCTTGCCGACACCGGGCGGCCCGACAAGGCACAGGATAGGTCCTTTGAGCTTGTTTGTGCGCGCCTGGACGGCGAGATATTCGATGATCCGGTCCTTGACCTTTTCCAGCGCGAAATGATCCTCGTCCAGGATGTCCTGCGCCTTTTTAAGGTCGGTCTTAACCTTGCCCTTCTTGCCCCAGGGCAAGCCCAGCAGAACGTCTAGATAGTTGCGGACCACGGTCGCCTCGGCGGACATGGGTTGCATCGCCTTGAGCTTCTTGAGTTCCGCCGTCGCCTTGGATCGTGCTTCCTTGCTCAGTTTGGTCTTGGCGATCTTCTCGGTGAGTTCGGCGAGCTCATCGCCCTCCTCGCCCTCGCCATTGCCCAGCTCGCGCTGGATCGCCTTCAACTGTTCGTTCAGATAATATTCGCGCTGGGTCTTTTCCATCTGCCGCTTCACGCGACCACGAATTTTCTTTTCGACCTGCAGCACGCCAAGTTCGCCCTCCATGAAGGCGAAGACCATTTCAAGGCGCTTGACCGGATCTGCCTCGACCAGCAGCGACTGCTTATCCGACACTTTGACATTGATGTTGGCGGCGACGGCATCGGCCAGCCGGCCCGCATCCTCAATCTCGCGCAGTTGAACGGGCGTTTCGGCCGGCAGCTTCTTGTTAAGCTTGGCATAGTTCTCAAACTGCTCGGCCACGGACCGCATCAGCGCGGCAGCTTCGGGGCCTTCGGCAACCAGTTCCTCGACCGGCGCGATCTCCGCAACCAGATAATTATCCTTGGTTTCCATGGCCGACAGTTGCGCGCGGTGTTTGCCCTCCACCAGAACGCGCACGGTGCCATCGGGCAGTTTCAACAGCTGCAATACGACTGCGACGACGCCCGTATCATAAAGCGACTCGCGGCCCGGCTCATCCTCCGCCGGGTCCAGCTGCGACACGAGGAAAATCTCCTTGTCGCCTTCCATCGCAGCCTCGAGCGCAGCGACGCTCTTGTCGCGCCCGACGAAGAGCGGAACGATCATTTGCGGAAACACGACGATGTCACGCAGCGGCAGCAGGGGATAATGCGTAGTCATTCAATCTCCGGGGCCGAAACGCGACCCATCCAAACGGTCCATCGCCTTTATGGGGATGCCCGGCACGTCAATCAATCGGCCCTGTGATAACAGGGCCGTCATGAACCAGAAGTGATCATTCCGGCCAGGTCCCCCGGTCAGAAGGGCAGCTTGAACCCCGGGGGCAGCGGCAGGCCGGCAGTCATCTTGCCCATTTCGGTATTGCTGACCTCATCGGCCTTACTACGCGCGTCGTTGAACGCCGCCGTGATCAGGTCTTCGAGCATCTGCTTTTCCGACGGCGCCAGCAGGCTGTCGTCGATCGAGACACCCAATATGCGCCCTTTTGCCGAGGCGCGCACCTTGACCAGCCCGCCACCTGCCGCGCCCTCGACTTCCAACTTGTCCAGATTGTCCTGGGCGCGCTGCAATTCTTCCTGAACACGGCTCGCCATGCCCAGAATTTCATTCAGGTCCTTCATGCTTCTGCACTCCATCGTTCGAGCCTGTCGTCCAGCTCGGCATCGGGGAAAGCGGCCATCGCCGCCTTGACCACCGGGGTTTCCAAAATCCGGGCGCGCGAATCCGCCGCCTGTTTTTGCTCCTGCTCCAGCAGGGTCGGCTCGGCCGGGCCGTCGCCCGACGCCACCTGCCACGCCGTCCCCGTCACCTCCCGCAAGGCCGGCAGCAGGCGGGGAAGGAAGTCAGCGGGCAGTTGGGCCGTCGGGCGATAGTCGAATTGCGGCGGTGCATAACGGATCACGCCCACGCAATCGTGCAATTCCTGCCCCAGTTGCCCCTTACCACGCTGCCAAAAAGCCTCGATCAGATCCGCGTAGGTCGCGGGCAGACGCGCAGATGCTGACGCTGAAGACGCGGCGCCAGCGCTGGAGCCCTCCGTACTGGCTGATGACGACGCGCCACCTTCGCGCAACAGGCGCGCGACCTCGCCGGGGTCGGGCATGGTTGCCGCATGCATGACACGCAACAGCGCCATCTCGCAGCTTTCGATCGGCAGGACCGCATTGGCGACTTCATCATGCCCCTTGAGCAACAGCTGCCAGAGGCGATGCAGCGGCGCGAAACCGAGTTGCGCGGCCCAGTCGGCCAGCATCTCTCGCTCCTCCGCGGATTGACCGGGACTGGCAATGTCACGCCCGGCCTTCATCAGCGTGACGGCATGCACCAGTTCCATCAGTCCACGCATCAGCGCCAGCGGCTCGACGCCCAACGCATATTGTTCCCGCACGGCGACAATGAGGCTGGCCGTTTCCCCTTCGAGCAACAGCGCCAGCAACCGGCGCACCGACCCGCGATCGGACAGCCCAAGCATCTCGCGCACCTGCGCCGCCGTCACCAGGGACGGTCCGTCGTCCATTTCTGCATGCGCGATGGCCTGGTCGAGAATGGACAACCCGTCGCGAGCCGATCCTTCCGCGGCCTGGGCGATCAGCGCCAAGGCCTCCGGCTCGGCGGCGACGCTTTCGGCTTCAACGACATGGGTGAAATGGGTCGCCAATAATTCGGCAGGAATGCGCCGCAGGTCGAAGCGCTGGCACCGGGACAGGACGGTGACGGGAACCTTGTTGACTTCCGTCGTCGCGAACAGGAATTTCACATGCGCCGGCGGCTCTTCCAACGTCTTCAACAGGGCGTTGAAGGCGTTTTTCGACAGCATGTGCACTTCGTCGATGATGTAGATTTTATAACGGGCCGAAACAGCCGCATAGCGCACTGCCTCGATGATTTCGCGCACATCGTCGACACCGGTATGGCTGGCGGCGTCCATTTCCACCACATCGATGTGGCGGCCCTCCGCGATCGCCTTACACGGTTCACATTGACCGCATGGATCGATCGTGGGACCGCCCCGGCCATCGGGCCCGACGCAATTAAGCGCCTTGGCGATCAGGCGCGCGGTCGACGTCTTGCCCACGCCGCGCACGCCGGTCATCAGGAAGGCATGGGCCAGCCGTCCGCGCCGGATCGCATTGCCCAGCGTCTGGACCATGGCATCCTGGCCAATCAATTCGCTGAAGCTGCGCGGTCGATATTTGCGCGCCAGAACGCGATAGGGCTGGGGTGAATCGGACATGATAGGGTCCTACCCGTTCAGGCAGGGATTGTCGAAGCGAGATGCTGGAGGGTGGGAGCCGGGACGACCCGCGGCGGAATCACTGTGGCTGCTTCCGTCAGGACCTGACCAGGTTCGCGACGGCCTCGTCCGCCCGACTCCCGATCGCGCATATGACGGTTTGCCGATCGAATGGCAAGGCCCAACCACAAACCGGTTCGCCTCTCCCATGGTTCAGCGCTGGTCTTCACCTTCATCGTCAGCTGCGAAGAAATGCTGGATGACATCGCGCGCCAACCGCACCGGTCGCAATGTCGATGCATCGACACAGCACCAGCTCGATCTGACTTCAGCCAAAACCTCTTCGCCACGGCGAATAACGGTTTCGTAAAAGGCGCGCGCGCCCTGAACCTTCTCCAGCAGGACGGTCGCAATCACCTCGTCATCCAGAAAAGTCGGCTTGCGATAGGTGATTTCGTGCTTGAGCGCGACCCACAGATGCTCCGTCACGGCCTCCGCCGGGGCCAGCGCGCGCCAATGGTCGAGCACGGCGTTCTGCACCCATTTAAGGTAGCTGGCATTATTGACATGGCCCATGAAATCAATGTCGTCCGGGTCGATGCCTACGGGATAGCTATGGGGAATCGCGTTACTCACAAGGCTGTAAATACCATCTTCGCATGACGACAGATAGGGGGCTGGTGGAAAATTGCAGATCTGGATTGAGGCTTGCCTTCACCTGACACAGGATGGCTGCCATGCCCGGCCTAACATGCCGCAATGCAGCAATTTGGCTCGAACGCGATTGACTCTGGCCGGACATCCGCCATGCTGTGCCGCATCCGTAACGAAGCCGGAGATTGTCATGGCTATGAGCAAGGAAATAGCGGCTCAAGTGGCCGCTCAATTGACGCAAGCATGGGCAATTAGATCCGGCGTGAAAAAGCCTGATCCGTCCAAACCTATCGAAGAACAAGTGCTTACGATTTACAACCGGCTTCTGGTTGCGGTGCAGCAACTGGACCGCTGAACCGTAGGGGCGCAAGGCTACCCGACGGAAGACCGCGTCCGCGAATCATGTTTGCCAATGTCGGGAGGAAGGCTGGCCGCAAACCAGCCTTCCTCCTTTATGGTCAGAACCGCCAGCCGACGCTTGCGACCACCTGATGCCGATCCGTATCGACATCAAAGTCGGCGCTGGTCGCCCCGTCCATGTAATCGATGTTAGCATCGGTATAGTTGGAATAGCGATATTCCAGCTTCGCGAACGTGTTGGTGTTGATGGCGCGCTCGACGCCTGCGCCGATGCGCCAGCCATCAAGCTTGAACGACCGATCGGTTGTCTCATCGGTGTTGCCGGCGAGGATGTTCAGTTTGCTATTGGTGTAGCCGCCCTTCACGTAAACCAACGTGGCGGGGTTAGCCAGAATACCGGCACGCGCGCCGATATAGAGGTCGCGGCCCTGGCTGACGCGTCCAAACCCGAACTGGTCGGTCAAGTCATACCGATCACTCTTGGCAGTCGAATCCGTCCATTCGCCTTCGACACCGACGACCGCGCTGCCCAGATTGACGTCATAGCCTGCACCAATGCCATAGAGCAGACCGTCGATCGACTGATCGTCGCGGCCATTATTGTTGTCCACGTCGCTACCGGCGCCGACATGGTCATAACCCAGGATCGCCTCAACGCGCGGTCCGGTGAACGTTGATCCTACATCCTGCGCCAATGCGGGGGTGGCGACACCAACGCCCGCCAGAAGAGTTGCGACCATCAACTTGCGCATAACAGATACTCCATTCGTCATTCTTCTCCCCTGATGGGGACGAGACGCACAAGTATCGCGGCTGGCAAGAGTTTCATGAACGGCAGATAAACAGCTGATTCTGTTGCATTATTGACACGAAACTGGCTCGATTGGGCGCTAAGATGAGCGCTACAGGCGACAGGCTGTCAATTCGTTCAGCATTCCACGACGTTGACCGCCAGCCCGCCCAGCGACGTTTCCTTGTAGCGGCTCGCCATATCCTCGCCGGTCTGGCGCATGGTTTCGATCACCGCGTCCAGGCTGACGATATGCCGGCCATCGCCTTGCAAGGCGAGGTAGGCCGCATTGATCGCCTTGACCGCGCCCATCGTATTGCGTTCGATACAGGGAATCTGGACAAGGCCGCCAATGGGATCGCAGGTCAGGCCCAGATTATGCTCCATACCGATTTCGGCAGCATTTTCGATCTGGCTGTTGGTGCCGCCCAATACCGCGGCCAACCCGGCGGCCGCCATGGAACAGGCAACCCCAACTTCCCCTTGGCAGCCCATTTCCGCTGCGG
>MDSZ01064667.1_pt1 | contig 11054 bp, 9 predicted proteins | sample 811201 | NCBI WGS metagenome assembly MDSZ01 (sample SAMN05326647, study PRJNA326480) | marine metagenome | isolation source: seawater | place: Indian Ocean: North | collected 2010 | reverse complement strand
GATCATTTGATCCTTTTTTTTAAAATATTTATTTATTAATTTTCTGACATTGATAGCTCTGCCTGAGCCAATCTCGTATATACCGCTACTTTTTATAGTTAATAATTTTAAATAAATTTTTACTAAGTCATTTATATAAATAAAGTCTCTAAAGCTATTTTGATTTGTGTAATTGATAAAAGTTTTTTTTTTATTCTTTTGATTTATTATTTTACTTATTAATGAATTTTTTTCTCCAGAACCATAAATATTAAATATTCTTGAAATTATTAAATTACACTTCAAATTTTTAGCTTGAGAAATTAATAATTTTTCCATTAAAAATTTAGAAGCTCCATACAGAGCTTTGTTATTATCATTTTGACTAATAATCTTGTTTTCTAAATCTAAATTATAAATAGAGGCTGAACTAGAAAAGATAAAGTTATTTATCCTAATTTTTTTTTTCAAAATAAAATCTATGAAATAATTCAATATTAAAATATTTTTATTTATAATTTTAGAATATTCTCTAGAATTATTTAATTTAGATAGAGGATATGAATGATTATAAATAATATTTATTTTTTTTGATTTAGAAAATCTGCTATTAAAAAATTCTTTAACTGAGATTACCTTAGATTTAACCAGTTCTGTTTTTAATGATTTTGATAAGAAACTTCTTTTTCCAATTATGAAAGTATCAAGCATTTAAATCATATTTATTATTATTTTGAAATATAATTTTAAAAAAAAATAAAAAATTTATGAAAAAAAAAATTTTAATCTTTTTTTTAAATTTTTGCATAAACTAATTCATGTAATGATAATGCAAATAAATCTACCAATTCTTGTCCACTAGTTTTTTTACCATTGAGGTAATTTTTTCTTAATTTACCAATGTATTTTTTATCAAAATATTTTTTATCAAGATGACTTATAAATGTTCCCTTTTTTAATTTTTCTTCAAAAGTTTTTTTCATCGATGAATTATAAATTATTTCATAGTTATGATTAAAGCTAGGATTCACGTCATATAAATAAGAATGAGGTCCCTCTTGTAAATGCATAGGATATTTAATACTAGTTTTTAACATATTCTTAAGTAAATACTTAGTGTTATTAAAGTCTAAACCTCGACCATATTTTTCAGGCATCTGAGATAATATTTTAAATATTTTTTGGTCTAAAAAAGGTAAATGACCAACATGTCCAAAGTAGTCGCATGTTTTTTCAAATGAGAGCACAGTTGACCCTTGCCAATGAAAAAAATTATAGAGATAAAGTATTTTAGAATAGTGGTTTTTTATATTTAAATCCATCTTAATAATTTTTGAAATCTTATCAGTCATTTTATTTTGATATAGTGACTTACCTTTTTTTGTTAAAAATTTAAGATTTTCTTTTGAAACAAAAGGTAACCTTGTTGGTCTTAAAAAAAATGATGAAAGGAAAGACTCATTAATTGATTTTTTTGATTTACCCAATTTATCAAATTTTAAATAAGGATTATTTTTTTTAAAAATAGAAAAGATTGGATCTTTTTCTAAATTAGAATTTTTATGAGCAAAATTTAAAAATGTCGGACCAAAAAGATAGCTATTCATTTTGTCACTATATTCTCTAAAATCATATGAGCTCGGATGAAATATAGATGTATATTGACTAAAACCTAAATTATGAGCTCCGTCACTTATTTCACCGCAAAATACATTACATTTACTGCCAAATTTCTTTTTTACAAATTTAGAGAGCACAAAGTGATTAATTGAAGTAATGCTGGCCAGTTGATTATCTTTTAAAAATGAAATCAGGTTTTGATCCCTTAAAACATTATTTTTATAATAGTTAAAATCTGTAATATGTAATTTTACACCAAAAAAATTACATATTTTTTTAGCTCTTGATATTTCAAATCCATTAGCAATTAAATTTTTTGAAAATTTCATTCTACCGATTACACATTGAATTTTTTTTGATCCATGTATTTTTACTAATCCAGCCAATATTGAAGATGAGTCCCAACCAGAAGACATGAAGATTATATTTAATTTGTTTGAACTTTTAATTTTTAAAGTTTTTAAAAATGCTTTTGAATATTCTTGAGTATCTTTAATATTAAAATTTTTATTAATCGACTCAGCTATAAATTTTTTATTTATTATTGTAAATTTATTATTATTTATCTTGATGTTTTGATTCAACATTAGTCTTTTCACTTTTTTGAGAATTGTATCACCTTTGAATGGTCTATTTCCATAAATTGATAATGAATGAGAAAATGAGACTGTGTCAATTATTTCAGTGTTCTTTGTATCATTAAAAAATGTTTTTAAATTATTTGATATAAGAATATTACTACCGTTGACTTTGTAGTAAATTTCATATCTTGAAAAATAATCACAAAAAATTTGTATTTTCTCATTTTCAATTTGTATTATTACAAATCTTCCGTCTAATTTTGAAATCGAATTACTTTCAACAAATTTTGGTAACAGTTTTTTAGTAAATTTATTTAGGACAAGATCTTTGTCATAGTAACCATTAATATTTCCAATTATAAAATACTTTTTATTTCCTTTTTGAAAATTTTTATATTTTTCTTTTTTTAAAAAAATTAAAATTTTTTTTAATTTTATTTCATCAAAATCGTTTGAATATTTCAATTGATTATTATTTTTAGAAGTAATTATAAAATCTTGACTCATTGTATTTTTTTTGAGATTAATTTAATCTATAAAATCCTTTTTTAGTTTCTTCAATAAAATTTAATCTTTTAATTTTTTTATTCTTTAACATTGAAATTTTCTTAAAAGTTTTATCAAATGCTTTTTCATATTTTTTTAAAATTTTATCTGTATGACTTATTGAAACTATAACGCTGTTTGATGCCAAAAATCCTTGACTTAACATTTTGTAAGTTAGAAAGGTTTTATAAAAGTTCTGTTCTTTAGAAATAAAATTGAAAGAAAAAATTGAGTCAGTGCCAGAAATATCAATTTTAAGATCATATTTAATAGAAATTTTTTTCCATATTTCTTTGATTTTTTTTCCTTGTTTAGAAATAATTTTCCAAGTTTTATTTTTTTTCATATAATCAATTGTGGCTAAAGCAGCAGTAGGACCCGTTCGCTCTGACCAAAAAGTACTTGATATAAAAGAACTTTCTGATTCTTTCATAATTTTTTCTTTTCCAATAACTGCGGTAATTGCATATCCATTACCAATTGCTTTTCCAAAAATTGCAATATCTGGGTTTACTTTATATCTTTTATGAATTCCTCCAAGTGTCTCTCTAAACCCAGAGGTGCACTCGTCAAATATCAAAATACAATTATTTTTGTTTGCAATTTCCCTTACTTTTTTTAGAAAATTATTTTTTGGGACAATATTTCTTATTACTTCCATTTTAATAATTTTTATTTTTTTGACTGTAATCAAATACTCTAATCTCTTTATATCGTTGTACTCGAAAGTAAAAGTCGTATTTGTCAATTCTTTTGGAATTCCAGAATTACTCAAGCCATCAAGAAGGAATTTACTTAGTTTATTTTTTTTATTTAAATTTGCTGATAAATACCAATCATGCCAACCATGATATCCACATATTGCGACCTTTGAAGTTTTAGAAAAAGCACGAGCTATTCTAATTGCAATAGCATTTGCTTCTCCACCTGATCTAGCAAATTTTGCTCGTGAGGCCCAAGGGTGTATATCTATTAATTTTTTAGCCAAGTACACTTCTTCAGGGCAATTAAGTGTGCTCATATTACTTTTTTTTATATTTTTAATTACCTTATTATCTATTGTAGAATTTGAATAACCAAGCACGTTGGTGCCCACTCCCATTAAGGACATATCAATGTATTTTTTATTTTTTAGATCCCAGATATAACAACCCTTTGCCTTGGAATAATAAGTGGGCCAAAATTTTGGTAGAAAATTATCAGGACGTTTTGAAAAAAGACTATTTCCACCCAGAATTTTTTTTTTAGCAAGACCCCACAGAATATTCTTATTTTTCGTTCTCATTTTTTCCCCATACATACATTGATTTATAACCCTTATCACAATAAGGTTTAATTAGTCTTTTAAGATGTGACTTTTTATCTAAGAACTTAATAATTTTATTTAACTTTATTTCTTTATCTTTAAATTTTTTATATACTTCTTTGCAAACAATTAGGTCTTCTGGATTATCAACAGTCAGTCTTAAATCTTTTCTAAAATATTTTTTTTCTAATGAAATTCTATTTATATTGAATTCTTTGTAATTTTCTCTGATAAATAAAGTACATAATTCTGATTTGTGTTTTTTTTTACCTTTTCTGTGAGATTGAATCAATGCACTATTTTTTATAATTTCATAACCACATCCATCAATTATATTATCTAAAAAAGAAGCATCATAATTATTTTTAAAATGTTTTTTCCAAATTTCATCTAAACTTTCAAGCATTGGAAAGGGTGACTCTGATGTAATTCTCAAAATATCAGTTGCTTTTGTTAATTTGGCAGCCAAAATTAATCTTGACAAAACATCTATATCATCACCTAAAACAAATTTAATTGAATTTTTTTTAGCTATACTAACGTATTCTAAATTTTCTTTTTTTTTTGAGATTGATAAAATAATTTCATCTATACACCTCTTTTTTTTTAAAGATTTAATTAAGTAATCAATGATCTTTATCTGCTTTTGTTCATCAAGATTTTGTAAAGGTTTTGCATAAAGTCTAGTGCCTCCATTTCTGCAAGCCAAAATTGCTACAAGTTTTTTTTTCACAACAGATCTTTTTTATAAATTAATCTATTTCTATATAAGTTTTTTTTTGCTTTTTTTCCAATTATCTCAGAAATGTTTTTTATATCAGATGACTTTGGGCTTCTTTTCATTACAAAAAATTGCTCTTTAAGAATTGAATGCTTTTTTAAATTTTTTTTTAAAAAAATTGATCTTCTAGTATTATGTCTGTATTTTCTTTCGCTATTACTTGAGAGATATCCTCCATCACCATAGATTTTAAATAATTCATCGATATAACTTCTAAATTTTTTGAATTCATCTGGATTTAAAGCAGAATGATAATCCTCTAATTTATAAATACGATTGGTTGTTAAATGTTTTTCAATATATCTAGCTCCAGCGCCTATTGCCATTGAAACAATATCTTTGATGGTTTTATCCTCAGGGAGTGCGTGATCTGCAATACCTATAGAAAGTTTATTATGTTTATCCTTATATTTTGAAATGATGTTAGAAATTCTTTGAATATTCATATCTTGATTAGGAGTAGGAAGAGATTGATGACCATGGAGCAAAACTACATCAGATTTGTCAAAAAAAGATAAGCATTTTTCCACTTCTTTTTCTTTGGCACCTCCAATGCCAATAAAAATTTTTTTTGGCTTAATAGATTTGATCATTCTTAATAATTCAAAATTGTTGATGTCAGTCGGATGTATTTTGTAAAACTTTGATTTTATAAATTTTGATATTGCTACACTTTTTTTTCCAAAAACCTCTGTTATTAAACTAATTTTTTTTTTTTTGGCAAATTTAGAAATTTCATTCCATTTTACTTTATCTAATTCTAGTGATTTAAAAATTTTATAATCTTTATAATCTGATGTCGAAAGTTCATCCGCATAAACGACCTGGATCTTTGCATAATCAGCGCCTGATAGTTTTGCACTATCTATTAACTGTTTTGCAATATCAACTTTACCCTCATACCCTTGGGCTAATTCTGCAATGATTTTATATTTTACCATAATGAATTATTTATACTTTATATTAAAATAACAAAGTTAATTATTTTTATGTAGCCATTTTCTAGGATCAATTAACCCTTTATTTGTAGTATTAAATACTTTTAAAAAAGATGTGTTTTTTATATCTTTAAAATTTAATATCAAATTTAGTTGTTTCAAATCTACTACCCCAAAAATAACTTTTGAGACATATCTTTTATTAAAGACATGCGAAATACATAAATTTAGTAATGAAAATTTTTTTTTTTTTGATATTTCTTGTAGAGATAAAATTTTCTTAGAATATTTTTTAAATCTTTGATTAAGAAGTTTTTCATTTGAAAAAGCAAGACCTTGTAGAAAAATTGATCTAGCGTGAACCTCTATCTTATTTTTAATAAAAAAAAACTCAAATTTGTCAGATCTATTATCAAAAATGTTACATGGAATTTGAATTACGTCGAATTTAAATTTTTTATAAAGATTTTTGATATTTTTATAATCATAAACTGAAATTCCAATTTTATTTATAATTTTTTTTTGTCTTAAAAATTCCAATTTTCTAAGAATTTTATTTGAATGAAAATTATTTTCTAAATCCCTAATGAATAAAGTATTAATTTTATGGTATTTTGTTATTTTTTTTAATTTTTTCTCTAATTGATCATAAGAATTATTTAAAAAAGATATATGAACTTTTGTATTCACTTTAAAAAGATTTAATTTTTTCTTTATGCTTTTGTTAATATGGTAATCTTCAGCTGTATCTAATTCAGAAATTTTATATTTTGAAATATTTAAAATATCTAAAATAATTTTTTTTGATAATTTTTTATTATTGGATATTCCATATGGTTTTCCGAACTGAGCTGTACCTAAAATAAATTTATTAGTAATTAAATTATGAATCATTAAAAATTATTTTTTTTAATTCTTAAAAATCGAGTATATAAAGTGTGGATTTTTTAACATTATCGCATCACCAAATGTGTAACCAGTTTCTACCAAATTCATATTTTTAAAATACTTTTCTAAATCCACAATACTAAATTTTTCCCATTCGCTTGATAAAGATTTCTCTTTAGTATTTATTGAAAAAAAATATTTTGAATTTTTGTCTATTATACTTACATACCGTTTAGCTTCTTCAAATTCCATTTCACATAAAGAACGACAATTTATTGAAACATCAAAATTGTAATTTGAAACAATCTCTTTTTCATAAGGTGGGAGCAAAAGAACGTCAAAATTTTTAAAAGCTTCATCTATGGATTTATCTAATGAACAAAAATGTTTATATGAACAAATTTTTTTTCCATGATTATGCAAGAAATATGGTGCTATTGAATGCATAGGTGGAATATCCATTAGTACATATTTAACATTTTTTATCCTGTCAAAAATAATGTTGGCTAATTGACCTTTGCCTGGTCCAATTTCTAGAATCTTTAAATTTTTATTTCTATCTTTTTGAAGTTTATTAATAATATTTTCAATTTTATTAAAAACTTCGATGTAATAAATGTTGGAATTTAATTTCAAGTTATCAAATGTAAAAAATGGTGAGTTTAGATCAGTATATAAAGCATCATAATTTCTATTATTGTTTCTCAAATAATTATAATTAGCTAATGTAAAAAAAACATCTCTGAGCGAGGAATTAAAGTCATAATTTATAGGTAGAAATGTTTTATAGCTTAAAGATCCAATATGATTAAAAAATCTATCATCTGAATTTAAAACATTATTTAAAAAATTACTTTCCATTTTTGTCCACATAGAATTTTTATTATAATCTAATGAGTAAGGTAATTTTTGATTTTTAATTTCCTCCATAAAAGTAAGGCTTTCTTTTAAATATTTTACAAACTTTTTATCTGCTTCATTTAAATCAAGATATTGTCCAGTGAATTTTCCATTGCATATATTTTCGGTTATTAAAGAGATATTTTCAGGTTTATTGATAAAAGATTTAAAATCTAATAATAATTCACTTCTGTTAAAATTATCTGAATATCGAATATCTTGAGTTAAATTTTTTATAAATCTTATAATTTTTTTTTTATAATCTCGCATAAGTTTAATTATAATTTATAATTAATTTTTTATTTATAACACACTATTTATTTCAAATTGATTTATACTTTCAATATTAAAATTATAGTTGTTATTTCAATCAAAGATAATATAAGAATTTAAATCATAGAAAATTAATGAAAATCATAATTGGAAAAAGTGAAATTAGTGAAAATAGTAAAACATATTTCATTGCTGATATAGCCGCAAACCATGATGGCAATCTTACGAGAGCAAAAAAATTAATCAGATTGGCTGCAAAGGCGGGTGCTAACGCAGTAAAATTCCAACATTTTAGTGCCAATACAATAGTAAGTGACTATGGTTTTAAAAAATCTGGAAAAATTAGCCATCAATCAAAATGGAAAAAATCAGTTTATCAAATATACGATGAGGCTAGTCTAAACATAAACTGGACCAAAACACTTTCGGATGAAGCTAAGAAATATAATGTGGATTTTATGACTGCTCCATATGACCTTAATTATGTAGATAAAGTTTTTAAGTATATTAAGGCATACAAAATAGGTTCCGGAGATGTCAATTGGAGAGAGATAATTAATAAGATATCTCAAAAAAAAAAACCTGTAATAATTGCAACTGGAGCATCAGATATCAGTGAAGTTAAATCAGCTATAAATTTAATTTATAAAAATAATAAAAAAATCATCTTAATGCAGTGTAATACAAACTACACATATAATGAGGATAATTTTAAATACATAAATCTTAATGTTCTGAAAACATTTAAAAAAATATTCAAAGATAAAATTATTTTAGGATTGAGCGATCATACTCAAGGTCATTCAACCGTTCTAGGAGCTGTAACGTTAGGTGCTAGAGTAATAGAAAAACACTTTACTGATAATAATAATAGAAAAGGCCCAGATCATTATTTTTCATTGAATCCAATTACATGGGCAGAAATGGTCAAAGAAACTAGAAGACTTGAAAAAGCACTAGGTAACGGAAAGAAAATAGTGGAAAAAAATGAGAAAAAAACAAATTTTATTCAAAGAAGAGGATCTTATGCAATTAGAGAAATAAGAAAAAATGAGACAATTAAAATTAAAGATATAATTTTTTTACGTCCATATTTTAATGGATCGGTATCTCCATTTACAAACAAAAAGACTTTTGGCAAAGCTAAAAAAAACATAACTAAAGGTCAATTTGTTTTTAAAAAATGAAAGATCTTGCAATTGTAATTCCATGTAGGAATGAGAGCAAAAATATTACATATATTTTAAAAAAATTAGAGAAAAATAGGATTTTTTTGGTAAATGATGCATCCACAGATAAAATAAAAGCAATTGTTAAACCTTTTAAAAATATAAAAATTTTAAATAATTCAAAAAAAAGGGGTTACGAAAGAAGTGTTTTGAGAGGTATTTCATATATAGAAAAAATTAGAGATTCAAAATTAAATTACGTCCTAACAATGGATGCTGATGGTGATCACAACCCATTATATGTAGATAAAATTTACAAAAAAATTAAAAAATATAAAGTTGATTTGATTATTGGAAATAGGTCGAAAAAAAATAGAAAATCTGAAGAGTATATTTCGGATATTTTCAAAAAAAAATTTAAATTTGAAGATCCTTTCAGTGGATTTAAAATATATGATAAAAAAAAATTATTTAATACTTACAAACAATGTAGTAAAAATTACTTTTTGGCTGATTTATGTTTAATATTTAAAAAAAAAAAGTTTAAGATAAAAAATATTAATATAGCTTCAAAAAAAAATATTTTAAGAAAATCTAGGGTTGATAGCAAGACTGTAGATAAAAAAATTTTATCAATAAAAAATTTAATTAATTTTTTTTTATAGCTCTTTTCTCTTATCTTAATTTAAGTAAATTAAATATTTTTTTAAAAATCTTACACACTCTACTGGATTAATGCCTGGTAATATTTAGTACTAGTTTGTTTTTAATTTATAAATCTTTAAGAAGTTTAATAGCATCAGGAATTGGGTAATGTTGATTGCCAACGAATAATCCATTTTGATCAATATGTTTTGCATTTTCTAGTTTTCCATGTATTTCGTAATCAAAGTAGTTAACTACCTCGTTTTTAGTGAAATTTCCTGCCACAATAGGTCTAGTCTCAAAACCTAATTTTTTTAATTTAAGTATTAAATTTTCCCTTTTTAGGTTGCTATTTGGTTTTATAACAAGGCTAAATCCAAACCAACTACTTTCACCAATTTCTTCCTGGATCATAATATCAGGATGGTTGTATAAAGTTTCTTTTATTAATCTTGCATTCTTTCGACGCTCAGAAATAATGCTAGGTAGACGCTTCAATTGTTCTATTCCCAAAGCTCCCTCCATTTCTAAAGGTCTCACATTAAATCCAGGTAAGATAAATCTAAATAACTCATTAAAAGGGTTATCATCCTGTTTTTTACATATCTGATTTTCTTTTGGTAAATCTCTAGTCCATCCGTGGGCACGAAGACTTAATAAAATATGATATAATTCAGTGTCATCAGTTACAATCATACCACCTTCCATAGTGCAAATATGATGACTATAAAATGAACTAAAAGTACCCATTATTCCATAAGTGCCACAATATTTTTTATTAAATTTAGCGCCTAAAGATTCACAGTTATCTTCTATAAGAACAATTTCTTTATGTCCTATTATATCATTTATCTTATAAAAATCATTAGGATTACCTAACAAATTTACTACCATTATTGCTCTTGTTTTATTATTAACTGCCTCCTCTAATTTTTCCAAATCATAATTAAGTGTATGTAAATCAATATCAACAAATTTAAGTTTTAAACCATACTGATAAAGAGGAATATAAGTTGTACTCCATGATACAGCAGGAACAATAATTTCATCACCACGCTTCAATTTTAATTCATTTTTTTTTGTATAAAATAAAGCTGCAATCATCAATAAGTTGGCTGATGATCCAGAATTAACCATAATGCTGTATGAGCTACCAATAAAATTTGCAAAATTTTTTTCATACTGTTTAACTTTTTCACCCATAGTAAAATTATTGGACTTAATAACATTTTGTAATGCATCATATTCTTCTTTCTGCCAAGTACTTGTTGATAATGGATATTTGTAACTCATTCTCCAAACTTTCTTAAATAGTATTCATAGGTTTTTTTTATCCCATCTTGTAGATCTGTTTTATAGCTCCATCCCCATTTTTTTTGTTTTGAAATAGATACTAATTTTCGTTTCATTCCTGTAGGTTTTGATTTG
>MDSZ01037228.1_pt1 | contig 11054 bp, 11 predicted proteins | sample 811201 | NCBI WGS metagenome assembly MDSZ01 (sample SAMN05326647, study PRJNA326480) | marine metagenome | isolation source: seawater | place: Indian Ocean: North | collected 2010 | reverse complement strand
GAGATGGATGCATTTGAATGGTACTGCGAAAAGTGCGATGCAAAAGTTCATCGACGCGAGGTAGCTGTAGCCAATATTGTCAAGGATTTGCCGCCAGTATTTGAAGAGTATTATGGGGACCCGTCTCTAAGGGTATGCCCTTCATGTGGCCATCAAAACCCAGGCAAACCTTAACTTCCTGAATGCAGCTTTAATGACTTCATACAACCAAAACACATGGACGCTCAAACATTAGCGGAGCAACTAATGCCCCTTGTGAACACCGTGATTTTCGGCACCGTGCATGGCTCCTACGGACATAACCTCCGCCGAAACTTTCAATTCGCCCGATTGTTCAAAAACCAAGATCAAAGGAATCAACTTTCCCTTTTTTAGGGGTTTTTGTAAGCCCATCAACATAACGTGATAACCGCCAGGTTTCATTTGTATCCGGCTGTCCGGTGGAAGCTCTATAAAATCAACCTTTTTCATCCGCATTATTCCGTTCCGGTTTAGATGGGTGTGGATCTCCATCCGTTTAGCGACATCACCTTTTACAGCAATCAGCCTGTCCGCTTTCGAGCCTGCGTTTGCAACTGAAATATAAGCAGCACCGTTACTTGCCTTCCCCGCAGTCGCGCGAGCCCAGGCAGAAGTCACCGTTACGCCTGCCTTAGTGTGAGTATCTTTCTTATGAGATTTGTCGTGCGCCCCCATATTACTATTGTGAGAATGGGTGTTTGCGGCATTAGGAATTGATGCGGCTAAAACGCCAGCCGTAGGAATCGCAAAAATCGGTTTAATAAATTTCTTCAGCGCATTTTTCATGGGGTTTGTGACCTCAATAACAGTCGAAGGCAAAAGTGGCGGCTCGTGTTCACTAAAAGAGCCGAGAGCGAAATGGCGAGCGCGGTAACCCTGTTATTGCGCAAACCCAGCCCGTAAGCTCACACATTCAACGTACATTGTTAATCTTGAACATGCACCTTTCCGTGCTCAACCTATAGTTGCCATACGGCAAGAAAAACTGACACCCTTTAGATGATTTGCTAAGTATTTGTATCGGCTTCTCCGCTTCAACCGACGAACAGAAATGCCAGTTTCACAACGCTTATACGTTGTAGGACGACCACCTTAGGTGGTGATGTTGAGTGCGTTATATAGCAATAGCATTATTCGTTAGCGGGGTATCCTAATTTAATCGAGAGGATGATTGTCGGCCCTGCCGCAGGAGTTTCATTGCGGCATCCAGCCCGTCAACGGTCAGAGGAAACATGCGTCCCTCTAAAAGCTGATAAGTCATTCTAATACTGGGCGTGGACATCCAACGCGCCGGTGGAACAGGATTTAGCCAGACGGCGTCGGGATATGTACCTAGAAAACGCCGTAACCACAATTCACCGGCTTCTTCATTCCAATGTTCTATTGAGCCACCAATTTCAGTTATTTCAAAGGGACTCATCGTTGCATCGCCCACAAAAATTGCCTTCCAGTCGGGACCATAAGTATTCATCACCTCCCAGGTCGGCGTCCATTCGTTGTAACCCCGCATATTCTGGCGCCACACACGTTCGTACAAAAAATTATGGAAATAATAATATTCGAGGTGTTTGAATTCGGTCCGGACCGCCGAAAAAAGTTCCTCCGAAATCCGAATAAAGCTGTCCATAGAACCACCAATGTCAAACATGGTTAGAACCTTGACTTTATTTTTACGCTCGGCGCGCATCTTTATATCAAGCATTCCGCCTCTATCGGCAGTAGACTTAATAGTTTCTTGAAGATCGAATTCGTCCTCAGCCCCCTCCCGGACAAAACGGCGTAAACGACGTAGCGCCATCTTCATATTCCGAGTGCCGATTTCAGTTTCGCCGCGAAGGGACCGAAAATCCCGCTTTTGCCACATTTTAGTCGCGCTCTTACCGCCGCCATCGCCGCCAATCCGGACACCTGCCGGGTTTTGACCGCTATTGCCAAACGGCGAAGTACCGCCGGTCCCGATCCACTTACTTCCACCGTGATGAGCCGCATCCTGTTCTTGCAGTCGCTTGGCTAATTCATCCATCAATTCGTCGAAGGACAATTTATCTATCTCATCCTCTGAAAACATCTCCCGCGCAAGACCTTGCAACCATTCTTCCGGGATATATTCGTCAAGTAGCCCCGCAGTTTTATGCATTGCTCCCTTAAAGAAGTTCTCGAAAACGAGGTCAAAAGTATCGAAGAAACGCTCGTCCTTCACGAGGGCCGCTCGCGCTAAATAATAAAATTCGTCAATATTTGCTTGCGCGACACCTTTGTCCAATGCTTCAAGGAAGGTCAGAAACTCACGGATAGTAACCGGTATGCGAGCTTCTTTAAGATTATAAAACAATTGAACAAACATAGTGCGGGGACTTGATTAGCTATCTTGCCTGCGAGACATGAATGCCAGCCGCTCAAACATATGCACATCCTGCTCATTCTTCAGCAATGCACCATGCAGCTTCGGGATTGCCTTGGTTGCATCCTCACGGAGTGCTTCTGGGTCGATATCCTCTGCCAGCAACAACTTAATCCAGTCGAGCAGTTCGGATGTAGAAGGTTTCTTCTTTACCCCATTTACATCGCGAATAGTGAAAAAGACATCTATTGCTTCCTTTAAGAGCCGTTTTTTTATTTCAGGAAAGTGAACGGCAATAATCCTCTCCATTGTTTCCTCGTCCGGGAAACGGATGTAGTGAAAGAAGCAACGTCGTAAGAAAGCGTCAGGAAGTTCTTTTTCGTTATTCGAAGTAATGATTACAACCGGACGGTTATCCGCCTTCACGGTTTCCCGCGTCTCGTATACATAGAATTCCATGCGATCGAGCTCACGCAAGAGGTCATTTGGAAATTCGATGTCTGCTTTATCGATTTCATCGATTAATAACACCGCTTGTTTCTCAGAAACGAAAGCCTCCCACAACATACCTCGTTTGATGTAGTTGTTAATGTCCTGAACTCTATCATCACCAAGCTGTGAGTCACGTAGGCGCGAAACAGCATCGTACTCATACAATCCGTGACTAGCTTTTGTAGTAGATTTGATGTGCCACTCAAAGAACGGCATATCGAGTGCCCCAGCAACCTCCGTTGCAAGAAGTGTCTTTCCCGTACCGGGCTCTCCTTTAATCAACAAAGGGCGTTCAAGCGTGATAGCGGCATTAACTGCAGTCATGAGGTCGTCTGTGGCCACATAATTATCTGTACCGGTAAACTTCATTGATTGATCTTCCTGACCGATTTGCTGTAGGTGTTGGCGGAACGTAATGCACGCCCTGGAACCGATCAAGCGAGTCACTGATGATCACCATCGCCCTTGCCCTTCATTTACTGGCCACCCTTATTTGGGTTGGTGGAATGTTCTTCGCCATTATGGTCTTGCGCCTAGCGGCCGGAGAACTGGATCCTCCCATCCGCGTTCCTTTATGGGGCCGTGTTTTCCAAAGATTTTTTCCATGGGTGTGGATGGCGGTTATCATCCTCCCGTTATCGGGATACTGGATGATTTTCTCGGTGTGGGGTGGATTTGCAGGGTTGCCGCTTCATGTTCATATTATGCAAGCTCTTGGCCTTATAATGATCCTGATTTATCTTCATATCTGGTTCGCACCATATAGACGCTTTCGGATCGCACTATCAAATAGCGACATTCCTGAGGCTGGCAAAAATTTGAACCAAATCCGCATTTTGGTTACGGTCAATCTGATCATCGGATTAGTAACTTCGGTCGTGGGCAGCACCGGTCGATACTGGTGAAATGATGATAGTGCCTTATTCGACTGAGGCTTGGTATATAAGTGGAATAAAACACTACGCTGTTGTCTTCAGAAACTACCGGAGCAAGTAATGCAGGGTTTTGAGCCTTTTATAGAATTAGTTGACGTAAATGATGCGACCGGCGACAGAAAAAGTCTTTACGATGACTTGGAACGGGTTAGAGGTAAGGGAAGAGTTTCAAATTTGTTTAAGGCCTACGGAGCCTTCCCAGAACTTGGGATCGCAAACTTTAAACGACTTACCGTACTCCTCAGTCGTGGAACTTTAAGTGAAAAACTGAAAGAAGCGGTAATGACAGCCCTAGCTGTTATCAATCATTGTGATTACTGCGTGTCATTTCATGGATCGCAATTACAGTCACTTGGTTCAAGCGATCAAGAAATTGCGGCTGCACGAGAGTTTGATGCTGAACAAATTGAATTTTCACCAAAAGAAAAGGCACTTTTTGAATATGCTATGAAGGCTAACGGGGATGCCCACTCAATTACACCAGAAGACATCCGAATTTGCCGCGAGCTCGGCACGACGGATGCGGAATTCGTTGAAATCCTGGAGACTGTCAATACCGGAAACGCATTCAATACCTTTGCCGGTGCTCTTAACATTGGCGCCGATGACTTTTTAACGTACGCCATGGACGAGTACCACGAAAAGAAAGCAGCAGCGAATTCATGAGTGGCTTTCAGGACGTAACGCAGACCCAAGTGTTTAACAAGGTTATCGCGGGTCCTCTGCTTACGATAGTTAAATTTCAATCCGAACTCTGTGTTATTTGTCGGAAGCTAGACCCCATGCTGTATGCCGTTGGTAAAGGCTTTGAGACATCTCTTTTAATTTGTGAGGCCGATGTGGAGGAAAACACAGCATTGGCTGATCGTTTAAACATCAGGTCGCTACCGACACTTATTATGTTTAAAAGTGGCGCTGAAAAAGGTCGCTTGCAAGGATTTCAGACCGCTCGCATGCTAAGAAACTGGATCTCGCCTATATTAAACGGCCCCGATAATGAATATTAAAAAAAATCCTAAAATCACTCTAATCGACACCGATAAGGCCCCCACCCCACCTGGTCCGTTTTCTCATGCGTCGGAAATCGACGATTGGGTCTACACCTCAGGCATGGGCGGCCTTCTCCCGGAGACCGGACAAGTAATTTCTGATGATGTGATTGAACAGACCAAACAGGCTATTTTAAATGTAGAAGAAATACTCGCGGCGTCTGGTTGTACTCTAGGTGATGTGGTCAAAGTTACATTGTATCTAACCGATATGGCCGATTACCCTCGAGTGAATGAAGTTTACGAACAGGCATTTTCACCACATAAACCGGCGCGAACTTGTGTAGCTGTTTCCGCCCTTCCAGTCCGAGAGAGGATGAAGCTGGACACAGTCGCCCGAAGAGCCTCTCGGTAAACACGTTCATATCAAATTTTTAAAAATTGGGTATATCTATTGACTTAAACCGCTCACTTATTGCCTGTTAAAAGTATGCCTAATGACCCACTCTTCTAGGTTGTACCTGTCTGATTGAGTGGAATAAAATTCACCTGTGTATTGGCTATTTAAATTATCGTGTTGGTGTCTCTGTTCCACCTACAAACATCCGATAACCTAGCCTCTCATTTGGCCAATAGTCCCAGATAGCGTAGTGCTGAACGGCCCGATTGTCCCAACAGGCGACCGTATAGTCGCTCCAATTAAAGCGCATAGTCCAATTAGGTTTTTGTTGATGCTGATAGAGAAACTGCAGAATGTGACGGCTCTCATCTTCTGGAATGTCTTTGATATACCTAGTGAAGTATGGATTAACGTAAAGAACCTTACGTCCATTGTCTGGGTGAGTAATCACTACTGGATGTTCAGCAACCAGATGGGACTCTTTGTTGTCTTTGGTTACCGACGCGTCAAACGCAACATCGGCATTATGAAATGCAGTCTTACCATCTAGATACTCCTTCATCCCCGGGCTCAATTCATCATAGGCTTTAGCAGCGGACAAAAACATTGTATCTCCGCCACCATCGGGTGGGATAATTTCTTGGTAAAGAACGCTATATTTTGGTGGAACCTTCGCACAGCTTTGATCGGTGTGCCATGCTTCACCTGAAATACGGGCCGAGTTCTCGTTAAAATGTTGTTTCCGTAGAGCAGGATAGCCATCAACCGGCTTTGACGCCGTACTCTTGCCGCCGACGTGAACGTGAGGCTCGCCCAAATACCTTACAAAGCGATCCTGTAACTCTGGAGTTAGTTTTTGGCCACGAAAGAATACGACCCCGAATTCGTTCAACGCGCAATTGATTTCTTCAACCTGTCTATTCGTGAGATTTTCTGTTAGGTCTGCCCCGCCGATTTCGGCTCCTATGTGCGGTGAACATTTTTTAATACTTATCGCATTGTAAGCCATTCCAGCCGTTCCCCCCTCGAGAAATTATAGCTTTTGCTGCGTTAAATTATAGCAAGCGCAGTCTAAAAGGGTACAACCCCGTAAACATATTCTTAAGCAATTATCTTATTTTTAGCACCTTTCTCCCTTGCCGCTTCAAGGCTGGAAGCGCATAAATTCCCCAGAATTTAGCCATGGGAGCAAGCCCAATGAAAACCCGAAAACTTGGGAATAGTGATTTAAATACTTCAATTATAGGCCTAGGCTGCATGACAATGGCGGGTTTGTATGGCGCGGCAGATGAAAAGGAATGTATAGCAACTATTCATGCAGCGATCGACGCCGGCGTAACCTTCATTGATACAGCAGACGCCTACGGCGGTGGGTCCAATGAGTCACTGGTCGGGAAGGCGATTGCCGACAGGAGAGAAAAGGTATTATTAGCTACTAAATTTGGTAACATTTTCTCAAAAAACCCAGGACGTGGCGCAGACGGACGCCCCGAGTATTTGCGTGAAGCCTGCGAAGCAAGTCTTAAACGCCTTGGCACTGAAACAATTGACTTATACTTCCAGCACCGTGTCGACAAAGAAGTTCCAATTGAAGAGACAGTCGGCGCAATGTCCATCCTCTTAGAAGAGGGAAAAATTCGATCCGTAGGCCTTTCAGAATGCTCATCCGACACTCTTCGGCGCGCACACCGTGTACACCCGATTTCAGCATTACAAAGCGAGTTATCACTATGGACACAGTTTTCTCTTAGCGACCACGTTAAGGTATGCCGGGAATTGGGGGTCACCTATGTTGCCTACTCTCCCCTTGGTCGAGGAATATTGACTGGCACTATTAAAACTGACGCCGATATGGGCGAGCACGACCGTCGCCGAGAACACCCACGGTTTCAGGGAGAAAACCTCATGCATAACCTGAACGTTTTGGCTCCGATCAAGGCACTAGCCACATCCAAAGGCTGCCTACCAGCCCAGATCGCACTCTCCTGGGTTTTAGCACAAGGCGACGATATCGTCCCGATACCTGGTTGCAAACAGCAAAAACATCTGCGCGAGAATATTGCCGCAGTGGATATTCACCTAAGCGATAGTGAGTTGCAGTGGCTTAACGAAGAAATTCCGCCCGACTTCACCGCCGGTAGCCGGTATCCGGAGGCGCAGATGTGGACGTTAAACCTGTAGGCGAGACGTTTAAAAATGAAATACCGTGTTTCAAATTTGAACTTCGGATAATTTACATTTTTATATCATTTTTGTGCATCTCGAGAGTTTATAAAGGAGCTGAACATTGGATTTCGACTACATAATAGTAGGAGGTGGATCAGCAGGATGCGTAATGGCAAACCGCTTATCGGTCGACCCCTCCAGAAATGTTCTTCTTGTTGAGGCGGGGATCGACACACCGCCGGGATCAGTGCCGCCTGATATCTTAAATAGTTATCATTTGTCTCAGGCAAATCCGGCCTTAAAGTGGAGTAATTTCCGCGCGTATCATCAACCCCTACCCCACAATGCCCCTGACAGGCCCGAACTACAATACTACGACCAAGGTAAAGTGATGGGTGGCGGCTCTAGCATAAACTACCAGGCTGCTAACAGAGGAACGCCTGACGATTACAACGAATGGGATGAAATGGGGGCAACCGGCTGGGACTGGGACAATGTCCTTCAATATTTTCGCAAGCTCGAGAGAGACGAGCAATTTGATGGCGATTTTCATGGGCGATCCGGTCCTCTTCCAATCAGGAGGGTGTTCCGCGAGGACTGGTCAGGCTTCTCCAAAGCAACAGCTGACTCATTTGCTTCAATGGGTCTCGATTACTTCGAGGATCAGAATGGCGGATTTGAAGATGGATATTTTCCCATGACCGTCAATAACTCCGATGACCAAAGAGTTTCAGCTGCTATCGCCTACTTGAATGAGGAAGTGCGAGCTCGCAAAAACCTAAAAATTCTCTCTAACTCGACCGCAAAAAATATCGTTTTCAATGAACGAAAGGCTGTCGGGGTCCGGCTGGATAACAAAGGTAAAGATGAGACCTATTACGGGCATGAGATAGTTATCTCTGCCGGCGCAAGCCATTCACCGGCGATACTCATGCGCTCAGGTATTGGTCCCGCTCAACATCTCAAAGAATTAGGGATTGAAGTTATTTGTGACCGTCCCGGCGTCGGGAAAAATTTGCAAGATCACCCTGGCGTTCCGACCATGGCTTACATTCTTCCCTCGTCAAGGCACGGAGCGAATAAAGGTCCGGCACTTCAGGTTGGTGCACGTTATTCATCGGGCGTAGATGGTTGCGGCTCAAATGACATGTTTATTTGCGCAATAGGAAGGGCGGCGTGGCATTCTGCCGGGAAAAAAATCGGCAGTATGTCGACTTGGATTAATAAACCATATTCTCGCGGAAGATTGCAGCTACGGACACCCCATTGGCAAGATGAGCCGGAGGTGGAATTAAACATGCTCTCTGACCACCGGGACATGGAAAGAATTAAGATTGCAATGCGTCGGGTCTCAGAGCTCTTTGAGCAAAGCCCTTTGAAAGCAGCCACACGTGACGCTTTTTCCACCAACTTTAATAGACGGGCGCAATTAGTAAGCGCAATTACGAGTAGGAATAAGTTTCTCACAAGTATTGCATCCGCCTTGCTGGAGGGACCGGGTTTTGTAAGAAGAGCCATACTTAGAGACGTTATTTTAGGCAAAAGTATTCATGAGGTTGTACGTCGCGGGAACGAGGCAATCGAAGATCACGTAAGACGTTACGTAATAAGCATTCGTCATATTTCATGTACGTGCAAAATGGGAAGTGAAAGTGATCCTCTAGCGGTCACGGCGCCCGACGGCCGTGTTTACGGCGTAAGTGGGCTTCGAGTGGCAGATGCCTCACTTTTTCCGTCTGTGCCAAGAGCGAATACAAATATCCCAACAATTATGACGGCTGAGAAAATTGCCGATACTATAATTTCGAAGGCTTAAACTAATTACCTTTTTCCCTGATTTTCCGTGTTTTTGCGGACGGATCCAACCGGCTTTCAAACCCGAATTGGCTTGCATGTCGCTTTGGAAGGTTTTGATAATTGAATTTATAAATAGGTATAATCGAGTATGGACCCTCGGGAACTGAATTTAGGCTTTTTTAATCAAGCGGCAGCGAAACTCCATCCGGATAGGTTGGCTCTGATCGATTTGTCCCGAACGCCTGCCCGTGAGGTAACGCACATAGAGCTTGATGAACGTATGAATAGGGTAGCTACGGCCCTCCAGAAATCTGACCTCGAACCCGGCGCGCGAGTTTTAATAGCGATGCCAAACCGCTTCGAATTTGTTGAGGCTTTCTTTGGCGCAATGAGGGGTGGCTTCGTCCCTATTCCACTGAACCACAAGCTTGGCCGAAAAACGATTGAATTTATTCTCGCAGATGGTCGTGTTCAATCAGCAATTGTTGATCCAGATTGCCACAAAGAAATTCTCGATATTATCGAGGAGTCGGAATGCCGGCTCAATGTCACCACGCAAAATTCCTTAAGCGATTGGATAAATTATGACGAGTGGCTATCCAGCGTTGAGCCATCGTCCCTAGTACCCCCAGAAATCAAAGACGGTGAAATTGCTTTCCTGCCGTATACATCGGGCTCTACAGGACTTCCTAAGGGTGTTTTACTTCCCCACAATGGCATGCTTTGGGCAATAAAATCCGCGCAGAAACACTGGCCTCTCAACGAGAGCGATCGTGCATTGGTTGCAGGGCCTCTTTTTCATAAAAATGCAATGCGTGTTTCAATCAAACCGACACTGAGGGTTGGTGGTTCTGCAGTGATATTGCCAAAATTCGATCCAAAGTTATTTCTACGAGCCCTTGCTGAATATAAGTGCACACATACTGGTGGCGTCCCCGCGATGTACCGAATGATACTCGCCGAAAAAGAGCTTTTATCGACGCTACAATTTCCTGCACTCAAAAGCCTAGAAATGGGTTCTGCCGTAGTTGGAGCGGACCTAATTTCAGCAGTCGAGAGAGCTTTTTCAGTTCCCGTTATCGAGGCATATGGGCTCACGGAGGGTGGCGGGCCAATTAGGGAACCAATCGGCGGAGCAAAATCTCCACTCGGCAGCTGTGGATTAATCGCCCCCGGGGTTGAGTTAAAACTTGTTGACGAGATGGGTGCAGAAAATACCTCCAACGGGGAACTTTGGGTGAAATCGCCGGCCGTACTCAGCGGCTACAATAATCGGCCCGACCTGAATGAGGAACGGCTCGTTCAAGGTTTCCTGCGAACACGGGATATCTTTCGTCGAGATGAAAATGGCTTTTTCTTCTTTATGGGTCGAACCGATGATCAGTTCTCTTGTGGAGGTGAAAACATCAACCCGAAGGAGGTCGAACTTCTCCTTGTTCAACATCCCTCAGTTATGGATGCCGTTGTCGTACCGATAGAGCACAGCATTAAAGGCTTTGCCCCTGCGGCGCTTATTACTTTGCAAGACGAAATCGCTGTAACAGAGGAAGAATTGAAACAATTTACGTTAGACCATGGACCTGCATATGCGCATCCCCGAAAGATTATAATAATAAACGAGATGCCATTAAATGGTGCAGGTAAAATTGACCGCAGCGAGGCCCTGGCGATTATCAAAAATAGTATCGGTGTTGGCGGGACCTTATAAAACTCGGTTCTGGAAAATTTTACGGCTTAATAACAATTTTTCCAAAAAACCCTCGATTTTCCATCAGCGTTTCGGCCTTGGCTAAATCCTTTAATGGAAAGATGTCACTTACGATTGGTGCAAGCTGACCGTTAGCCACGAAATCTACGGAGCGAACAATATCTTCTTGCGAATATGAATTGGAGCCTAAAACGTCTAATTCTCT
>MDSZ01218597.1_pt1 | contig 11055 bp, 9 predicted proteins | sample 811201 | NCBI WGS metagenome assembly MDSZ01 (sample SAMN05326647, study PRJNA326480) | marine metagenome | isolation source: seawater | place: Indian Ocean: North | collected 2010 | reverse complement strand
AATCAATATGTGACGCTCTATAACTTGTAACACAATGCACTTTATACTTTTTTCCCAATACTGATTGAAGCCATTTTCCTCCTTGATAATTCCCAGTATTTGAGACCAAATAAACTAGATCCTTATTTAATCTTATTGTGCTAGCTGCATCAAACATTATTTCCTGTTCGTCTAATTTAAAAAACTTTTCAACTCTACCCTTCATAAATTTTTTTTGTATTTCATCTTCCTGATTAAATCGTAATTTTTTCTCTTTGTAGGGTATTAAATATTTATGATTTAAAAGATTTTTTGGTGCATGTATCCAATTGAAACCTTCTTTAAAATAATTTAAAAATATGTCATGTAACATATAAGGTTCAAAATATCTGTATTTAACTGGGCTTGGACTAGAAATTATTTTATTCCCAATAACAATATGAAGATCTCTTACATTATAGCTATCACATCCAATAGCTGACCAATAAGGTGTAGAAAAAATTTTATCAGAATTATATTTTTTTGGCCTTAAAACTTTAACATTATTTTTAATGAAAATTTTTTTTAGGTCATTTAAATCTTCATTCACCTCGTCCACGTATGATTGAGGGTAAGCTGATCTTGCAATTTTTATAGCTTTATCAAAGTTTCGATGCTTAAAATTCTTATTAAATTCCATTCCAGGAAAATAACCATCCATTGTCCCTAATATGACTTCTTTTAATGTATCCCACTCATTATGCGAATTTATTTTCATAAAATAATTTATTCTAAAAATTTTTTTTAGAAAACCTGTCCCCTTTGCCTAAATTCATTTTACTTTTTTTTCCTAAAATTTTTTTAAAATAAATAGGATCTAGTCCGTAAGAAGGCCTGATGACAGAAATATTATTTTTGGTAAATAGCTCACCTTTTTTGATATTTTTAGAGACATAAATAGACCTTCTTTCTTGCAAAGAAGAACGCTCGTATTTCGTTGATCCATAAAAATTTTTTCCTAAAGCTTCAAATGATAGTCTGACATCTTGTACAAAATTTTTAAAATTATTTTCATCGGATGAAAAAAATGAGTCTATTGCTTTATCCTTTCTTGAAATTGTCAGATGTTTTTCAATAACTCTTGCCCCCAAAGCAACAGATGAAGAGGCAACTGCACTTCCAAGTGAATGATCAGATAATCCTACAATACATTTAAACTTCTTTTCCATATCGGCTAAAGTATTTAAATTGAATGATTTAGCGCTCGCAGGATATGCCGCTGTGCACTTTAAAAAAATAAACCTACTTTTTTGTTTGTTTAGTAAATTTTTAATATTATTCAGCTCTTTAAATGAAGCCATACCAGTCGAAACAATTACTGGTTTCTTTGTTTTAGATATATGTTCAATAAGAGGTAAATGATTATTTTCAAACGATGCAACCTTGTAGCATGAAACATTTAATTTTTCTAAAAAATCAACAGCTTCCTCATGAAAAGGTGTGCTTAAAAACTCTAATCCTCGGCTTTTAGCTTTTTGAAAAATTTCCTTATGCCATTCCCACGGAGTATAAGCCTCCTGAAAAAGTTTAAAAATTTTTTTCTTATACCAAGGACTAGTTTTGTCGTTAATTATAAAATCTTGACTTTTTAAATTAAATGTAACTTTATCTGGTTTAAAAGTTTGTAATTTAATTGCATTTGCCCCAGAGTCTGCTGCAATATCTACAATTTTTAAAGCTCTTTTAAGACTTTTTTTATGATTACCCGACATTTCTGCAATAATAAATGGATAATTAGATTTCGAGATTATGTTTTTGTTTATTTTGATTGAGGGGATCATAAATTTTCAATTGCTTTTACAATTTTTTTTATACCAATGCAACTAATATCTAATTTAGAAATTTTTTTATTTAATAATGATCTATAAAAAAAATTATTAAAGTTTTTTTTATTTTTTATTTTATTTAACAAAAAAATTTTATTTTCTTTATTTAATTCTTTTAAGTTTCTTATTTGATTTTTAGAAGTAGGAATTGCTATCAAAGGTATATTGTTGTAAAGAATATCCCAAACGGTTGAGCCGCCAGATATTATTGCAAAATTACAATACCTCAAAATATTATAAAAATTTATATTTTGTTTATAAATTGTTAAATTTTTAATATTAAGTTGTTTTATTTTTTTTTTTAGCTTTAAATCATTTAAGATCAGTCGAAAATATAGTTTTTTATCGTCTTTTAAATATTTTAAAATCTTAAAACTTAAGTTATTTAAATCAAAACCACCGAAAAACAAAAATAAATTGATTTTCTTTTTTCTTATTTTTTTTTGTCTTTTGCCAACAATAAAGCTATAATTAGTACCTATAAATTTTTTACAATTTTTTTTTAAAAAAAAATTTGTGTCTATTTTTTTTGAATAAAAGTTCTCATTTATATACATATCACAGAAATTTTTTTTTAAACAGTCGTCAATTATTATTAATTTATCAACATATTTAGATATTTTCTTTTGATAATTTATATTGTGAAAATAATTATCCAGAATAAAAATTTTTTTTTCTTTAATAGATTTTAAATAAGTAATTGTCTCGTTGGCATCTATTTTTTTATTAAATTTATTTTCATTATTTTTTAAAATAAATATTTTAAATCGCTTAATTATGAAATTAAAATTTCCGTTAAAATCATTTGTAAAAAAGTAAATTTTTTTTATTTTAATTCTTTCAGCAATTTTCAAACATCTATAAATATGCCCACTACCGATTAATTTTGATGAAGCTACTTTAAATATTAAAACTTTATTTTTTTTTATCATTTAAAACACTAATTTTATATCCTTCATCCCTAATTTCTTTCATATTCTTTGAAAATATTTTCTTATTTTTTTTAAAAATATAAATTATATTTTTAAAGTTTATTTTAAGTTTTTTCTTATTAAGATTATAATAAACCTTTCTTACAACATCCAAATCAATTTTTTTGTCAATTGTAAGTCTTAGATGACTATATTTCAAATCATGACTAATTATTTTCAAAACCTTTTTTTTTGGTAATTTTTTATTATTAATTAATCTATAGATGTATGGTGTCACATGTTCTTTATCAGATTTTTTGTATGAATTTTTCCAAGTTTTATAAAGAAGCTTTTTATCAATAATTTCAAATTCGAACCCATTTGGAAATGTGTTGTTTATACAATTTGTAGTAAATATTTTTTTTAATTTGATATGTTTTTTTATACTTTTATCCAATATCTCTATATCAATTAAAGGATTATCACCTGTAAGTCTTATAATTGTATCTAAATTTTTATTAACACTACATTTATAATATCTATCCAAAACATTATCATTACTCCCTTTAAAAATTTCAATCTCTTTTAAATTTTTTAAATGAGTGTAAATTTTTTTATCATTTGATGGTATTGCAATGATTATTTTATAACTCTTTTTTAATTTTTTAAGCCTTGATATAAGAAGTTTTGTAATACTAAGATTATTTATTTTTTTCAAAAACTTATCTTTAAATCTAACTGATGATGATCTTACTTGAATTACAAGGCCAATTTTTTTCGAGTACTTCACTAAAATTTAGTTTATTCTTTTATGCCACAAAATGTATATCTTTTTTCACTTCCTTCATGTCTAAATTGCATGTCATAACTATCAATGTATATAGGTTTAAATAGTTTAAATCTTCTTTTCATGTGGTTTTTATTTCGAGTATAATTAACAAAAATATCGTACTTAACCCTGCCGTTATCAAATTTTACATTCCATAGCCCATCTTTGACATATTTGGCATTCTTTCGATAATAATGACTATAAGCATCCATTGAGACATATAAAATTGCACCTTTATTCATATTTTTATATATATTTTCAATAGCAATTTTCATATCAGAATCTGATAAAAATATTAAAGTTTGAATACAAATTACTATATCAAATTTAGTGTTTTTAAAAAAAATCAATTCTTCTTTTGGCTTTGGATCAATAACTTTAAAATAATTTTTTCTAGATGGCATAGTTTTTTTTGCAATAGAAATATCTTTTTTTGCTATATCTGCTCCAAAGACTTTAAAACCTTTTTTATGAAACAAACTCAAATTTCCACCTCTGCCACAACCAAAATCAAAAACTTTTTCTTTATTTTTACCTGTAATATTAAAATCGTGGGTTAATATTCTACCATAAAATCTAAAAATAAAACTTTCTACGTTGGGAGCTTCGTAAGCATGAGTAAAATATTCATCATTTTTTTTTAAATAATTTTTAAAAAGCTTTTTTTTTGAAGCCATCATTTAACTCTAATATGTCTTCCATTTTAAATCAAGAGGTTGTAAAACCTTTATGAAAAGAAATAAATTATGCATATTACTTATGGTAAACACCATTTAGATGAAAAAGACATACAAGCAGTTATCAAAGTTCTAAAATCGTCAAATCTTACTCAAGGAATAACAGTAAAAAATTTTGAAAAAGAATTAAAAAAATATTTTGGGTTTAATCATTGTTCCGTTTTGTCTAATGGAACTGCAGCACTTCATTTAGCTATAAAAAGTTTAAATTTAAAAAATAACGAAAAGATTTTGACTTCTCCACTAACATTTGTTTCAACTGCAAGCTCTATTTTAATGAATAACTTATTACCTGAATTTGTTGATATAGATGCAAAAGACTATACAATAGATTTAGACAAAACAGAGGATGCTTTAAAGAAAAACAAAAATATAAAAGCAATAATCGGAGTTGATTATGCTGGACATCCTTGTGATTGGAAATCATTAAACTATTTAAAAAAAAAATATCGTATCTGGCTAATTAATGATAACTGTCATGCAATGGGATCTAAAATTGACGGATCATTAAAATATACCTCAAAATATTGTGATATTGTAACACAAAGCTATCATCCAGTTAAAAGTTTTACAACTGGTGAGGGTGGATCAATTTTAACTAATATTTATGATATAAATGAAAAAATTCAAAAATTTAGAAACCATTGTATGGTGAAAAACTCTAAAATTTCAAAAAGATTTGGTATTTGGAGATACCAAGTTGATAATATTGGATATAATTATAGATTAACTGACATTCAAAGTGCGTTAGGAATTAGTCAACTAAGAAAACTAAATAAATTTATAAAAAAAAGAAGAGAAATAGCAAGTTTCTACGATCAAGAATTTAAAAAAAATGAATTTTTGTCAATACCAAAAGTTAAAAAAGGATTTTCACACAGTTATCATTTATATCCTCTTTTGATAGATTTTAAGTCTTTAAAATTAGATAAAAAAATTTTTTTTAAAGAAATGTTAAAAAAAAAATTAAAGCTACAAGTTCATTATACCCCACTTTATAAACAAAAATTTTTAAAAGACCTCAAATTTAGGAGTAAAAACTTCCCTGTCACTGAGAAATTTTATGAAAAAGAGGTATCTATTCCAATTTTTTATAATTTAGGTAAAAGTACTCAAAAAAAAATTATATTTAGTATAAATAACTATTTAAATAAATATGTTAAATAATAAAACTGTATTCATTACTGGAGGAACAGGTAGTTTTGGTAAAAGATTTGTTAAAACTATTGTTAAAAAATTTAAAAAAATAAAAAAAATAATAATCTTTTCTCGAGATGAATTAAAACAATATGAAATGTCTTTGTTATATCCGCCTAAAAAATATCCAAATGTAAGATTTTTGCTTGGAGATATTAGAGATAAAGACAGACTTAACTTTGCATTAAACGAAGTAGATTATGTAATTCATGCTGCTGCACTTAAACAAGTACCAGCTGCAGAGTATAATCCGTTTGAATTTATAAATACTAATATAGTTGGAGCAAATAACCTTATACAGGCTTGTTTATTAAAAAAAGTTAAAAAGGTAATAACGTTGTCTACTGACAAGGCTGTAAGCCCTATAAATTTATATGGTGCAACAAAGTTATGTGCAGAAAAATTGTTTTTAACAGCAAATAATATTAAGGGATTAAATGAAATTAAATTTAGTGTCGTTAGATATGGAAATGTTTTTGGTAGCAGGGGTTCGGTAATACCCCATTTTCTAAATCAAAAAAAAAAAGGCACGCTTACTGTTACTGACAGACTTATGACAAGATTCAACATGGAATTAGATGATGCAGTAGAGATGGTTCTATGGTCTCTAAATAAAAGTGTTGGTGGAGAAATTTTTGTTCCAAAGTTGCCAAGTTTTAAAATATTGGATCTTGCAAAGGCAATTGACGAAAAGTGTAAAATCAAAATCATTGGTATTAGACCAGGTGAAAAAATAAGTGAAGAGCTTATAAGTTATCATGAGTCTCAAAATTGCTACGATTTAGGGAAATACTATTCAATATTAATTAATCCAGAAAAGAAATTAACAAAATATTATAAAAAAAAATTTAAAAAACTAAGTAAAAGATTTTCTTATACTAGTGGAAATAATTCAAAATTTTTAAAAGTAAACGAACTTAAAAAAATTATAATCAAATATTCAAAACAAAAAATTGACTAATGATAGAGATTTGAGCAAAAAAATTATTTTTTTTAAAGTAATAATTTTTTTGTGTTAAAAAATATAAATTTGTAAAATCTGAATATTTATGAACAAATATATTTACATATATTATGAATTTTATAAGAGGGAATTCCTTAGTAATTTATTATTATCAATTATCGCAGCTAATAAGAATTTTAAAATATATATTGGTTCAAATAATGTTTTCAATCTTTTACATGAAAAAAAACTAATTTCTCCTGGAATTTTCCATACTAAAAGTTTAACCCATAATATTAAAAAAACAAACTTTCACAAAGAATTAAAAAAAGAAAATTTTTTGATTACTTCTATAGACCAAGAACATGGTGTCATTGATGAAGGTAACTTTGATGAGCTGTTCATCAAACCTCGTGTTGAAAAAAATGATCTAAATTTATGTGATGCATATTTCTGTTGGGGTAAATACGATTATAAACACATGAAAAATAAATTTAAAAAAAAAATTTTTTTCATCTCAGGATCACCAAGAGTTGATCTGTGGAAAAAAAAATTTAATATGTTTTGGAAAAAAGATATAATTGATAAAAATTATGTGTTGTTTGTGTCAAATTTTAATTATCCAAATAATGTCTATTCATATAAAGAGCTTATAAGAAGAAGAGAAAAAGCAAATTATTATAAAAGAGCTCCAAATATAAGAAAACAAGAAATAAAGTTTTTTAGGTATCAATTAAAGTCTATGAAAAAATTTACACATTTGATAAAAAAATTTTCAAAAGAATTTTCAAATGAAATAATTTTTGTTAGGCCTCATCCAACTGAGAATGTTAAATATTGGACTGATAAATTTAAGGATCAAAAGAATGTTATTGTCAAATCTGAAGGTGATTTATCAACTTATATTAGAAACGCAAAATTAGTCGTTCAGGACGGATGTACTAGCGCAATGGAGAGTTATATAAGCAATGTTCCAATAATTAACTATGTTCCAATTAAATCTATCAAGCATCCTTTCGGTCAGTTTATTAAGAAAATCTCTATTAACGTATATAACGAGACAAGTTTTTTTAAATTATTTAAAAGTGAGAAGTACATAATTTTAAAAAATAAAAAAAACCTAGTTAATAATAGAATGCTTTATACTGATAAAAAACTTTCATGCTCAAAAATAGTTGAAATATGGAATAAAATTTACAAAAATAAAAGTTATTTTGCAAAAAATAAAAATATTTTAAAAAATAATAATTTAAAAATTTTTATCTACCTTTTTTTTATACAAAATTTAAATTCTATAATTACTACACTTATTTTATTCTTCAAAAGAAAAATGTTTTTGAAAAAAATAATCGACCATAAAAATCAAAAACTCGATCTTGACGAGATAACTAAAAAAATTAATAAATTAATGTCATCACTAAATCTAAAAAATAATTTGTCGATTTCAAAACTTGGAAAAGATATAATATTTATATCAAGTAAAAATAAAAGTTAATATGTTAAAATTATATTGAATTAAGACATAGTTTATGAAAAAAAAATTTAATCATAATAAAGGTATTCTTTTTTGGATAACAGGGTTATCGGGTTCTGGTAAAACAACTATTGCAAAAAAAATTTATCCGTTAATAAAAAAAAAGTATGGCCCCACTATTCTTTTAGATGGCGATCAATGTAGAAAAATTTTAAAATTAGGTGGGTTTACCTATAGAGACAGACTTTCTAATTCAATTAAGTATAATCAAATTACAAAACTAATAACTGATCAAAAAATAAATATAGTTTTTTCATTAGTCTGTCTTATGAACAAACCTCGAATATGGAATAAAAAAAATATTGATAATTACCTCGAGATTTACATAAGTTGTGATTTAAAAAAAATAATTAAAAAAAATAAAAAAAAAACTTATAAAAAAAACAGAAATATTGTTGGTGTTGACATTAAACCAGAATTTCCTAAAAACCCGGATATAATAATCCATAATGACCTACAAACCAATACAAGTATACTGGCTAAAAAACTTATAAAAAAAATAACAAGAATATATTAACTTATTACAAAGATTATTATTTCTACCAATTTATAAATATACTAAATTATTGTTTAATTTGATGATCTTGTATTTTTTTCATTATCATTTTAACAATTTCACCAATTGCATAATCAGAAAGATGATCGGTATCTATATAGTATAAATTCTTTTTATCATTTGCTACACATCTATTTTTAATTTGTTTATCACAAAAAAATTTGTGTGGATAAATTCGTATAATGTTTTTATGCAAAACAGAGTCCAAAACTTTAAAACTTTGTTTATTTCTATCTTTAAAAACATCAAATGAGGTTGAAATTATTGGAAAGTCCTCGTTAAACTCATCTTTTATCTTTAGTAGATTTTTGCTGGTTTCATCCAAAAATTTTTTTTTCATATCCCAACCTAATTCGGGAATTGGATATAATAATAATACTTTATTTTTTTTTGCTAATTCTATTATTGGTTTGGTAATTTCATCATTAAAATTTGCACTTAAATTTTTTTGTTTTAAATCCCTAAACCTTTCACCTTCTTTTCCACCCTCCAAATTATCGAATTTTTTTCCAGATAGATATAGTGGTAATCTGCCTCCAATAATAATTGTATAATTTTTTAGTGATGTTAGTTTTTTTGTTCTCTCATACTGTATTTTACTATTGCATCTTTTGTATTCAGAATTTGTGCCAATATTTAAAAGAGAAAAATTAGGTAGATAATAACAACCCGTATTATTCATCGTGATAATTTCAAAATTAGAAACCTGATTTAATTTTGTTGCAATCAAAGCAGTGTGACTATCACCGACAATTGCAATTTTTATCTCACTTTTATTTTTGTTTAAATGACAAAAATTCTTTGATCTATCGTAACAAATTTCACCATCTTGATCTTTTAAATCATATATTATTGAACTATAATTTTTTGATAATATTTCAGGTACTCTATTTTCAAACCCATTAGAATTTATACTTAAAAGCGAGTAATACAGTATAAAAATACAAAAAAAAATTGAAATGAATATAGTTTTTGAAAATGAATAATAATATCTAAATTTTTTTTCATAAAGATTATAAGATAAATAAGCCAAGAATATCGATAAAATCAAAAAAAAGATTTGATTTGATAAGGTGTCAATTAAATTTAGATAATTTGCGAAAACAAATACCGGATAATGCCATAGATACAAAGAGTAAGAAATTTTACCAAACCATACTAATAAATTTGAAGATAGAAAATTATTTTCCAAGTGTTTAAATCTTGATGAATATATCAATAATGCTGATCCAACAATTATGGGTAAACTGTAGTAAGATGGATATAAATTTTCATTTGATATTAAGAAAGTAAATAAAATTATTATTATTATTGAAATATAAAACAATAAAGAGATAGTTTTTTTTAAATTAAAAATTGTCTGTCTTTTAATATATAAGTAAGCTACTAAACAGCCTATTAAGAACTGAACAGATCTCGTAGGTAATAAATAAAATGATGACCCGTAATATAAATTTTCTAAATATAAACTAAATATGTATAAGATAAATATTAAAAAAGTTATTATTCTTAAAAAATTTTTATTATTAAAAAATTTTAAAAAAATTAATATAAAAATTGGAAAAAACAAATAAAACTGTTCCTCTACTGATAAAGACCATAAGTGAAGCAAAGGTTTAAAATTTGAAGATATATCAGCATAACTTTGATTTGTTAAAAAAAAGTAAAAATTTGATGAAAAAAATACAGAGGCTAAAGAGCTTTTTGAAAAATCAATTAAATAATCTGGCAATAAAATAAAATATGAAAATATTAATGAAACAAATATAACTAAAAAAAATGCTGGAAATATTCGTTTTATCCTTTTTATATAAAAGTTTTTAATAGAAATGGTTTTGGTAAAATAATATTCTTCAATTAAAATTTTAGAAATGACAAAACCAGAAATTACAAAAAAAATATCAACACCAATAAAACCTCCAATAAAAACTTCAGGAAAAAAATGATATAAGATTACCGAAAGTATTGATATTCCACGCAAACCATCAATTTGTTTTATATAATTCTTTTTTGAGGTAATCATTTATTTTACAAAGATATAGCTATAAAAGTTTAATATATATTGAATTATTTAAATTTATATTAATATATATAATTATGTATAAAAAAACAAAGTTCGATTTAAAAAGTTTAATTAAAATACCTTTAATATTCTTATCAAAAATAATTTTATTTATTAAAAACCATACTAAAGATGATCACTCATATGAATATATTTATAAAAAGTATCAAAAGGATAAACTTGATGAATGTTATAATTATTTTAAAAATTATATGAGTAAAAGTTTATTAATTCATCAGATAAAAGATATAAGATTATTTTCAATTAATACTGCTTTAAAATTAAATCAAGAAAATGGACATTTTATTGAATTTGGAGTTTATGATGGGGAGTCAACAAATTTTTTTGCAGAAAAAATAGGTGATAAAAAATTCTATGGATTTGATTCTTTTCAAGGGTTAAAAGATGATTGGATTGGCCATCATTTACCAGCAAAGACTTT
>MDSZ01210879.1_pt1 | contig 11055 bp, 10 predicted proteins | sample 811201 | NCBI WGS metagenome assembly MDSZ01 (sample SAMN05326647, study PRJNA326480) | marine metagenome | isolation source: seawater | place: Indian Ocean: North | collected 2010 | reverse complement strand
TTTCACTGGAGGAGTAATGATTGCTGCAAGTTTTTGGTCACTACTCTCTCCTGCAATTGCAACTGTTGAAAAACAACAAGAACTTGGTATAACAACATTACCTATTTGGTTTGCCCCTGCAATAGGATTCTTGTTAGGAGCACTATTCTTGTATTATCTAGATAAAAAAATTCCTCATCTACATTTATTTGAAAAAATAGAAAATGCAGAAGGACCAAAAACTAATTTAAAAAAAACAGAATTATTAGTCTTTGCAATTGCTCTACATAATATACCAGAAGGATTAGCTGTTGGTGTGGCTTTTGGCGCATTAGCTTCTGGCCTAGATATTGGAATGGAAATTGGAGGAGCAATAGCCTTAGCCATAGGTATGGGTATGCAAAATGCACCTGAGGGTTTTGCAGTATCTATGCCACTTAGAAGAGAAGGGTTTTCAAAATTCAAATCATGGTGGTGGGGTCAATTGTCTGCAATAGTTGAACCATTTTTTGCTGTTATAGGAGCTGCTATTGTTATCTCAGTATACCCTACCCTTCCATATGCCCTTTCTTTTGCTGCTGGTGCTATGATTTTTATTGTAGTTGAAAATGTTATTCCTGAAAGTCATCGAGGTGGAAATATAGATATAGCTAGTATTGGATTAATTCTAGGATTTATAGTTATGATGATCCTAGACGTATCTTTAGGTTGATAAAATACTAGACTTAATAATGGTTTTATTATTAAATTTGCAGAATGTCAATAAGTATAAAAAATCGTAAAGCAAGTTATGAATATCAACTAATCAATAATTTTACAGCAGGTATATGCTTATTAGGAACAGAAATAAAATCTATTAGAAATAATCAAGCTAATATATCCGATGCTTACTGCGTTATTATTGATGATGAAATATATGTAAAAAATTTACATATTACTGAATATTCTCATGGTGGCATCAACAATCATGATCCAAAAAGAGATAGAAAGTTACTACTTAATCGACAAGAAATAAACAAAATATTAAATAAAGTAAAAGAAAAAGGAAATGCTATCATACCAACCAGACTATTTATAAATGAAAAAGGAAAAGCAAAACTTGATATCAGTTTAGCAAAAGGAAAAAAGATTTATGACAAAAGAGAAAGTATAAAAGAAAAAGATCAAAAAAGAGATATGGAAAGAATTAATAATATAAAAAAATGAAAATAAATTTCTTTACCTTAATATTAATTATACTAACAATATTTTTTTCATGTGAAAAACAAACAATTAATAATAGTAGTACCAATACTGATCTAATTTTTTCAACAGATACCATAACTTTTGACACAGTATTTACTTCTATTGGATCCATTACTAAAACATTAACTGTTTATAATAAAAATAACTTCGATTTACTAACTAATATTAGTATAAAAGGATATTCTGCTGCTCATTTTCGTATGAACATAGATGGTATCGCAGGAAATAACCAGTCAAATATTGAAATTCCAGCAAATGATAGTATTTTTATTTTTCTAGAGGTTACGATTAATCCTAATTCAAGCAATACCCCTTATATTCTTACCGACTCTTTAATCTTTACTACAGGAACAAAAAAACAAAGTGTAAATTTAATAGCTTGGGGACAAAATGCCCACTTTCATACAGCAAATACATATGAAGATATTATTAATGGCAATGACACTACACGTTTTTACTACCATTTAATTGATTGTACCATACCATGGACAAATGATAAGCCTCATGTTATTTATGGCTATGCGATCGTTAATCCAGGTCAAACACTTACAATAAATCAAGGATGTAATATCCATCTACATAAAAATTCTGGGATAATAGTGGGAAATCCTTTTTCTATAGAAAGTGGAGGTACAATTAAAGTAAATGGAACTTTAGGAAATGAAGTTACCTTTCAAGGAGATAGATTAGATACTTGGTATAATGAAATCCCAGGACAATGGGATAAAATTTGGCTTATTCCAGGAAGTTTTGATAATGAAATAAATTATGCTATTATTAAAAATGGAAATATTGGGATTCATGCTGATACTGTATTTAATAATAATCCTACTGTAGAGATCAATAACACTATAATTGATAACATGTCAGGAATAGGAATATTAGGCCAAGGAGCTAATATTAATGTAAATAATACACTAATAAGTAGATGTGGACAATATACGGTTGCATGTAACATTGGTGGTATGTACAATTTTACACATTGCACATTTGCTAATTATTGGGATTATAGCAACAGAAAAACACCATCTATTTTACTAAATAATTTTTATGAAGGTGCAAATGGAAATATCTATGTAAGGGATTTACAAGAAGTTAACTTTACAAATTGTATTATACAAGGATCTCTTTCTACTGAACTAAGTTTTCAAGAGAATGAATTAGGAATGTTTAATTATAAATTTGATCATTGTATGATTAAAATAGATCCAAATCAAAATACAAACAATACAAGTTATATTAACTCAATTATTAACCAAGAAGTTAAATTCAATGATCCTTATGGAAATGATTTTCATTTAACACAATCTTCTCCTGCCATTAATACAGGAAAACCCAACATCTCCACTCACCCAGCCCTTAACAATGATTTAGAAGGAAATATTAGAGAGATAAGCTCCCCTGACATAGGAGTTTATGAATATCAAAATTAAATATTTTTTAAAAAATTTATAGAATCTATCCCGTCTGCATAATCCCAAAGATTAGGCTTCTGAGAATAACCAAATGGTGTTTCTGACTTTGAAATAACACATTGCAATTTATCTTTATTAGATAATATAAAGCCTTCTATTTGCTTAATATCTGAATAAAATTCATAATACAACATAGCAATAGGTGCTAATAATGACTTATCTTCTTTTAAAAGTAAAAAACCATTATCTATTAACTTATGTCCTCCCATTAAAAAAATAGTTTTATTATAGCTATAGTTATTAACATATTTTCTATGTTCTAAAACAGATTTATAAGAATAAAATACTTGAAACAATTTATTTAAATCATACCCTTCTGGCAAAAAAATTTTTGAAACATTCCTACATCCTAATCCAAAAAAAGAAAAAACATCATGAGCTAAACCTTTTAAATCAATCTCTTCTTCATCCCCATCTAATACTGCGATTGAAGTTCTATTTTTTCTAATTATTTTAGGAATATCCTTAAAATAATATTCAAAATAATTTGATGAGTTATCAGAACCTGTAGCTATTACTGCATCAAAAACCTTCTCTTTAATTTCATTATTTAATTCAATATATTTTTCTATATCAGGATTAATATCAATCAATTTTTCAATAATTAATGGCATCAAAATATTATCGTCCGATGACAATTTAATTACGGCTTTATTACCTGAAATGATAACAGATAAAAAATCATGAAACCCAACTAATGGAATGTTACCTGCCATTATAATTAAAACGCGTTTAGGAATTGTCTTATTAGATATATAATAAGGATTTAACCAGGCTTTTAAAACTTCTAAATCTAAATTCGTTCCCCAATAATTTAAAGAACTTTTTATACTACTTTTAATAAACCATGGATTTTTAAAAGTTATACCATCCATCACATCGGAATGCTCAAGAAAAAAATCATTTTTCAAATAATCACCTAACTTTACAAATGTATTTATTCTTGTTTCTAAAGTCATGACTTAATTAGATAGCCTATTTTTCCTAATTAAAAGTAGGCCAATAAAAGTAAATAAGCCATTTAAAATTAAAAGTTCAAAACCAAAAGAAATATATAAGTTAAGTATATAACATAATACTGGTGAAGAAATTGCAATTAAAGGAACAAAACTATCTTTTATTTCAAATTTTGTAAAAAGTCCAAAAGCAAACATACCAAGAAGTGGCCCATAGGTATATCCTGCTACAGTAAATAATGATTTTATAACACTTTGATCATTTATAGCATTAAATATTAAAATTACAGTAAGTAACACAAGAGAAAAAATAAAATGAATCATTTTTCTTGTTTTAACCTGCTGATTAGGATCTTGTTTCTCAAACTCAAGGATATCAACACAAAAAGATGTTGTTAAAGATGTAAGAGCAGAATCTGCACTTGAATAAGCAGCTGCAATAATACCAATAATAAATAAAATTCCAACATATGAAGACAAACCTGAATTAAGAGCAATGTGAGGGAAAAGCATATCAGCATTACTAGGTATCATAATTCCAAATGTATCTGAATATATATATAAAAGTGCTCCTAAAGAAAGAAAAATTAAATCAACAAAAATTAATATGGTACTAAATACCATCATATTCTTTTGCGCATCTTTTAAGTTTCTACAACTAAGATTCTTTTGCATCTGATCTTGATCAAGGCCTGTCATAACAATTGCCATAAAAACACCAGAAAAAAACTGTTTAAAAAAGTATTTCTTATCAGCCCAATCATCAAAGAAAAAAACTTTTGAATAATCCGAATCATGAATCAATGTAAATAAAGAAGAAAAATTAACATCCATTTTTTGCATTAATGTATAAGCAATCATTACAACAGTTGCAAGCATAAATGTTGTTTGTAAGGTATCTGTCCAAATAATTGTTTTCATTCCACTTCTAAAAGTGTAAAGCCAAATAAGAGCTATTGTAATTATTACAGTAACATAAAAAGGAATATTCCATGCATCAAAAACTGCAAATTGCAATACAGTAGCAATCAAAAAAAGTCTAAATGAAGCGCCTATAGTTCTTGATAGTAAAAAGAAAGCTGAACCAGTTTTATAACTACTATATCCAAATCTACTTTTTAAATAAGTATAAATTGAGGTTAAACCCAAATTATAATATAACGGCAAAAGAATTCTAGAAATAATAAAATAACCAACAAAAAAACCAAATACCATTTGCAAATATGAAAACTGACTAGAAGCTACCCATCCAGGTACTGATATAAAAGTAATACCAGAAAGAGTAGTCCCTATCATTCCATAGGCTATAACATACCAAGGAGCATCTCTATTTCCTAGAAAAAATGTATCATTACTATCATTTTTTCCTGTTATATATGAAATTAAGAAAAGGAGCAAAAAATATGCTGCAATTATACTAAGTATTAAAGTAGAAGACATAAAAAAATATTTTTACAAAACTAAAAGTATTATACATTAATAGTACTTTTGTAACATGAATTTTCCATCAAAAATTGTTGAAAATGCTGTTGAACAACTATCAAGTTTACCAGGTATTGGTCGTAAATCTGCTTTAAGACTAGTGTTACACATGTTAAAAAAAGATAAATTAGTGATTGAAAAATTTGGCAATGCATTTATTAAGTTAATTAATAATATTCAATATTGTAAAATATGTTATAGTATAACTGAATCTAATATTTGCGAAATTTGTTCTAATGAAAAAAGAGATAAAACTATAATTTGTGTAGTAGAAGATATAAGAGTAATGATGGCAATTGAAAATACTATGCAATACAAGGGAATATATCATATACTTGGCGGTTTAATTTCACCAATTGATGGAATTAACCCAAATGACATTAGAATAGAAGAACTTATTGATAGAATAGAAAAGCAAAACGTTGAAGAAATTATTTTTGCATTAAGTACGACTATGGAAGGTGATACAACTAATTATTACCTTTTTAGAAAATTAAAAAAACATAATATCAAAATATCTTCAATTGCTAGAGGAATTGCTATTGGAGATGAATTAGAATATACAGATGAAATTACACTCGGGGCTGCTATATCTAGTAGAACTCCTTACTCAGAATAAATAAATTTAAAATCATTAAAACTATTGTATTCTTACAAAAAATTAATTTTAATTTTGCAAAAAAATAAATTATGGGAAAAGTAGAACTTATTATGCCCAAAATGGGAGAAAGCGTTTCAGAAGCTACAATAATATCATGGAATAAAAATATTGGAGATCTAATTGAAATTGATGAAACTATTATAGAGATTGCTACTGATAAAGTAGATTCTGAAGTTCCTTCTACTCATGAAGGAAAATTAATAGAAATGCTTTTTTCAATTGATGATGTTGTTCAAGTAGGACAACCTTTCGCTGTATTAGAAACTGAAGATAATGAAGAAAAAGAAGAAAATCATATTAGTAGTAAAACAGCTAAAGATGTAAATAACACAACAAATATTGAAGACAAAAAAACAGATAATGCAGAAGAAAAAATAGCACCAATAATTATTAAAAATACTGAAGATAAATTTTATTCTCCACTTGTTAGAAGTATGGCTCAGAAAGAAGGAATAAAAAAAGAAGAATTGGATACTATAAACGGGACTGGCAATAATGGAAGAGTAACAAAGTCGGATATGATTACCTACATAGAAAATAAAAAATTACCAACTCAAGAAAAAAAGGAAAAAGCTAAAGAAGTAGAAAAACAAACAACCTCAACTCCAGTAGCTAATAATAATATTGTTGAAAATTTAAACAATCAAAAAAATACTGAAATTATTGAAATGGATCGAATGAGAAAGATCATTTCATCACATATGACAATGTCAAAAGCAACTTCAGCTCATATCACATCATTTGTAGAAGCAGATATGACAAATATTGTGAACTGGCGAAATTCTGTAAAAGAAGAATTTAAGCAAAAGGAAGGGCAGAATATAACATTTACACCCATTATAATTGAAGCTATGGCAAAAGCTGTCAAAGACTTTCCTATGATAAATGTATCTGTTGATGGCACAAATATACATGTTCATAAAAATGTAAATATAGGTATGGCAGCCGCACTTCCTGATGGAAATTTAATTGTTCCTGTAATTAAAGAATGTCAACATAAAAATTTAATTGGAATTACAAAATCTGTTAATGATTTAGCAATAAGAGCAAGAGCTGGTCAATTAAAACCTGATGAAATACAAGATGGTACAATTACTATGACAAATGTGGGTTCCTTTGGAAATTTAATGGGGACTCCTATAATTAACCAGCCACAAGTAGCAATCATGGCCTGTGGAATTATTAAAAAGAAACCTGTTGTTTTAGAAACAGAAAATGGTGATGTTATCGCAATTAGACATATGATGTTTTTATCTTTATCTTATGACCATAGAGTCGTAGATGGAGCTCTTGGAGGACAATTTGTAAGAAGAGTAGCAGATTACTTAGAAAAATTTGACCACAAACAAGTAATATAAAACATTTAGGTTCTTAATCCTAAATAATATTATGAAGTTAAAACTAAAGAAGCCTATTGTATTTTTTGATTTAGAAACAACGGGATTACAAATTGCAAAAGATAGAATTATTGAAATAGCAATATTAAAAATATTTCCAAATGGAAAAAAAGAAAGTAAAAAATGGCTAATTAATCCAACGGTTCCTATCCCTAAAGAAACAACTAAAATTCATGGAATAACAGATGAACAAGTAGCAGGAAAGCCAACATTTGCTGATATTTCTAATGAAATTAATCAAATTATACATAATTGTGATTTAGCAGGTTATAATTCTAATAAATTTGATATTCCTTTACTTGCTGAAGAATTTTTAAGAAATGGTATCAATTTTAATATGAAAAACAGAAAATCTATTGATATACAGAACATCTTTCATAAAATGGAAGAAAGAACTTTAGTAGCTGCTTATAAATTTTATTGTAATAAAAAATTAGAAAATGCACATTCTGCTGAAAGTGATACTAATGCAACTCATGAAATTTTATTAGCTCAACTAGAAAAATATAATGAATTACAAAATGACATTGATTTTTTAGCAAAATTTTCAGAAAAGAATGGGAAGTGTGCTGATATAGCAGGATTTATACGCTTTAATGAAAAAGGTGAAGAAATACTTAGTTTTGGCAAATACCGTAATATTACTTTAAAAAAAATATGGAATGAAAATCCAGGTTATTTTTCCTGGTTTAATCAAGCAGATTTCCCATTATATACTAAAAATATAATGAAAAATTTCTCTAACAAAATGAAGCTAGAAAAAAAAATGAATTCTTAAAATGAAAATTATTTGTATAGGAAGGAATTATACAGATCATGCTCAAGAATTAAACAATTCTATTCCTAAAGAACCTTTATTTTTTCTAAAACCTGACACAGCTATTCAACCTAAAGGTCACCCATTCTTTATTCCTGACTTTTCCTCTGATATACATTATGAAGTAGAGTTAGTTATTAAAATAAATAAAATTGGAAAACATATTGAACAAAAATTTGCTCATAAATATTATTCTGAAATTGGTTTAGGAATTGATTTTACTGCACGTGATATACAAAACCAATGTAAAAAAAATGGTCTTCCTTGGGAAAAAGCAAAAGGATTTGATGGATCAGCTCAAATAAGTAATAATTTTATTAAAATTTCAGATCTAAACATTCATAATATTCCTTTCTCTCTAAAAAAAAATAATAAACAAGTTCAATCAGGGAATAGTAAAGAAATGATATTCTCATTTAACACCATTATATCATATGTATCAAAATTCTATACATTAAAAATTGGAGATCTAATATATACAGGAACACCTTCAGGAGTTGGCTCTGTTAAAAAAGGAGATAGATTGGAAGGATATATAAAAAACCAAAAAATGTTTAATGTTATAGTAAAGTAATTTTAAAATCTCATTTTATAAGAAACTTTAATATTTCCTTTGGTAATATCTTTTAACTTACCTTTTATCATTCTTTTTCTTAATGGTGAAATTTTATCTACAAACAAAACACCATTTATATGATCATATTCATGTTGTATAACTCTTGCAACTAATCCATCAAAAACATCAGTATGTTTTTTAAAATTTTCATCAAAATATGAAATAGTAATTGTTGAATTTCTTATTACATCTTCTCTAATATCTGGAATAGATAAACAGCCTTCATTAAAACTCCATTTTTCACCGGATTCTTCAATTAAAATAGGATTAATAAATACTTTTTTTACAATTTGATCATTTGATATTTCTTCATCATCATTAAAGGGTGTAGTATCAATTAAAAATAATCTGATAGATTTATTAATTTGAGGAGCAGCTAAACCAACACCATTAGCTTGATACATAGTCTCCCACATATTACTTAATAAATCTATTAAATCAGGATAATCTGCAGAAATATTTTGACATTTACTTCGTAATATTGGATTTCCAAATGCTACAATTGGTAATATCATTATAAAATAGACTCAATAATTTTTTCAACAGTAATACCTTCTGCTTCTGCTTTATAATTTTTCACAATTCTATGCATTAATATAGGTTTAGCAATTGCTTTTACATCTTCTATATCAGGAGAATACTTACCATTTATAGCTGCATGACATTTTGCTGCCATAATCATATATTGAGATGCTCTTGGCCCAGCTCCCCATTCAATATAATTTTTAACAATATCCGTTGCTTTTGAAGAATTAGGTCTGGTTTTAGATACTAAACCTACTGCATATTTCAATACATTATCTGTTACTGGTAAACGAGTTATTACATCTTGAAACTTCAAAATATCATTAGCTGACAAAATTGTATTTAATGCTACATTATTTTTAACTGTTGTTTTTTTTACAATTTCTAACTCTTGTTCATAAGTAGGGTAATCTAATACAACAAAAAACATAAATCTATCTAATTGTGCCTCAGGTAATGGATAAGTACCCTCTTGCTCAATAGGATTTTGTGTAGCCAATACAAAAAAAGGTTCATCTAACTTATATCTTTTTCCTGAATTAGTAACGGATCTTTCCTGCATAGCTTCAAGTAAAGCTGATTGTGTTTTGGGTGGAGTTCTATTAATCTCGTCAGCTAAAATAATATTAGAAAACAAAGGTCCTTTTATAAATTTAAATTCTCTTTTTTCATCTAATATTTCAGCTCCAAATATATCAGAAGGCATTAAATCTGGTGTAAACTGAATACGATTAAAATTTAAACCTAAAGAATTTGCAATAGTTTGGACTAAAAGAGTTTTGGCTAAACCAGGTACTCCAACTAATAAACAGTGTCCATTACAAAAAATAGAAATTAAAACTTGTTGAATTACTAAATCCTGACCAACTATAACTTTACTTATCTCATTTTTAAACTCGTTATATTTAACAACAAATTCATTTACATACTTTACATCATTATCCATATTAATTTATCCATTTATTTTTAAACTCACAACTTGCAATTTGAGTATTAATTTTAATATAAGTATTATTAATCTTTTCATCTATCCAAGATAATATTTTGTTTTGTTTTTTAATATTAATAGCAAAATCTTTAATCATTGAAAAATCATCTGCTAAATTAGCAGTATGTGCTTCTATTTTTTTATTTAGTTTAACAATTCTATAAGCTTGTGTACCATCACTAGTCTCAAAAATCACAGGAGAAGTAATCTCATCTTCTTGAAGTTGATCAATTAAATATCTTAGTTTTGGATCAATATCATCAATATTATGTAAAGTAGACATTGTATTTGGATTTAATAATAATCCTCCATTACTCTTACTTGGGTCATTACTATATTTAATTACAGCATCTTCAAAAGAAATATCACCTTTTTTAATTTCATTTTCAATAGATTCAATCTTAATTTTTGCATTATAAAGTTCTGTAGAATTTACTTTATTTTTCAACAATATATGACGTACGTTAATTTGCTCTCCCCTTCTTTCTATTAATTGTATAATATGAAATCCAAATTGCGACTCTACTACTTGAGATATTTCTCCTTTTTTTAATCTAAAAGCAGCTCTTTCAAATTCAGGTGATAAATCAGCTCTATTTACAAAACCAAGTTCACCTCCATTTGCTGCAGAAACAAGATCATCAGAATATAAAGTTGCAAGCATCTTAAAATCTTCTCCTTCATAAACACGTGATCTAAAATCATTTAACTTTTCGCGTAAATCTTCTTTTTGAGAGTCAGTTATTACTGGCTTAATTACTATTTGAGCAATTTCAAATTTATCAGGTATTTCAGGAATATCAGATGATTTTTGTGTGTTAAAAAAAGTTTTAACTTCAGATGGGGTTATTTTAATATTATCTGTTATTGATCCTTGTATTTTTTGAGCTAATAATTGATCTTTTATCACCTTA
>MDSZ01200104.1_pt1 | contig 11056 bp, 8 predicted proteins | sample 811201 | NCBI WGS metagenome assembly MDSZ01 (sample SAMN05326647, study PRJNA326480) | marine metagenome | isolation source: seawater | place: Indian Ocean: North | collected 2010 | reverse complement strand
TCCGGTCGTGCTGAAATCATTAAAAATGAAATCGATAAAACAATAATCATTCCCCGGAAAGCATTACTTGGCGATTCTGTCCTTGTTGTAAAAAATAATTCTGTAGAGGTTGTTAAAGTGAAAGTAGGGGCAAAGAACTTGGAGAAAGTTGAAATAATGGATGGCTTAAAGGTTGGCGATCAAGTCATTTCTGAAACCCCTCATCTTTTTTACGATGATCAGAGGGTTAATCCACGATTATCCCCTTGGATCGTGCCGGATTAATTGTGAATAGACTCTCTCTTGAATTGGCTTTTCGCTATGTTCTCGGTCGGAGGCGTGCCATGGCAATGAGCTTAATTGGCATCACTTTCGGGATTGCTTTCTTTGTTGTCACACAAGCTCAAACCTCAGGCTTTGAGACTTTTTTTATACGTACCATTCTTGGAACCAATGGAGCAATTAAGATTTCAGACAGGTTTCAAGACATGGATGAAACATTCAGCAGAACGGATCAAGGTGGAAAAAGCCGATTTTCGTTTCGGTCGAGAGAGAAATCACGATATACCGAAGGTATTGACACGCCCAATCTGCTTCGCAAAGCACTTTCTCAATTTATGGGAATTACCGGGATATCTGAAATTCTTGAAGGTAATGCAATTTTAGACACTGGGAGTAGATCTCATACAATATCTTTTCACGGAATTCGTATTAATGATCACATTTCAGTTTCAGATCTTGAAAATCAAATAATAATTGGAGATCTATCAAGTTTTGAATCCGACAAAATGTCTGTTTTGATTGGAAGTCGAATTGCTCAAAGGTTGATGATTAAACAAGGTGATCGGGTTACATTGAAGGGAGGTACTGGTAATATACAACTTAGGGTATCAGGTATTTTTGAGTCTGGAGTTAGTCAGATTGATAAAAACCGTATTTATCTTCATTTGGCAAAAGCGAGAGAATTTAAAGGTAAAAGGTTTTCAGGTTCTTTCTTTCAAGTTTCCGTCCAAAATCCTAATTTAGCTCCTCAGATTGCAGCACAGATGCAGGAAACTCTTGGCCATCGGGTGGTTAGCTGGCAGGAACGAGAAAAGGTCTGGCTTGATGTTTTTAAAGCACTAAGAGTATCGTCAGCAATAACAGTTTCAAGTATACTTCTACTGTCAGGACTTGGGATTTTTAATGTTTTTGCAATCATGGTGCTAGAGAAGACCAGGGATATTGCCATTTTAAGATCTATGGGCTTTTCAGGTTCTGATGCATCTGCCGTTTTTTTGTGGCAGGGTATCATTGTCCTGATTTTTGGTGTTATTTCAGGTACTCTTTTGGGTGTACTGGTTACTTTCACCATTTCTCAGATTCCTCTTCGTATCAGAGGTATTTTTTCTACCGATAGCTTTGTTGTGAATTGGGACATAACCCATTATTTATGGGCTATTCTGATCGCCACGATTTTTGTTTCGATTGCAAGTTGGATACCTGCTCGTAGGGCAGGGAAAATTGAGCCTGCCAAAATTATTAGAGAAACCTTGTGATGACCGGTAGCTTTGGATCTGAAATTCCCTCCAAACCCTTACTTGAAGCTCTTGATTTAAGACATTCGTTCGTGGAGGGAGAACTTACTAACGAAGTTGTAAGAGGGGTTTCCCTCAAGGTTGAAGCAGGCGAAATAACAGCAGTGGTGGGACCATCTGGTTGCGGGAAAAGTACGTTGCTTTATTTACTTGGTTTGCTTGATCGACCTGACCATGGAAATATTTTTCTTTGCGGAAAAGAAGTATCAGATTGCGACGATAAAACCAGAACAACTTTACGAAATCAAGAGATTGGCTTTATTTTCCAATTTCACTTTTTAATCAAAGAATTATCCGCTTTGGAAAATGTTGCTTTACCTCTGAGGAAAGCTGGTTATTCAATTCCTGAATCCCGGAAAAAAGCTCAGGTTTCCCTAAACAAATTAGGTCTTGGTGATAAAAGTAATCGATTTGCAAATAAGCTTTCAGGTGGTGAGCAACAAAGAGTAGCTATTGCTAGAGCGATTGTAAATTCGCCATCCATAGTTCTCGCAGATGAACCCACAGGAAACCTAGATAGTGAAAACTCAAAAAAAGTTTTCAATTTACTTTCCAACTTGGCAACCGATGAAAATCTTTCGATCTTAGTTGTTACTCATAACAACGAGTTAGCAATGAAATGTAATCGGATTATTGAGATGAGAGACGGATTGATTACGAATTCTCTCTAGCTTTTTTGATGGTTTCGTATGCTTGGTTAATCTTACTAAGTTGAGAATTCGCAAATTCCATAAACTCTTTTGGCAGTTGCTTGCTTTCTAATTTATCAGGATGAAAATGAGAAACTTTTTCACGATATGCCTTTTTAATTTCAATATCATTGGAAGATGAAGGGATGGATAGAATCTTAAAAGATTTAGCTAGAGTAAGTTCTCGATCAGTTTTGTAGCTTGGTTCACTTAATGGCGGAGCATAACCACCTGCAATCCATGTTCTTATTGTACCCGATGGAATCTTCAAGCTTTCCTCTCCGATCAACAAATATTGAATTTGTCTTTTGTTTAATTTTTTCCCATTGGATATGACTATTTCGAAGAGTCCTCCCAAGAAAGAATGACCGACAGTCGAATCATACTGAATAAGTTCTGCAAGCTCTTTAAAATCATCCGATATGGGTCGTTTACTTTTTTTTGCTTTTCGAAAAACGTTTTTTGCGAATGCACGATTTTTTTCATTTAACCCAAAACGTTCCATTATCGATTCAGTAGCTTGAATTTCAGAGGAAGAAATTATTCCGTCTGCTTTCGCAATCTTACCGGCACATGAAAAGAAGTATGCAAAATACAAAATTCTTGCTTTCTGTTCCTCTAGTGGAGCTCTGTCATTACCATCATACAAATGACCGATTGCTGCACCAACCAATGCACCAACCGGTCCGCCAAGTAAACCTACGCCAGTACCAATCAATTTCCCCCACCAGTTCATTTATGTTTCATTTTTTAAGTAAAATTTACAAGGGCAATTAATTTATTAATATTCTACTTTGATTTGCATTCAACAGGAAGTTCAAATGATATTTTTTTAAATTAATTTATTTCGTTTGAGATACGAAAGGAATAAGTAAGTTTGAAAATGAATAGTACGCGAATTTTATTATAATTTCTGTAGTTGCTAAAAAAAGAAATGTATTTTCTTCTTTTTAATTCCTTATGGATTTTGTGAAAGAAAATTGATGAAACAAGAAGGGGAGAAGATTACAAAAAATCATTCAAATCAAATTTAAGTTTCCAATTCGAATACGCAAGGGTAGGGGGTAATTCTCCATTTAGACCTATTTAAAAATTTATCTTATTACCAAACTCAATCTTTTACATTTCAAAAGATCAAACTCTGGAAACTAGGATCATTTTTAGTTGATTTCAATATACCCTAAGTTCTTCGGTAAGGCTCAGGGTTTGGACCAATTGGATTCCCAGTATTCGGAACGACTTGGACGCATCGATCATCCCACAACTCGATCATATCCATATCCTTGCAATTAGTGATTTCTAATTGCGGCAAACCATGCTTTTCTAACCATTTTTTTATAGGTGGAATTGCTTCCTCGGGATTCTGTGCACGTGCGGTAACAATTTTCACTCTGTACCCCATTTCTATCCATACATTTACTCTTTTAAGCATGGTGGGTACGGGTTTGCCTATGTGCTCAAAACCCTTCCAAGGGTCTGCAAAAGCAAGAGTTCCATCTAGATCAACCCCAATCCATTGTCTAGATTCTGATTCTTCACCATATATATTTATATCAGTCAGAGCTAAGCCTTTGGTATGTGGTACACGAACTTTGGGTTTATTTTCAAAAAATTTTTTATAAAGGTATCGAAACATAAAAAAATTATTGTTAATCCATTGCGCATGAACCTATGGTATTCAAGATCAATTCAAAATTATGTACCATCTAGCAAGCAATATTAATTATCTTAGTTTGGATGGTTTGCCATGGATTTTACTATGTTGGATCCTGATGATTATAACTAGACCTTTATCGACTTTTATACATGAATTTGGTCATTTGGTCCCCATATATTTATTTTCCTCCGAACCTATTACCTTCCAAATAGGTGAGGGGAAATCCTATCCTTTTAAAATTGGATCTAGGGTAGAATTTAGATTATCATGGAAAGGATCTTCAACTGGTATCGTTCATGTTGATGCTGAAAAATTATCTAAAAGGGAACAGCTTTTTGTACTGACTGGTGGACCTTTCCTTTCTTTGTTAATCATTTTCTTTCTCTCATTTTTTCTGCAAAGATTTTCTCTTATGGTTTGGGTTGAGGTCACTGCAGTTGGTTTTTTGTGTTCAAATCTTTTAGCTTTTTTAACATCGGTTATTCCCATGCGACTAAAACCTACGAGCCTTTTCCCTGACGGTCCTCCCAGTGATGGACTTCAAATTGTTACATTGTTAAAGTCAAAAGGCTAAAGACCATCATATATTTTGGCGGTCATACAAGCTTTTATACAATTCACATGTAGAGTAGACATGATCATGAGATCCGTCAGCAATTACTTTACCGAAATTAAGCACAAGGATACGAGTTGCCAGTTTGATTGAACTAAATCGATGAGCTATGAGGAAAGTGGTTTTTCCTTTCATTAATTTTTTCATGGAATCATGAATTGTTTCCTCATTGTGCGAGTCTAGTGCTGATGTGGCTTCATCCAAAATCAAAATAGGGGAATTTTTATAAAATGCCCTAGCCATTGCAAGTCGTTGGATTTGCCCCCCAGATAGTCGGTTTCCATTTTCTCCAAGGTTTTGATTAAGTTTTTCTGGCAAAAGTTCGATAAACTCTGATGCATTTGCAAGATTCACAGATTGGGTCACCGTTTTATTTGAATAAGCGGAGTGACCTAACTCGATATTTTGAAGCACGCTGAGGTTAAAGAGAAAAGGTTTTTGAGGGACCAATGCAACAGATTCCCTCAAGTGCTTCAAGCTATAATCTGTAAGGTCTACACCGTCTAATTTGATGCTCCCAGAACTTGGATCAAAGAAGCGGGGAAGTAAGCTTGCAATAGTTGTTTTACCAGCACCACTTGGGCCAACCAAGGCAATGATTTCTCCTGCTTTAATGGAAAGATTTAACTTATGTACAGCGGGTTCATTTTTGGCGTTATTATTGTCATAAAAGTAACATACATCTTTGAATTCAATGTTTCCAGTGATTGGAGTTGTAATAGGATTACTAGATTCTTTGATAGCTTCATCTGCATCTAAAATATAATCAATCCGCTGAATCGATGCGAGAGCTTGTTTAATTTGGTTCTGGATTGCCCCTAGTTTTTTAATGGGCTCATAGGACATATAAAGTGCCATTATCACTGGAATGAATGCATCGAGCCGAACTGAAGCTCTGGATGCTTGAAAGATTGCGACAGAAATTCCTGCAGCAGTTATGATTTCAATGATCGGTGTAAGCAAATGAGAGTATTTGATTACTTTCATTCTTGCCCAGAGGTATTCTCTTGAAGCATTCTTAAAGCGGTTAATTTCTTTTTGCTCCAGATTAAAGGCTCTAATCTCTCTGGAAGCTGAAAGGTTCTCGCTGAGAATGGCGGTCATGCCCCCAGCCCTTTCCTGCATTCCTAGTGCCTTACGTAAGATAATCTCTCCAACTCTCCTTATGGGAAAAACACAAATCGGAATAACAATAAGACAAACTAATACAAAGCTCATGCCCTCGTTTTGAAGAGAGATTATAATTAAGGCACAAATTGCACCCAAGAATGTAATCGGCTGTCGTACCAAGTCGTTACTGATATTGAGGACAGCAGCTTGTAGTTGTCCCGTGTCTGCTGTAACTCGACTCAACAAGTCACCTTCTTGGTTCTTTTGGAAGAACGAAAGGGGGAGTTTTTGTAACTTGGTAAAGACTTGAACCCGAATCTTTTCAAGAACCTTGATTCCGCAAAGATTTATTAAGTATGTGTTCAGATAACCACTAACTCCACGGATTACAAAAACCAAAGGAAACCAGCCCACATACAATGCAAGCTCCAAGAAGCCTAGATCTGAACCGGAATCTTCATCGGGAAATATTTTTGGGAAAATTTGATCAATCATATAGGGCAAGCCAAAACCACTTGAAATTCCATAGATAATTCCGCAAAGGAGAGCACCGGTGAAAGGAAGCCATAGAGGCTTGAGCAAAAAGAAATAAGGTAACAAGCGGGTAACATGCACTGAACTTTTTTCTTTCGAGTCCTTCATTAAGTTAAATCTTTTAGCAAATTTTTAGGAAGGCGACCGGAAACTTTAGCTTGTTCGTATAAATAAGCTGCACAATTCAAATGTAGATGATCTAGCTGTTCAATGTTTAATCGCCATTTCCAATTTCCCTGTGAAATTCCAGGTTGGTTAAACCTGGCTTCACAACCTAAACCCAATAAGTCTTGTACCGGAACAATGACAAGGGGAGAGACAGATCGGTAACTAAAGCGAAGCATTTCCCAAGAAGGTTCTTGGCCACTAATATTAAGATAGGAACGGAAATTATTTTGAATTTCTGAGCTTGCACTTAGGTACCAACCATTTGAAGTATCATTGTCATGTGTTCCCGTATATAATATAAGCGAGTTGTTTAGGTTGTGAGGTAAGTATAAATTCTCTGGGTCTCCATCAAAGGCAAATTGAAGGACAGCCATGCCAGGCAAAGATGCATTCTTTCTAAGTTGATGTACATCTTCAGATATCAGTCCTAAATCTTCTGCTAAAAAGGGAAGGGTGGGAAACCTTTTTTTTGTAATTTCCCAAAACTTCATGCCGGGGCCTTTCATCCAGTAACCGCATTGAGCATTCTTACTTTCTGCAGAAATACTCCAGTAATCATTAAATCCTCTAAAATGATCTATTCGAATAACATCAAATAGCTCGAGTTGGTTCTCAAATCTTTGCATCCACCATTTAAAGTTATCTTCAAAATGAGCCTCCCATTTGTAAAGTGGATTTCCCCAATATTGCCCATCAGTGTTGAAATAGTCAGGGGGAACTCCGGCAACTCTTTCAAAGGTTAATTTCTTGGGGTCGATTTCAAATAATTCAGGATTGGCCCAAACATCTGAAGAATCTGGGGCACAATATATAGGTAGATCTCCAATCAATTTGATATCATTTTTTTCTGCAAAGTCTTTAAGTATTTTCCACTGACCACGAAAGACATATTGAATGAATTGATGAAAGAAATACTCGCTGCTTTTTTGTACTTCAATATCCTTTATATGGTCGGTTGTCCATTCCCACCATGGTCTTTCATTATTTTTTAACTTTATGCTATGAAACATACAATGGGAATCCAACCATTGATCATGTGTTTTTATGAATTCTGAGAATTCTCCATAAAGTTCTTCTAGTGCATGTAAATCCTTTCGAAATCTTTCGCTCGTTTTTCTGGCAAGCTTAAAAAATTCTTCATATAAGCCTCCGTAATCAGTTTCTAAAGTAGAAAGTTGCCTAAGAGGTTCTAGTTCATAATCCTCTAAAAGACCATTCTCTACTAGTGGTTTCCAGTCAATGAAATATGGGTTTCCAGCTGAGGAGCAAAATACTTGATAAGGTGAGTCACCATAGCCTGTAGGCCCAACTGGGCACATTTGCCAATATGATATCCCTGCTTTTTTTAAAAACTCAATAAATTCATATGCACTTTTACCTAGATTACCAATACCTGTGTCTGAAGGTAGGGAACTTAGATGAAGCAATGAACCTGCTGCACGATTTGGAAGCCAGGAGATTTCCATATATCAATTAGACATAATATATATTGTGCGAATTATTTGGACAATCCCCAGCGATGAGTAAAGGGATAATATACAAACAAAGCTCTTCCAATGATTTCATTTTCTGGGACAAATCCCCAGGATCTTCCGTCGAGGCTGTTAGTTGAATTATCACCCATGGCAAAAAAGGCTTTTTTTCCGGTTGGGTTACCGGGACTATTTTTGTGTGGAATCTTTAAGACATTTCGATTGGTGAGTAAGCCGTCCGTGCGATATCCCGGATAACCTAAGATATTCTTTGCATTTGGATTAGTGGCTAAATCCTCTGTCCTTTTATTATTTTCTTGAAATGCTTTGTTTCCCTGAATCGGTTTCCCATTTCTATATAGTATTCCTGGCACACCTTTTCTTACATCCGTTCCGTTGGTGAAAATATTTTCAGGCACTCTCATTTCCAAATAATCACCAGGTTCGCCGACGAGTCTCTTAATATAATATTTATCCTCACCAATGCCCTGTACGAGCAAGTTGAGCTTTCGATTAAATTGATCTATTGATCCAGTACGAAATACAGCAGGATCTCCAGCTTTGGGATTGATGAAGTTGTAGCTCATTCGATCCACAAAAAGTGCATCTCCCAAAAGAATGTCAAACGCGATCGCAATATCGCCTTTTCTTACAATTTTTTCAGATAATTTTAAACGTTTTCCCGAAAAATTCTCGTCTTGGTCAACTATAATTCTTAGATCCCTTAAATCATCTGTCCCTCCAAATTTAGTAGCCATTAACTCATCCAAATCAAATTCAGCTGGCACAAGAAGCTTGTGATCTTTCCCACCGATCTCAAATATATATTCCCTAAGGGTGGTTGGGAAAATAAAGAACCTACCATTTGGAAAACCACTTTCCACGAACTTGAAAGGTGCTCCATTATGCAATTTTAAGTATAATGGTCCTTCACTTTCAGATACAACTTGGTAGTGAGAAGCACCTAAAAATATTTTATCGATTCCTCTTTCAATTAAGGTGGGGACGGATTCCCCTTCTTCATATAATTTGGGCTGCATTCCAAAAAAAGAGGGAAACATTGAATTCGTAGGAATGATAAAGGGTTGCACAAAGAAGCTTCTGATCCCAATAACAACAATCGCAGCAACAAGGAGCATTTCTACATTTTCTACCCATCCTTTTTTGCGGTAGTATAATCCACCAGATTTTTGCAATGCTTGATCAACGCGTTTAGCACTTTTATCGAGCTCTTCAAATAAAATTGGTTTTGTCTTTAAGACCTTGGCCAAAGCCAGATTTGAATTTTCAAATTCCTCTGCATCATGCTGAGAAAGTAAATCTTTTCTGTATGCAAGGGCTTTTTGTCCTAAACGGAGTATTTCTTTTGCACCTTTTCGTTGCAAGCGAGTAGCTTTTTTATTGGTCATTTTTAAATTACGATGAGCTCTTCAAGATCTGAACAAACGCTTCTTGTGGAATGTTAACGCTCCCTATTTGCTTCATCCGTTTTTTTCCTTCTTTCTGTTTATCTAAAAGCTTTCTTTTTCTACTTATATCTCCTCCATAGCATTTTGCAGTTACATCTTTTCGCATAGCACTGATTGTCTCCCGAGCAATGATTTTACCTCCAATCGCTGCTTGTAGAGCAATTTTAAAAAGTTGCCTAGGGAGAATTTCTTTCAGTTTTGAGCAAAGCACCCTCCCCCTGGTTTCTGCCTTATCTCTGTGTACTATTGTGGAAAAAGCATCCACAGGTTCTGCATTTACAAGAATTTCCATTCTTACAAGTGCTGACTCTACATATTCGTCCATGTCATAATCCATCGATCCGTAGCCATGGGTAACGCTTTTTAGGCGATCATTAAAATCAACCAAAATTTCATTCAAAGGCAGGTTGCAGGTCAGAACAACTCTTGTTTCGTCAATAGTTTCGGTATTACTGCAAATACCTCTTTTTTCGGTTACAAGGGCAAGCAAGTCCCCAATACAATGGTTGGGGGCATGGATTCTTGCCAAGATCGTAGGTTCTTCAATCTTAAAGATTTCAGTAGTATCGGGTAAATCCAAGGGGTTATCTACTTCAAGAATGACACCAGTATTTAGGTGGACTCGATAGACTACACTTGGATAAGTAGATATAAGATCCAAATCGTATTCCCTCCGCAATCTTTCTTGAATAATTTCCATATGGAGTAATCCCAGAAAACCGCAGCGAAAACCAAAGCCTAAGGCTACTGAGGTTTCAGATTGAAAAGTGAAAGCTGCATCATTTAATCTCAATTTACCAACACTTTTCTTTAGTTTTTCGTAATCGGTCGTGTCCAACGGATAAAGGCCACTAAAAACCATGGGCCTTACTTCTTTATATCCAGGAAGCATCTCCGTGGCTTCATTTTCAACCAGAGTTAAGGTATCTCCAATTTTTATCTCAGCAACATCTCTTATTCCAGTGACAACATAGCCCACCTCTCCTTCTCCTAGCGAATTTAGAGGAACTGGTTGAGGGCAAAACTTTCCAATTTCTTTGATTTGAGTCTTTCTTCCATCACTCATCAAAAGAAGGTTTCCATTTTTAGAAAATGTTCCTGAAAAGACCCGAACATAGCAAATTACTCCTTTGAAAGAATCATAGTGGCTATCAAAAACCAGAGCACGAGGTTTTGGGTGTTCGGCCCACTTTGGAGCCGGTAATCGGGTAACTACAGCTTTTAAAATTTCATCAACTCCAATACCAGATTTTCCACTAGCATGAATTGCTTCTTCTGCAGGAATCGCAAGAATATCTTCGATTTGCTTCGAAACCCGTTCGACATCAGCACTGGGTAGATCAACCTTATTGATTACTGGAATGATCTCCAAACCTTGGGATTCTGCAAGTTGGGCATTTGCAAGAGTCTGAGCCTCAACTCCTTGCGAAGCGTCAATAAGAAGTAAGGCTCCTTCACAGGCTGCTAAACTTCTTGAAACTTCATAAGAGAAATCAACATGACCCGGTGTATCGATCAAGTTGAATAAGTAGGGTTTGCCATCTTGGTGTAGGAAATTCATTGAAACTGGATGACACTTGATGGTGATGCCTCGTTCCCTCTCTAAATCCATCGAATCTAGAAGTTGTTCTTTCATCTCTCTTAGAACCACTGTTTGGGTACGCTCCAAGAGTCGATCAGACAAAGTTGTCTTGCCATGATCGACATGTGCTATGATACAAAAGTTTCGAATCCTGTGAGTTTCCACCATTAAAAAGTTGACCACTGAAATTTTCCCGCTGAAAACAG
>MDSZ01113073.1_pt1 | contig 11056 bp, 11 predicted proteins | sample 811201 | NCBI WGS metagenome assembly MDSZ01 (sample SAMN05326647, study PRJNA326480) | marine metagenome | isolation source: seawater | place: Indian Ocean: North | collected 2010 | reverse complement strand
TTACTGTCAACGTCTAAGTCAAAGATACCAGCGTTAGCAGTATTGTTCTGAGCACCAGCAACAGCGTTTGTGTAGATAGTTCTAACAACTTCTCTGTTGATTTCAGCAAGGATTTCAGTAGAAAGAATGTTGGCAAGCTCTTGCTCTGCATCCAATCCATGAATAGCCTTGAGGTCTTGAGCCATCTCGATGCTGTACTCAGCTTTCAAAGCACGTGCTCTAGCTGTTACAGTCACCTTCTCGATGGAGAAGCCCATCTCTCTGAATTCATTGGTGTTTTCAGAGTCGTCAAGTCCTTCAACGGTAGCCGTTGTCATACCTGTAGCATCACCTGTCTGCTCATAAGTGCCAGCAGGGCTGTCATTTAGAAGTCCAGGGTTGTTACCTTGAGCATCGTTTGTTGCATCAGATGCATTAGGATCATACTCAGCTAGGTCTTGACCAGCACCACCAGAGAAACCAGCGTTAGGCTCATTGAAGAATGCCTCACGATAGTTACCACTAGCAGGGGCACGCTCAGTACCGTAGTTAGTTCTCATTGCAAAGATAAGTCCTGTTGGACCTGTCATTGGCTGAACGCCAGCAACATCATATGCAATTAGTTGTGGCATTGAACGTCTAATAAGACTGATCAATACGGGGTCGAAACCAGCAACTGGACCTGTATCGGTAGCTGCTTGTGTATAACCTGTTGTTTGTAGAGTTTCAGTAAGGATTTTTCCTTCTTCTGAAATTGCTCTTTCTTGGTTTTCAAGAAGTTGTGCGACAACGCCTTTCTTGTAAGTATCGCTAATCTCTGGAAGAGAATCGTGATTAAGAACGGGAGCCCACTTTTCTTGTAGTGATTTAAGTGACATTTTGTCTCCGAAAAATTTTGTGAAAAGTAGTAATTACGAATAATTAGTTAGACCACTTCTTAAGTGCATCTACGTACTTCGACATAGTGGTAGAAGTAGTGTCTTCTACAAGGGTTTCTCCTTTGTCCTCGGTAGGATCTGCAACCTCCGTTGCTTCCTTGCGAGTAAAGTATGATTCCTTAATAGTTTCGATCTTCTTGCGAAAATCTTCTTCAGTTTCAAACTCAACCCCCTCTGCTAGAGAAGCAAGCTTCTCTTTTTGAGTCTCTGCTAAACCAGCAGCACACTCAGTCACGATTTCCATTTTTACAAGTTCGCCAACTCTCTTGTTGAGAGTGACGTTAGCGTCGATTTGCTCGTTGAGTTTCTTCTCCATATCATCAATTTCTTCAGCCATCCCATCAAGGAGGTTGAATTTTTCTTCGGGAACTGTAAAGTTATGCTCCACGAAGAGTTCTTTTAGACCGTTAAAGAATGACTCGGCCATCTCATTTTTGATACCGTGCTCAACAGCGATTGCGTTTTCTTCTAACCACTGTTTCGCAGCATAAGATAGATAGTCATCGACTTTTTCAGCCAATTCTGTTTTGACTTTCTCTACTTCTTCAGTAAGAGATTGTTCAAATGCTTCTGTGACAACTTTGACTTCATCATTAACCTTAGAGGTTACTGCTGCTTCAAAGATTGTTGCTGCACGCTGTCTGAATTCTTCTGATAATTCTTCACCAGCGACAAGAGCGTCAACATCTTCAGTAAAGTCGTATTTGGTTTCAGGCGTTTCTTCTTGGATGACTTCTTCGCCATTATCCACTTCCTCCTGTTTACTGGATGCATCTGAAGGCTTTGTCTTAATAGACTTATCCTTTTCAACGCTTACTGAACCAGCTGCAGACTTACCTGCATTCTTAGTACCAGCAGCACCTTCAAGGGAATCGGTGTCTACGTGAACAACCTTCTTTCCACTACCACCTAGTGAATCGGTTGATTTTGAGGTATCAATTTTCTCACCAGGCTTAGCATTTTTGGTGACAACGTTAGAACCTTCGGTCACTTCTTCCATATTATCTAACTCTTTATCGAGGGATTCAGACATTTGTTTAACTCCGTACAACGTACAATTTGTATTGTCTTTATTTATTTATACATTAAAGACTCTTTAAAAACTTACTGAATGCGGAAATCTTCCGTTCTTGTATGTTTATTAGGGTTGCTTGATCAATTTCTTTCTTGATTTGAGCAACAGCAGATTCTTTTAATATGCCATTATCCCAAACCCATTCTTTTCCTTCCATAATTCCATCTACAAAAGCATCTGGAGCTGAAGGATCTGCAACTATATCAGCAGCAGTGGCAAGCATAAAGTCATCAGCAACGACATTTACACCATCCTTTTCTTTGAGTGATCCCATACCTCTAGAAGAAACTCCTAAACGTACTCCCTCATCAAGAAGATTTTTAGCAATTCCTCCCATTGGTGTATCAAGTATTTTTGCTCTACCAATAAAATTATTACCATCTTCTTTCAAAGATTCGATCTTGTGAGAAACCCTATCCAAATTAATCGATGGACCTTCAGGATGACCAAGCTCTCCTAAAGCACGACCTTTTTGAATGTGATGCTCATCATATTTAGCAACTTCTCTGGCAAGTACACCTTGTGGATATACCCTACCATTCTTGTTCTTAATCTCAGATTGAAGAAACACCCCTTCTATGAAGTGGCTCTTTTTGCCGTTTTTTTCTTCGGAAAGAAATTCGACCTGAGTTATTTCTTCAGCTATTAGTCTCATCTGTTGGTTCCTCTATAGGTTCTATTGAATCCACTACTGCTGTGTTTGGCGGTAACGGATCAGGTACTTCTTCACCTGCTTCTGGAGTTTCGGGAGGATCTTCTGGTTTACGACCATCGACTTCCACTTCAGTAGGAGCTTCTTGGCCATCAGGTAGAGAATCTTGTACTTCATCAGCAGCATCTTGTCCAGTATCTTTCAAATCAAAACCCATTGATTTGGCAAATTGTAATTTTTGTTGTTGAACAAGATCGTATGTTGTAGCAGATAAAGCATCATTAGTTAAGTCTAATGCTTTAGCTTTATCGTCACCAAAAATTTTGTCAACAATGTCTTTTGCAATTTCAGAAGGCATAATATGTGAATAATGTTATAGTTATTTAGTATTTAGAATTCGGCACGTTTCTGATCCGCACTAGATGGACCTTCAGGTTTACCTGCAGTAGCAGGTTCTTCCATGCCTTCGGGACCAGCAGCAGCGGCCATTGGATCAATTCCAGCATCCAATGCTGCTTGTTCTGCAGGATCCATTAACTTACCATCCGCAATTTCCTGTTCAATTTGCTCATCAATTTCAATGATTTCTTGATCAGTCTGCTTGATTACCTGACGACGCATATACTCAATAGAGAAGTATTTACCAACGTAAGGATCCATTGCAGCAACTTGATTTATCCTCTCGTTACGGATCTCAATATCCTTGAGCTCTGAGAAGTAGTTATCAGCAATATAATCAAATTGAATATGCTCTTTCATATCTTCCCATTCTTCAATGGAAATAATACCCTTAAGAATCAATTGAGTCTTAAGAAGATCAACAAACAATTCTCCAAAACGTTTGCGTAAACGTGCAACAAACTTTTGGAACTTAACTTCATCTCGTGTGATCTCAGCAGCACGACCAATGTTAAAGGTTGTTTCAGTTTCTAGTCTTGAATTAGGAACGTTAAGTGCTTTATATAATTTCTTTTGGAAATACTTAACATCTTCTAACTCACCTAAGTTTTGTCCACCAGGTAATGTAGTAATTTCAGTACCTCTACCACCTTCTCTTCTTGGTAACCAGAAGTCTTCCAACATGGACATAAACTTCTTGTCATCTTTTATCTCACCAGTGTTTGCATCGTATACAAGTTTGTTCCTATAACGACCCATTACTTCACGTAAGTATTGCTCCGCTTTATTCTTAGGAAGATTACCTACATCGATATAAAAAATTCTTCTTTCTGGTGCTCTTGATAATCTGTAGATAACAAGAGAGTCTTCAATCATTCTTAATTGATTGACTGCCTTAATTGCCTTATTCAAATGTGACAACACCATGTTCTTGTTTAGATCCATGATGCCTGAGTGACAATAGCATATAGAATCTGGTGCAATCTTTAATCCTTGTGTGCTAGTACTCTTTAATCCTTTTGGATCATATAAGAAATACTCTGCAGACTTAGGAGACAACTGTTGATTGAGAGGAAGATTCCTTAATTGCTCTGGTCTCTTCTGATCAATCTCAGTAATTTTACGAATCTTACGAGGATCAATATAACGTAATTCTATCAATCCTTTTGTTGGATTGTCTGGATCAATTACCTTATGATAAAATAATCTTCCATCGACATACCAACGACGGAAGATTTCATATGATCTGTTTTCAAAATCTAAAAGACGGAGGATTTCATCAAACTCTTCACGAATTAACTTCTTAATTTTTTCAGATACTTTTAAATTCGATAACTCAACTTGTACTGGAACATCATCAAAGTTACCACAAATAGTTTCATTGACTATATCATCAACTGCACTATCACATTCTGGTTGTAGTACCATCTCTCTATACCGAGAGATTAATTGAAATTCATTTCTAATTTGTCCATCAAAGTCAACGGTATAACCATAGTGACCGCCACCCGATACGGGTTGCGATCCATCCAGATTATCCTTCTGTACAAAAGACGGCCCTTTAGGTACCTTCTTAGCACGCTCTAATGAAAAACCAAATAATTGAGTTGCCATTATAATTTAAAAATTTGATTTATCCCTGATCTATTTATCAGGGATAAAATATGCCCTTTAACTGTTATCAGTTGCTGCTGTAGACTGAGGAGCCCAGTATTGAACTTGTAGCTCAACAGTGAATTCTTCAATCGCATCGTTGTTACCGAAATCAAGATCGATAGCAGAGATGTTGCTTGGGAATACGTTGTAGAACTTATAAGACTTAGTAATCTTAGGTGACTCACTATCAGACTTAATGTCTCTAGAAAGTTGATGCACAAGCATATCAGCAAAGTAACCAGTAGAATCGGTTGCATCGCCAAGAGTGCCAGCAGCAGTAAAGTTTTCGTTTGCTGCTTGAATTGAATTTGCCCACAATTCAAATGCATTTCTCATGTTGAAACCACTGTCATTCATAACAGTAATTGTCCATGGCTCGAATGTGCGGTCTCCAGCAATTTTCAATACCCTACCTCTAAAAGGTACTTCCACAACTCCAATTTGAGATGCTGGTAGGTTTGCTGCTCTTACGGTAAAGTTACCGAAAGTTGATAAATCAGATGAAATTCCTAGCGTTGCTGGAAAGTTTAGGTCTACTTGGAATAGATTAGGTCTAGCAAAGTCATTAACTACACTAGCTTTAAAATCGTCAATGGTTCCTCTAAGTGCCATGATTGTAAAATATCTCCGTCTTTAATATTTAGACTAAAGGATATTTTCACGCATAAAAAAGACCCACCCGAAGGTGAGTCTTCCCAATATTCTGGCTCTCGTGGATCATCTTTGGGATCCCAGTAGAAGAATTTCATCTGGGATAACCGACAATGTTTAAGAGGTTTAATCTTCATTAACTTGCTACTTCTTCAAACGCAACACCAGTTCTGGTTGCAACGAATGTTAGAGTAATGTAGTTGATTGTGCGTGTTGGCTTCACGTAGATTTCTGCGTAAAACTCACCACGGTCAACTGCCTGTGGAGGATTGTTCTCGGAGTCACACTTGACTAAGAAGTCAGTAACACCACGACGACCTTGGACATCTCTTAGATATGGCTCAACAATGTTGAGGAAGAGATTTCTTTGTGCCTCATCATTCTGCTCAAAGAGTTGTGTCTTAGCAGCAGTACCAACTACTCTCTCGATAACTAAGAATAAACGACGGACGTTGATTCTATCGAATGCAGAAGCAAATGACTGTGCGGTCTTATCACCAAATAATACAATACCTTGACCAGGGAAGGAAACAACTGGGTTAACTCTATTTGCATAAAGTGTATCTCTCTGTATCTTGTTTGGAGTGTATGCTAGTTTAATAGCATTTCTCAAAACACCACGTGCAAAACCAGCTGGTGAATACCAAGGTTCTGAAACTTCTGTGGTTTGGACACATAGACCAGCAACGTCACCGTTAGTTGGGACATAACGATAAACATCATTATACTTATCGTAGATATACTTGTAACCAGAATCAAATACTGCGTAACTAGATGATGGTAGTAAATCAAAGTAGTTAACAATGTTATCTGTGATTGTAGAAGAATTGCTTATACCAATAACATCTCCTCTCTTAGGTGAGAAGAATGCCATACAATCACGACGCTCTTCTACAAGATTCATTAGAGTAGATACTTTAGCAAGAGCAATTTCATTTGTAGATCCAGCAGGACCAGAAAGAATGAAATCAATTGTCTGTGACTCTGGGTCTGCAACTAAATCATATGATGCAGCAATGTCAGTATTTGACAATGAAATAATTCCACCAGCAACTGTGTAGTCTACACCACCAGCAAGTCTGTAGTAGAATGTAGCATTATTTCTAGATCCAACAGTTGTTGAACCTGCAGGATAGTCTTGTGAACCTGCAGCATTGCGAAGACGATTAAACCTTCTGTTTGCAGCAGCTTGACCCCAGTTACCAGCAGCAGCATTACCATTTGTTCCTGGATGTGCAGCAACTTCGTGCTTACCCCAATAAACATAATTGGACTTCTGCTTAATTACTTCTTTGTAGTAGTTAACTTCACCAACAGATGTCTTAGCATCAGATGCTTTAGATACAGCAATGTATCTTTCTAATACTGCACCAGGTGTTCCAGTAATTTTTCCGTCAATATCAACAACTAAGATGTGTAATTCGTCATCACTTCCACCAATGCCATTAGCATATAAAGAAGTGCCTGGACGTGGAGCAACGTTGATCCATTTTACACCAGGAAGATACTCACGCTCTGAATACTCAGTTCTTACTGAAGTAATAACAACTGCAGTTGAGTTTGTGTCTTGTATAGAATCTGTTCCTTTGAAGGCAATACTTGAAGCATCTAAACCAACATAAAGAAGACGCTCTGTCGATGCAATAGTTCCAGATGCACCACCCTGAGCAATAGTGTCAGATGAATCTGCGATGATACCAGTAACACCACCAGCTTGTAATCCAATTTCTAATACTTTATTTGAAGCATCCCATGCTAGGACATCTACAGTTTGACCACTACCACCAATAGTAATTGTTGCAGTAGATCCAGCAGTAAAATTACTAACTATAGATGTTAGAGTTAATTTAAGAGCATACTTATAAACTCTACCAGCAGCACCAGAAGATGCTGTTACTGCTTCATCAGCAACAAACTCATGCTCGTTACCAGTGCCAGGTGCAGGTAATACAGCAATTTGATCAGGTCCAGCATCAGTTACAAATATACCAATTGAGTCACCTAATGCTCCAGGAGTACGAGCAGCCCAATTCCAAGTCGTGCCACCTCTACCTTCAAAGGTAGTTTCGTATGCTTGTAGATTTTTAATTAATTCTGCTGTCTGAGCATCACTTACCGCATTTCTAAGAGTATCACTTGCAATTCTAATGGTTTTTAAAGTACCACCATATGCTAGAAACTGCGAAGCAGTATACCAATACTCATAATTTTGATCATCTGGCTCACCAAATATATCAACTAATTGTCTTTCGGAAGATATGTTTGTAATTTCTTCAACAGGGCCTCTGTTGAATGGAGCTGCCATAACTCCTACATTGAACGCTGATGGAGTAGTTACTGTAGACAGGTCTCTTTCCTGTATAACTACACCTGGCGATAGTTGATTGGATGCACTCATCTTTATAATACCCCTAGATAATGGTCAACTAAACCTGTGTCTAGGATTATTTATATTTTTCAAGTGCTCACCTGTACTCCCACATATAAGATCTGTCTCCATATTCCGCAGTTTGCCACACTTCTCCTTGTGCATCTACATACTGATCTTCTTCTAATCCATCACTTACAAATCCAAACGGAGCCATATCCTGTTCTATAGCATCTCTTTGATCCTTATATATCCGTGCTCTTACATCATTATCATTCAATTCTTTAAAATATTCTTGCATAGCCATCCAAGCAAATATGACCATACACATTGCTAAGTCATCGTTACATCCTTCCTCTGCTTGGAAACTAGTTCCTTTCTGAATAAATGTTGTTAATTCTGCGATACAATCATAATCTGGTATAATCAACTTATCATCTTCAATTAATACTTTGAGGTTTGAACAACCAACTTGCTTAACAGCAGTTGACATCTTAACTCCCAACTGAGTCTTCTTGCCTGAGAAACCCTGTCCTAATTGTTGACCTGCTCTACCTCTCATTGCAACCATGAGAAGATTTTCATACTCCAAATCATACTGAATAATATCAGCAACTTGTCCACCAATATCATTTACCTCAACTAATATAAATGCACCATTATAATTCTTAGCAAGATCTACAATAATATTTGGGAACAATATTGGTTTAACATCATTATTTTTATATCTAGCAACTACTCTGTATGGTATTGTAGTTGTATCAACCACCAAGAACGCACTATAGTCTCCAGATACACCTCTAGCAACGTCTGCGGTGATAACGTATTGATGTCCTTCTTCAGATCGCTCATAAACTGCAAGTCCTTTATTTTGTGTAATGGGATCTCCATACGCCATAATCCTAAGTTTACTAGGACTAATAAGAGTATCTACAGATCCTAAGAATTCACATTCAAACTCAACTCTAAATTGTTGCTCTGATGTGTTTTTAATAGTCTCTTCTTTCCATTTAGCATCTCTGCCAGGTACTTGAGACCAATGTACCTCTGTAGGTATATAGTCATTTGCTCCACGCTCTGCATCATGCCAGAGCTTATAATACATATTCATCCCATGTGGAGTAGATATGATAATAACCTTTGTTGATTTACCAGAAGTAATAGTAGGATAGACAGAACTAAAAAACTGTTCAGCAATATGGTTCGGAACAAAGGCGAATTCGTCCAAAAATATAATGTTAAAGGACATGCCGCGTACAGCACTAGCAGAAGTAGAAGCAGCCAGGATTTTACTTCCGTTTTCCAATTCGAGTGAACCCCTGTTCCACTGGAGAATGCCCTGTTGAAGCCATTTAGGGAGATTCTCATAAGAAAGTTGTAAGCGGCCCAACATTTCTCTTGCAGTGGCTGCTTTGTTTGCGAGGATTGCGACATTTACATTATCATTAAAAAGGACATACCATAATAGGTATGCCGTTACAATTGTTGACTTACCAGACTGACGAGGTAACTTAGCTATATTAAACCTATTCTCATGAAACTTCTGTACCATATCTTCTTGGAAGTCATACATTGTAAATGGTATGACACCCTCATCCAAAGAAACGATCTTAATATATTCTCTAATAAAATAAACAGGATCATCGGCACACTTTAAATACTCAGAAATTTCTTCTTTAGAGAAATTCTGAGCAACGTTTGCTTTTTTAAGGTTGGGATTACCTAAGTATACGTCAGTCGCAGCTGCCATTTAAATACCTTGATCTTTGGTCTTCTGAAAAAACTCCTTCATAGATGACTGCAATTGACCTTCATTTTCCTGCGGATCTAATTTATCGTATCCTTTCATCTTTTTCCATTGTCCATACAGTGCTTGCATTACCCATGATTGAGAAAGACTTTTAGGTCCATTTTCAAGCAATTCAAGATGCCTTTGGTTACTAGTGTAACCTTTGTATTCTTCTCTCCAGTTGGAGTCATCATAAAGTTTGTTTGTCATTTTTCATAAGTAAAGGTCTTGTTTTTAATCTTAGTATCATTTTCTCCTGTTCTTCCAGGTTTCATTGTACCTACTTTAACTCTCTTATCTTTACCTAGTCCTCCTTTCCTTGTTGCTGATAGTGTACCAGTTTTTTTCGTTTGTGTCAACACAGCATCTTGACCATACTTCTTACCTAGAGCTTTAACTGCTTTCTTAAATTTTCTCTTGCCCTTTTTACCAGAGGAAACAATGTGACTACGCTCTTTAACCTTTGTCTTCTTTCCAGTTTTCTCGTCTGTCTCATCCCATCTTCCAGTTGCTTTAGTTGCACCAGGAAGTCCCTTACCCTTTATATCTTTATCTAACTGCTTTGCTCTTGCCTTGTTCTCTTTCTTTGATTTGTCAGCTCTAGACCCTGAAAGGATAGCAACTCCTCCCTTATCGGATTTACTTTTAATTCTGCTTAGACTACTCTCCTCTATCTCAGAGCATTCTAACATGAAATCTTGATAGGTCTTCATGGGTTGTGACACTTCTTACATTGGTATTTATACGTGCTCAGCTATCTCACTAATAGTGAAACATGAGGCTAATTCTAAATCATTCTCTTTCCAGATACTACTATCATGTTCTTGTCTATCTACAAGAGTAATTATTCTATTAACAGTATATCCATGTTCACGTAATTTTTCAACTGCAAAAAGAGCAGATCCACCAGTAGTAATAACATCTTCTACTACAGTAACTATAGATCCTTTTGGTAATTCTGGACCTTCAATCCAAGCACCAGTACCATGACCTTTAGGTTTTTTACGAACAATTAAACCAGCATATTTTACTGGGGCATCAGGATGACATGCTCCACAATCAGTTGCATAAGTTCTTGCTCCATGTAACATTACAATAGTTGAAACTAATGGATCTGCACCTAATGTTAATCCTGCAACTCCAAGAGAACCAGTATCCTCATAAACCATATCAAGCATAGTATTAGCAACAAAAAATGATCCATTACCATCTAAGGTAACTGGTTTACAGTTTATATAATGTTGACTCTTTTTTCCAGAAGAAAGTGTAAAATCACCTTTCTTATAAGCATCCTCTTTTAGAAGCTCTGATACCATAGTTCTAAACATAATCTAATCCTCATTGATAATATTCTGGTTTGTAATCGGGCATATCATAAGGACCGTTAAGTTTCTTTTGATATTCCCTTTCGTCAAGAACCTCATTAATTAATTCCTTAAGTTCTTCCCTAAGTTTAGGTTCAAGTAAAGTTAATGGTGTTGGATTAAATGGTGGGTAAATTGGTTCACCATTTTCATCTCTAGGATATATGTTATCCTTACAACCTTCA
>MDSZ01084428.1_pt1 | contig 11056 bp, 8 predicted proteins | sample 811201 | NCBI WGS metagenome assembly MDSZ01 (sample SAMN05326647, study PRJNA326480) | marine metagenome | isolation source: seawater | place: Indian Ocean: North | collected 2010 | reverse complement strand
GGAAAACCCAAGTATCCCTGCATGGATACGTTCTCATCAAGCAAACTGTTAGTACACAACAAAGGAAAGTGACATGGCCTCACATGGCATAAAAGACCAGGTCGCGATCGTCGGTATGGGTTGTACACCCTTCGGCGAGCACTGGGATAAGGGCGCCGATGACATGCTCGTCGACGCAGCACACGAAGCGTACGCCTCGGCAGGGGTGACTCAAGATGACATTGATGCATTTTGGTTAGGCACAATGGGATCAGGAGTTTCTGGTTTAACGCTTTCGAAACCACTACAACTCGATTACAAGCCCGTAAGTCGACTGGAAAATATGTGCGCCACGGGATCAGAAGCGTTCAGAAACGCTTGCTACGCAGTTGCATCCGGAGCCTATGACGTAGTCATGGCAATTGGGGTCGAAAAGCTGAAAGACAGTGGATACTCAGGGCTCACAGGTAGTCGCCCGCCAAGTGACGGCACCGATTCGTCACTAACCGCACCAGCGACGTTTAGCTTGCTAGCTCCGGCTTATGCACACAAGCACGGTCTCGATGACGAAACCATGAAAGAGGTTTTGACTCGAATCGCTTGGAAGAACCATAAGAATGGCGCGTTGAATCCTCGGGCACAATTCCGAAAAGAAGTAGCCAAAGAAACCATTGCAGGTTCTCCGCTAGTAGCTGGCCCGCTGGGAATCTTCGACTGCTCAGGCGTTAGTGACGGCTCAGCAGCTGCAGTAATCGTCCGCGCCGAAGACGCACACCGCTACACCGACAAACCCCTATACGTGAAGGCACTGAGCTTCTCCTCAGGACCAGCAACAGGGGCTCTCGACCCGAGCTACGACTACACGACATTCCGTGAAGTACGCGCTTCGGCAGAGGAGGCATACAAGCAGGCAGGCATCAACGACCCTCGTAGCCAAATAGCTATGGCAGAGGTACATGATTGCTTTACCCCAACCGAACTAGTCCTCATGGAAGACCTTGGATTCGCAGAAGAAGGCACGGCTTGGAAAGAAGCTCTGAATGGAACCTTCGACCTTGACGGCGACCTTCCGGTTAACCCAGACGGCGGCCTGAAGAGCTTTGGGCACCCGATCGGTGCGTCAGGCTTGAGGATGCTGTTCGAATGTTGGCTGCAGCTACGAGGCGAAGCGCCCCCCGAGCGTCAAATCGACTCAGATAAGACTCTAGGTCTTACCCATAATCTGGGGGGTCAACCTGGCGCATGCGTCTCGTTCGTATCCGTTGTCGGATCCGAAATCGGATAAACAACAACCGAAATACAAAAACTTCAACGACCGTTCATTCAGGCCATGTGAATGAACGGTCGTTGCGCGTTACAAACACTGCGACTCACCAGATTGACCCCTAGCTATGGAGATTGACCCCTAGCTATGTTCTGATTTGCACACCTTGACAATTTCTGCCGCGATGCCAGCCGCATCAAGACCTAACTCAGCATGTAACTCGCCGGCCTCTCCGTGAGGGAGATAGTCATCTGGAATCCCCAATTGCAACAACCTAGGGATAGGTCCCGAACGGCGTTGTAAAGCGTCAGCGACGACGCTTCCGAATCCACCCATTCTGCTGCCATCCTCAACAGTGACCACCAAAGATTGACCGATCACCGCACGGATCATCTCTTTATCAACCGGCTTCAGCAGCCTCGGATCCCACACCGCTGCGTCAACACCCTCTTCGGTGAGGAGGTCAGCAGCACTCGTTGCAGCCTTGAGCATCTTTCCTGCCGCCAAAATGGCGACGTCTTGGCCGTCTCTCACCAATCGAGCGGTCAGCCCTTGCCCAACGACGGCCGACTCGTCGGCAGCACCACGAGGCCACCGAATGGCCACAGGCCCACTCATTTCCAGGGCTTGGTTCATCATTACCGGTAGCTCCTGAAGCGAGGAGGGAGAGAAAATAGTCATCCCAGGAACTCGCGCATACATCGCAATGTCATGAAGACCGTGATGAGAGGCCCCATCAGGGCCCGTCACGCCAGCCCGATCGATACAAATGACGACCGGAAGTCCATGAAGGCCGATGTCGTACATCACTTGATCGAATCCGCGAGCTAGAAAAGTTGAATAAATAGCAACAAAGGGACGAAGCCCAGCCCGCGCCATTCCCGCAGCTGACGTCAAAGCGTGCTGCTCAGCGATACCAGTATCGAAGAAACGGTCAGGGTAACGCTGTTGAAAGGGAATCAATCCCGTAGAGCCAGGCATAGCTGCCGTTATAGCTACAACGTCTGGACGACGCTCCGCGATGGCCAACAAAGAGTTACTGAACTCCGACGTGAAGCTCTTACCCGAAGCAGATGAAGAATTGCCTGTAGCCGGGTCGAATAGCCCTATGTCATGCAAATGCTTTTCTTCATCATCTTCAGCAGGAGCGTAACCTCGGCCTTTATCGGTAAGCACATGAACAACTATTGGCCCGTCTTCGTATGACGAAGCGTCACTCAACGCTGATTCGAGGGCCTCAATGTCATGCCCATCTATCGGTCCCAGATACCGAACACCCAGCGTTTCAAAGAAGGCAGGAGGTTCCCACATTTCGCGCATGGCTGCAGCTGCTCCAGACAAACCACGTTTAACCTCCTCGCCAAGGGGCAAGCGGTCAAGAATGCTCACGACTGCTTGCCGACCTTTCACATAGTTCGGTGATTGCCGCAGGCGTGACATAACTGTCGCCAACCTGCTCACAGTAGGCGCATACGAACGACCGTTGTCGTTGAGAATAATTACAGCTCTCTGCCCATAATGACCAAGATTATTAAGGGCTTCGAATGCCATCCCCCCAGTCATAGAACCGTCACCGATTATCGCCACAACCTGCCGATGTTTGTGCCCGGTGAGATCAAATCCAGCTGACAACCCCGAAGCCCAACTCAATGAGGTCGAAGCATGACTGTTCTCAACTATGTCGTGCTCAGACTCAGCGTTGCTCGGATAACCAGATAAGCCATGCCGTTGACGAAGTGAGGAAAACAGATCCGCCCTGCCTGTCACAAGCTTGTGCACATAGGCCTGATGTCCGGTGTCCCAGAGAATGACATCCCTAGGTGACTCGAACACGCGGTGCACAGCGATAGTCAATTCCACCGCTCCAAGGTTGGACCCTAGATGACCTCCGGTTCTCGAAACCGCATCAACCAAAAACTCGCGAATCTCAAGACAAAGCTCTTCTAGCTGCTCTTGGTCTAACGCACGCAAATCTGCGGGACTTTTAATCTTTTCGATGTGCATGGGGAATTTGTTCGGTGCTGGGAATTACCGGTCACACTATCGGCTGAAAACTAAATGGCATGGCCAGCCGACCCCCGAATTTTCCAAATCCATGAAGCGCATCGCAGACCCACAACTAGAACCAATAACCCTGCGAGCCCATCTATCCAATAATGGTTGGCCGTAACCACGATGCTGAAACTGGTCGCAAATGGATAAAGCCACATAGCGGCGCGAGTCCAAGGTGACCTTAAGACAGGAACTAGAGCAATCGCACACCAAGCCGCCCAAGCGAGATGCAGGCTCGGCATAGCGGCCCATTGATTAGAAATTGCCTGCAACGTCCCGGAGTCAAAAGACCAAAGACCTCCATGTACTGCAAGCGTGTCGACAAATGCGAAATCTGTCATCGCTCCTCCGTAGGGAGGTGGAGACGAAAGCAACCTTGGAGGCATGAGAGGAAATGTTGCAAAACCCACAAGGCCCAGCGCTGTGGTTATACCTAAACCGGTGCGGTACTTCAGGTAGCGCGCAGGAAAACGGCGGTACAAAAAAATTCCTGCCCCGATCGTTACAACGAAATGGAGACTGCCATAGAAGACGTTCCAAAACCAAAGGAACCAATCCCACTCCAAAAAGGCCTCTTGGAGGTTCTCTTCGAAGAACAGGCCAATCTGCTTCTCGAAATCAATGACACGTCGAGCGTTGTCAGCCGCGGTTGTGGTCGTTGCAGCAAAAAGCCCATTGGATCCAAATTGATTACGAATTCGCGCATAAACCACATAAAAGGCAAGGACAAATAAGACCTCTTTCCACCAGCGCCTCTTGTCGACGACCGATTCGACAGGGGTCAAGTTGGCTCCTCCATATCTGAGGGACCGCCACCAACTACAAACGGCACCGCACCAGCAAGACTTGCCACGAGAGTAACAGCGTAGATTGCTAGACCTAACACCACGCTCTGACCGCTACTCACTCCAGAGCTATTAAGAAATAACACCAAGGCCGCTTCTCTAACGCCGATCCCACCAATCGCAACCGGAAGAACCTGAGCGATAAATACCATCGGTACAAACGCGATCCACGTCAGCAACCCCACGTCTATGCCGATCGAATTCGCAATACATATCACTGCCGTGATGAGACACACTTGAAACGCGAGGGCGACCGCCAGTAAACGCAGCATTGAAGCTGGAACTTTTCGGTAGCTGATGAGCCCACGATGAACCGCAGCCAATGATGTTGAAAGACTGTTGTTACCCCGAATTCTGCCACCCAGCCGCTGGTGCTGAGCCATCAGAATCAAGACCAACAAAAGCAATAATGTCCCCAACGCACCCAGTAGAGCCACGACTCCGGCACGGCTCGTCGCAAGACTCGGCTGGACCGCCAAAGCAAAAATCGTGATGACTGGAAGCACCAGCCAGCCCGTCAATCTTTCAATAACCACTGAAGCAAAAGCGCTCGAATGATCACGAATTTCCGCGCCTAGCCGCGATACCCGCAAAATATCTCCACCTACCGTGGTGGGAAGGAAGTTCCCAACAAATTGCCCAGCTAAGAAGTAACCGAAAACCGTCGAAAACTTCAGCTCGTTCCCGAGAGTTCGACACACCTCCAACCAACGCAAAGCCGCCAAACCGAAAGCTACAAAAGAAGCTGCTAGAGCACCGATCAACCAGAACCAACTGGTGCCCCGCCATTCCGGCCACCGCGCTTGAAGATCACTGGCAGGAAATCGGGTGAGCAGCAAGACCAACATCACAGAACTCGCCACTAGGCGAAGTCCGAGCGATGCCGTTCTAGGCAGGCGAAAGGAGCGATATTTCGAAGGTGACACGAGAGATCGAAGAATAGGCCGAACTAGCAATCCAGAGAAGCCAAATTGCCGCTGATCACGGTACTGTGTCGCCAAAGTTAACTCCGACCCGATTAAGGCCGATATGAGTATGAACGTGAATTCTCCACTGGTGGACCGCGAAATAATTCAAAATGTGCTCTCCACAGCCATGAGCAACGGCGGAGAGTGGGCTGAAGTATTTGTCGAAGACAGACAAAGCGGTGCCGCAGAATACGACGAAAATCGCGTTGAGGCGATGGTCTCTAGCCGCGACCTAGGTGCCGGCATCCGTGTCACGGTCGGAGACGCCACCGGCTTCGCTCATACCTCCGATATATCGCCCACCGGTCTAAATGAAGCCGCCCAAGCAGCCGCAGCCGCAGCGCGAGGCGGAGCACAGATCACACCGATCGCTCTTCGCGGAAATGGAACCGCCGAAAGCAGAGCGAAAATTTTGCCCGAATCAGTTCCCAAAGTTCGCAAAGTTGAACTCCTACAAAAAACTGATGCCGCTGCTCGCGAACAAGATTCGGCCATAACGCAAGTGACTGTCCGATACTCAGAGGGACGCCGCAAAGTGCTTGTTGCCAACACAGACGGCATCTTCGAAGCAGACGACCAAACTCGAACGTTACTTTCCGTTAATTGTGTTGCCAGTGGCGACCAAGGTCTGCAAACCGGACGCGAAACAGTGGGCTACACGGTTGGATTTGAGTTGTTCGATGACCACGACGTCGAATCCATGGCACAACGAGCCGCTAGACGAGCAATAACCAAATTGGCGGCACGACCTGCGCCAAGCGGGCAACTCCCCGTCGTCATCGAGCGCGGTGGGGGAGGAGTCCTATTCCATGAGGCTTGCGGCCACGGCCTTGAAGCTGACCTCGTCAACAAGGGAGCATCCGTATTTCGTGACCGAATCGGAGAGCTCGTCGCCGCACCTTCCGTAACTTTGGTTGACGACGGAACCATGGGAGTGGAATGGGGAACAGTCGCTATCGATGACGAAGGATGCCCAACCCAAAAAAATGTCCTGATTGAGGACGGCGTCCTCACCGATTACATGTGGGACCACTTACGTAGCCGTTCAGCAGGAAGACCAGCATCAGGAAATGGCCGAAGGCAGAGTTACCAACATCTCCCCATGGTTCGGATGACCAACACATATGTAACAAACGGCGATGTCGAACCCCAGGACATTATTTCCGATACGCAGAACGGCATTTATGTAGCGCAACTCGGCGGCGGCCAGGTCAACACCGCTACAGGAGACTTCGTCTTCGGCATGACAGAGGCATATCTCATCGAAAATGGTGAAATCACAGCTCCCTTACGGGAGGGCAACCTCATCGGGAACGGCCCCGACGTGCTTCAAAACATCGAAGTGGTCGGCAACGACTTCGCCATGGGAAGCCCAGGCACCTGCGGAAAAGATGGTCAAGGCGTGCCCGTAGGCGATGGTCAACCAACGCTGCGGGTGGCCGCCCTCACTATCGGTGGAACAGCAAGTTGACACAAAAGCTAGAACTCCCCGACCTCGCAGCAAACCTCATCGCTGGAGCTCGCGACAACGAGCAAGTTGAGATCTGCGTGTCCCGCAACCGTTCCACCACCGTCAAGGCCTACTCAGGTCAGGTTGAATCTGTCCGATCAGGGCTATCCGAAGCAGCTGGGATCCGAGTCGTGGTTGATGGCCGGCAAGGCTTCGCAAGCGCCGGCTCGCTCGACCACCAAGTTTTGAATCAGCTACTAAACGAAGCCCGAGAGAACTTGAATTTTGCGGAACCAGACCCCTACCAAGGCATCGCCGCTCCCGACGGCGTAGTTCCACCAAATCTCGACTTATCCGATCCGACAATTCTTCAGATAACCGAAGACCAGAGATCTACGGTGGCGATCGAACTTGAACAGAGGTGTCTGGACTCAGACCCACGAGTAAAAAGTGTGCGATCCGCCGCTTGGTCCGATGGGTGGGGTGAATTTGCTTTGGCCTCAACGTCAGGAATCTCGGTATACAGCGAAGGCGGAAGCTGCTCGGTAGGAGTCCAACCCCTCGCCGTTGATGGTGATGAGACACAGATCGGATACGCCGGAGATGCCGCTCGTCGAACAGACTTACTCGATCTTGACCGCGTAGTTACCGAAGCGGTGGAGGGCGCTACCGGCATGCTGGGAGCAACCAAACCGGAATCGAAACAACTAACTGTCGTTTTTGAACCCTCGGTAGCAGCAGCATTTCTCGGAACAATCGCAGGTGCCCTTACAGGAGATCGAGTAATAAAGGGCCGATCACCATTCGCAGATCGCCTTGGCGAAAAAATCGCTTCATCTGAACTGGTCTTATTTGATGATCCAACAAACATTGAATCACTAGGCGCGGATAATCACGATGGCGAAGGTTTAGCAACACGTAAGAACACCCTTATTGATGCAGGTGTACTGTCTGGCTTTCTACACAACTCATACACCGCTCGGCGCGCAGGAGCCCAATCAACAGGCTCTGCTGTTCGCGGCCCTCGGTCCACGCCAGGCGTGGGAATACACGCGCTCTGTATTACCCCAGGTACAGGTGACCGGAACGAACTCTTCGCACAGATCGGCTCAGGAGTGTTCGTACGTGGGGTAAACGGTTTACACAGCGGAGTGAACCCAGTAAGCGGCGACTTTTCGGTAGGTGCCTACGGTCAGCACATTAAAGATGGCGCACTAGGTGCACCCTTTAGAGAAGCCACTATTGCTTCTACGCTCCAAAGAATGCTTCTAGACGTCGTAGCTATCGGTGGAGATTTTGAATTTTTGCCCAGTGGTTCGGGAGTAGCGTCAATGGCAATTGCTGACGTTGCCCTCTCAGGGACATAGAGTCCGCGGGCGAATCACGCAAGCCCATTGGTACCCTGCTGGCCGTGCCTTCTTTACCGTCAGCCGAAGCGCTTGAACGACACCCACACCTCGGCGAGCCCTGTCCAGAAGGCTGGGTCAGGGTAGATTTTCATTCACATACCATGTGGTCGGGCGACTCGACCACAACACCTGACGAACTTCAAGAGTGCGTGGCAGCATCAGGAATAGACGTTCTGTGTGTCACCGATCACAACGCGATCAGAGGAGCAATAGAACTCGTGGACCAACTTCCCTGTCGGGTGATTGTTGGTGAAGAGTTAAAAACACACGCTGGTGAGATAATCGGACTGTTTTTAGAAGAACGAATTCCCCAAGGGATTCGACCCGAAGACGCTGCGAGAAATATTCGCGAACAAGGGGGAATTGTCTACGTGCCCCACCCCTTCGACCCGATTCGAAACAACCTACGCGCAGATGTTCTAGATGAATTAGTTGGCCTCGGTCTGGTTGACGGTATCGAGGTCCTCAACGGTAAGACCAGTCTCAAAAGCCTCAATAAAAAAGCACTGGACTACGCAACCGAACATAACTTGGCGATCGGTGCTGGAAGCGATGCTCACGTAGCCGAGGCCATAGGAGCTGCATATATGCAAATGCCAGACTTTGACAACCCAACGGACTTTCTAGAATCCATGCGTTCTGGTCAGCCGGTCGGTCATTATTACGACCCGCCTAGACAGTGGAAACCACGCATAGTCCCCTCAACCGCTGACTAACGCAGCGTCGAGTCGGCGATGGCTACCTGATGCCCATTTTCCACGCAATCGTCCTAGGAATTACCCAAGGACTGACCGAGTTCTTACCAATTTCATCGAGCGGCCACCTAGAAATTGTCCCGTGGCTATTCGACTGGAACGACTTTGCCGGAGACACGAGAGCAGAAAACACCTTCGACGTAGCGCTGCACTTCGGAACTTTCATTGGCGCCGCGACGTACTTGCGAAAAGACATTTGTTCCTACGCCACAGCTGGCCTCAGCGCTCTAATCGGTCGCCGACCATGGGACACTGAGGCGAAAATCGGATGGCTCCTGCTTCTATCTGCGCTGCCGGCAGCATTCGTAGCCGTCATCTTCGAGCCGTTTTTGCTAAGGCAAAGTGATCGGATCGGCCTCATCGCAGTCGGGCTAGCTTTCTTCGGCGTTATCTTGTGGCTCGTCGACCGATCTAGCTCTAACGAACGATCAACGAACGAACTATCCCTCTCTCATTCGATTGCAATGGGCATTGGGCAATGCGTCGCTCTTCTCCCAGGTGTAAGCCGTTCTGGGATCATGATTACCACCGCCCGCAAGCTCGGCTACGGCAGGCCCCACGCTGCGCGTCTCGCTTTTTTAATGGGGCTTCCGATTATCGCTGGAGCTGCCCTATACAGAAGCGTAGAAGTGGCGACAGACGGCATGCCCACAGGTATGGGCGCCGCACTCTTGGCAGGCACTGCGACTTCGGCGTTCACGGGCTGGTGTGCAGTTCACGCAATGCTGCGTTGGATCCAGTCCAGAAGCTATGGCGGCTTTGCCATATACCGAGTGGCGATGGCGCTACTTGTTACAGCGGTCCTGTTCGCGCGATAACTACCATTAATCGCAACACCCGCCTATGAAGACCCAACACTGCGTTCGGTCAGTCACTAGCCTTTTTGGGTGTATCGGTCTTCGCTGACTTGTCTGACGAACCAGAGGTTGAAGTGCTGCTGTCACTAGTTTTCGACGACGTTTTTTTATCATCTGTAGAACCAGAGGAATCTGACTGCTTGCTACTAGAACGGCTGTCGTTTTTGTAAAAGCCGCTGCCCTTAAAGGCGATGCCAACGTTCCCGAATACCTTCTTCACTTCGCCGTCGCAACCTTCGTCCACGCACACGCTAATTGGCTCATCAGTGAACGATTGGCGTACTTCGAATTGATTGTCGCAGGTAGTGCACCGGTATTGGTATGTAGGCATGTCGTAAGTGAGCTCCTGATCAGCCCCCTGGGCCGAGGAAAATTGTAGCGACCACTAACAAAGCCCCCACCTGTTGATAAGGAACGACACTCTGCTCCATATCGCCGCTAGATTTCGGCACATGATCTCGCTTGAAGAGGCTCGCTCCTACGTGATGGGCAGTTGCGCGCGCCAGGCTCCCGTCTTCACAAAAGTAAATGAAGCCCTAGGACTCGTTACAGCGGTAGATGTAATCGCCGAAGAGTCCTTGCCGCCGTTTGCGAACACGGCGATGGATGGCTTCGCCGTCCGTTCATCAGACCTTTCCGAAGTTCCAACTCAACTCCGCATCGTTGAGACCATCGCAGCTGGACATAACCCGTTGGAAGTTGTCGGCCAGGGTGAAGCGAGCCGGATCATGACCGGCGCACCCGTACCAGATGGCGCCGACGCGATCGTAATGGTCGAAAAGACCACTGTTGACGGAGACATCGTGACAGTAGAAATAGCTGTCGACCCCGGAAACCACATTCGGCCAGCAGGAGACGATGTAGCCGTCGGAGAGACAGTCTTTGCTGCAGGGACGCCGCTGACAGCAGGTCACTTAGGCGTCTTATGCAGTCTTGGCATAACTGAAATTGAAACCTACCCACGCCTGCGGGTAGGAGTGATGTCCACAGGAGACGAATTAGTTGAAGGTAACGCCACCTTGGCCCCAGGCCAAATCCGCGACTCTAACCGCCGAACCCTGCTGTCCCTGCTCAGTAGCGACGGGTTTGAACCCGTCGACCTTGGCTTGTTGCCCGATGATGAAACGCTGATCGAAGAAGCCTTAATCCAAGGATCACAAGACTGTGATGCCGTCATAACTTCGGGCGGGGTCAGCATGGGAGACTACGACTACGTCAAAGAGGTCCTTAAACGAGTCGGAGACATGCGATGGATGCAAATAGCCATCAAGCCAGCCAAACCCCTGGCATTTGGCACCATAGGTGATACACCCATTTTCGGTCTGCCCGGAAACCCAGTCTCCTCCATGGTTTCGTACGAACTCTTTGCCCGATCCGGGTTGCGTTCCATGATGGGATTCCCTCAACCCGTTAGGCCAACCATCCAAGGCATAGCAGCGACCCCTTTACAGCGGCGGTCGGATGGGAAAATTCATTT
>MDSZ01000329.1_pt1 | contig 11057 bp, 10 predicted proteins | sample 811201 | NCBI WGS metagenome assembly MDSZ01 (sample SAMN05326647, study PRJNA326480) | marine metagenome | isolation source: seawater | place: Indian Ocean: North | collected 2010 | reverse complement strand
TTGGCCATACAAATGATATAGTGCTCAGGGCCATATTCGTTGATAAAATCAATGGCATCGGATTCAGCAGCAAAGTAAATGGCCGTTGAGTTTGCAAGTGCTTGTGCAGCAATCTCTTTTCTAGGAAGTGCGCCCAACTGCTTTTGCAATTCGTCTTGCACCTTATCAATGATGTTTTGACTTGTACTGACCAAAACCACCTGGCTGTCAACTCCGTGCTCTGCCTGTGATAGTAAATCTGCTGCGACATAAGAAGGGACTGCTGTATCATCAGCGACGACCAACAACTCACTTGGTCCAGCAGGCATATCGATAGAAACGCCATATTGGGTTGCTTTTTGTTTGGCAGCAGTAACATATTGATTACCGGGTCCCAATATCTTGTAAACCTGTGGAATCGTCTCTGTGCCAAAGGTCATCCCGCCAATAGCCTGAATCCCACCGACTTGAAATAAACGGGTAACACCACATTTATAAGCCGCATAGCGGATGGCTGGCGCAAGTTGACCAGATTGATTTGGCGGCGTACATAAAACGATTTCACGACAACCGGCAATGGTAGCAGGAATGGCAAGCATGAGTATAGAAGAAAACAAAGGAGCTGTCCCGCCTGGGATATAGAGTCCAACCTTTTCAATTGGACGTTTTTCTTGCCAGCATGATACACCTTCTTGTACATCAACCTGAACTCGCTTTGTTTGTTGTGCCAAGTGAAAGGCATAGATGTTGTTATAAGCCTTATCAATTGCAGCTTTTAAATCGGCTGATAACTCGTTTTGCGCAGTTTTTAGATCGGCATGATCAACTTCGATAGTATCAGGTCGAATGCCGTCAAACTTTTCGCTAAAGGCCTGTATGGCCTGATCGCCTTGACTTTGGATCGCACCAAACACTTCTTCTACAACTGGCATTACCTCGCTTAAAGAAGCCGTTGGACGGGCGGTTAGCTCATTCCATTGATCGATAGATGGGTTGAAAACCGTTTTCATAAGACCATTTTTTCTACTGGACAGATAAGAATATCTTGCGCGCCTGCCGCTTTTAATTCATCGATAACTTCCCAAAAGGTTCCTTCGTTGACCACAGAGTGGAGTGAACTCCAACCTGGTTCAGCCAAGGGCAAGACCGTAGGAGACTTAAGTACAGGAAGAATCGAAGATATTTTATCGATACTATCATTGGGCACATTCATCAAAATATACTTTGACTGACGCCCTTTTAACACCGATTGAATACGAAACTGCAACTTTTCTAGGATGTCAGTCTTCTCTGCATCCAAGATACTGCTGGCTGCCAGAACCGCTTCGGATTTGAACAGCACCTCGACTTCTTTAAGGTTGTTTTTAAACAAGGTTGAGCCACTGGAAACAATATCGCAAATGGCATCGGATAATCCAATATTTGGAGCAATTTCTACAGAACCATTAATGATATGAAGTTCAGCGTCAATTCCTTTTTCCGCAAGAAATCCTTCGACGGTATTTGGATAAGAAGTTGCGATTTTCTTCCCTGTCAAACTTTCAATGCCCTTGTAGGCATCGTCTTTAGGAATAGCGATTGATACCCGACATTTCGAAAATCCTAGTTTTTCTTTGATGGTAATCTCTTTTCCTTTTTCAATCAGTAGATTTTCTCCGATGATCGCGATATCGACTACTCCGTCACGGATATATTGAGGGATATCCCCATTACGCAGATAGAAGATTTCGAGAGGAAAATTTCGAGCAACTGCTTTTAACTGGTCTTTACCATTGTCGATAGAAATTCCACAATCATTGAGGAGCTTTAACGATTCGTCATGGAGTCTTCCAGACTTTTGAACTGCGATGTGTAACTTTTTATTCACGATTTCAATTTATACAAACAAAAAAACCCGCTTGAATCTCAAACGGGTTTGGAATAAATTATATCATATCCAATTTAACTCGTCTGAGACAAGGCAAATAAATGATGGATATGTGTGTTTTTTTTCATTTCGATTGCAAATATCAAACAAAATTTTGAAAAAAACCTATTGATTGCCTAAAATTATGGGTAAACCATCTTCTCCGCTTCCGATCACAATCACTTTTGCATTGGTCGATTCTGACAATTGCAGTGTTGCTTCAATCCCTTTTTCAAGAAGGATATTTCGGGTTAAGGATGCATTGAGAATCCTGTTGGCAAGTGCTTTACCTTCTGCTTCAATCCGCACTTTCTCAGCTTCTTGCTTTGCCTTTTCCAAACGGAACTCATATTCCAGTGCTTCTTGCTCCTGGGTGAGTTTACGCTGAATCGCTTCTTTGATTGAAGGTGGTAGGGTCACGTCACGTACCAACACCGAATTGATTTGAACATGCTGCGGCTCTACTTTCTTTTTGGTTTCCTCATAGATTTCGTTTTGAATCGCGTCGCGTTTAGTCGAATATAATTGTTCGGGCGTATAACGTCCAATCACCGAACGAGCAACTGCTCGAATTTCAGGAACAATCACAATATTGAGGTAATCCTCACCTTTGGTTTTGTGCAGCAGCCCCAGATCTTCGATAATTGGTTGATAGAGCACAGAAACATCGAGTGAAATTTCAAGACCGTTAGAAGATAAAACACGCATACCGCTTTCAAACTCTTCTTGTTGCTTGATGTTATAGACATAGACCTTGTTCCAAGGCGCGATGATATGAAAACCCTCCGATAATGCGGGTTTGTCAGTTACGGTACCTCCACCAAATCGCTTCCACACAACTCCTGCTTCTCCGTAGCCAATATTGACTGCTGATCGGAAAAGAAAAAGGAGTGCAACAAAAATTAGCACAGTGATTGGTAGTCCGAGTTTAGGTAAATTATTCATTGATATATATTAAAAAATTAAGTAAGCATTCCACCATCTACATTGATTACCTGTCCAGTGATGTAACTCGACAAGTCCGAAGCCAAAAATACACATGCATTGGCTACGTCATTTGGCGTTCCACCCCGCTTGAGCGGAATTCCAGCTCGCCAACCTGCAACAACATCTTCAGAAAGTTGTGCAGTCATTTCTGTTTCGATAAAGCCGGGAGCAATCACGTTGCAACGGATGTTTCGCGATCCAAGTTCAAGAGCAACAGACTTCGAAAAGCCAATAATTCCCGCTTTAGATGCTGCGTAGTTCGATTGTCCAGCATTGCCTTTAACCCCAACAACAGAGCTCATATTGATGATGCTCCCCTGCCGTTGTTTCAACATGCTGCGTTGCACGGCTTTGGTGAGGTTAAAAACAGATTTTAAATTGACTTCAATCACCTTGTCAAAATCCTCTTCTGTGATACGCATCAACAGATTGTCCTTTGTGATTCCCGCATTGTTGATCAATACATCAATCGTGCTGAAGTCTGCGAGGACATTTTCGACAAGCTCTTGGGCTTGTGTAAAGTCTGCTGCATTGGATTGGTATCCTTTGGCCTGTACACCCATTGTTTGCAATTTGGTTTCAAGTGCATTGGCAGCATCTACAGAAGAGCTATAGGTAAATGCCACGTTGGCACCATGCTCCGCAAAAACAGTTGCGATTCCATTTCCGATACCACGACTTGCCCCAGTGATTAAAACGGTTTTGTTTTCGAGTAGTTTCATTGATTTAGTTTAGGATTTGAGCTACTTTTTTGCCAATTTCTGCTGGGGAGTCGACAACATGAATTCCACATTCTGACATAATCTTCTTTTTGGCTTCTGCAGTGTCCTCTGCCCCGCCAACAATCGCACCTGCATGACCCATGGTTCGGCCTTTTGGAGCAGTTTCTCCAGCGATAAACCCAACCACTGGCTTCGGATTGCCTTGCTCATGTACCCAGCGTGCCGCATCGGCTTCGAGCTGTCCGCCGATTTCACCAATCATAACGATACATTCTGTTTCCTTGTCATTCATCAATAGCTCAACGGCCTCTTTGGTTGTTGTTCCAATGATGGGATCACCGCCAATCCCGATTGCAGTCGTAATACCAAGGCCTTCTTTCACAACTTGATCAGCTGCTTCATAGGTTAGGGTTCCAGATTTGGATACGATTCCCACATTTCCTTTCTTAAATACAAAGCCAGGCATAATACCAACTTTTGCTTCTTCTGGAGTGATTACTCCTGGGCAGTTTGGCCCCACTAGTCGAGCATTTCGTTCTTTGACATAGGAAGAGGCTTTGACCATATCAGCAACAGGAATACCCTCTGTAATCGTTACGATTACTTTGATGCCAGCATCTGCAGCTTCCATGATGGCGTCTGCAGCAAATGCAGGAGGAACAAATATGATAGAGGTGTCTGCCCCAACGGCATCGACGGCGTCCTTAACGGTGTTAAAAACGGGCTTATTCAAATGAGTTTGGCCACCTTTACCAGGTGTAACTCCACCAACAATTTGTGTGCCATAGGATATCATTTGTTCGGCGTGAAAGCTTCCTTCACTCCCTGTAAACCCTTGTACAATTATTTTTGAGTCCTTGTTGACCAATACGCTCATAGCTATTCTTTAATTCGTTCGATATAGGTTGATTTTTCAGTATCTACTTTGATTTTATCTCCTTCATTGATAAACAAAGGGACATTAATTTTTGCTCCAGTTTCTAAAGTGGCGGGCTTTGTCGCATTGGTTGCGGTATTGCCCTTAACACCAGGCTCACTATGCGTAACTTCTAATATCACACTAGCAGGCATGTCAACAGACAATGGAATTCCATCATCGGCATTGGTCATCACAGTAACATGCTCCCCTTCTTTGAGCAATTCTGGAGCGTCTAATAAACTTTTTTGAAGTTCAATTTGATTGTAATCGTCGCTATTCATAAAATGATAAGTCTCCCCGTCGTTGTATAAAAACTGAAATTTGCGGGTTTCAACACGAACATCATCGATTTTATGACCTGCAGAAAAGGTATTGTCAATCACTTTTCCACTGGTAACGCTTTTGAGTTTTGTTCGAACAAAAGCAGGGCCTTTTCCAGGTTTGACATGTAAAAACTCAATGATTTTAAAAATATCATTGTTGTAGCGAATGCAAAGTCCTTTTCGAATATCAGAAGTTGAAGCCATGCGTTATGATGTTTTTGAATATCCTTTCATAATCCCGCGCTGTGAATCTCGAATAAATTGTAAAATCTCATCTCTTTCAGAAGAAACTTCCATTTCTGCTTCGATAATTTCTACTGCTTGGGTATTGTTATAATTTTTTTGGTAAAGGATTCGATAAATATTTTGAATCTCTCTAATTTTTTTACTTGTGAAACCACGACGACGAAGTCCTACGGAGTTGATTCCTACGTATGAAATTGGTTCACGAGCAGCTTTGACAAAAGGGGGAACATCTTTTCGGACCAAAGACCCACCAGCAATAAAAGAATGACTTCCTACAGAACAGAACTGATGAACAGCCGTCATCCCTGCTAAAATCACATGATCGCCAACGTTAATATGACCAGCGAGTGTGCTGTTATTGGAAAAAATACAATGATTACCAACAATGCAATCGTGTGCGATATGAGAATAGGCCATAATAAGGCAGTTTTCACCAATAATTGTTTTTCCTCTGGAGGAAGTACCTCTGTTAATGGTTACACATTCCCGAATGGTGGTATTGTCTCCAATTTCGGCAGTTGAATCCTCCCCATTAAATTTTAAATCTTGTGGTACAGCTGAAATTACAGAACCAGGAAAAATCGAGCAGTTTTTTCCGATACGTGCCCCTTCCATGATCGTAACATTTGATCCAATCCAGGTTCCTTCTCCAATTTCAACATTTTTGTCAATGGTAGTAAAGGGTTCAATGACAACATTTTTAGCAATTACAGCTCTCGGGTGAACATATGCAAGCGGTTGATTCATATTTTAACTTGATTTTTCTTGACAATTTGCGCCATCATCTCTGCTTCTGTGGTCAATCGGCCTCTACTGTATGCATAAGCTTGCATATGACAGATTCCTCTTCGAATTGGAGACAGGAGTTCTAATTTAAACACAAGGGTGTCGCCAGGAACCACGGGGTGCTTGAATTTAGCGTTCTCTATTTTCATAAAAAAGGTGAGGTAGTTTTCTGGATCGGGTACAGAATTAAGAACCAAAACGCCACCAGCTTGTGCCATCGCCTCGATTTGGAGAACGCCAGGCATAACTGGCTGACCTGGGAAATGACCCTCAAAAAAGGGCTCGTTCATCGTTACGCTTTTGACGGCTACCACGTGTTTTTCGCTAATTTCTAGGATTTTGTCGACGAGTAAAAAAGGAGACCGGTGAGGCAAAATATCCATAATCTGATTGACATCAAGCGCTGGCTCTATGTCTAGATCATAGTTAGGCACTCGATTTCTCTTTTCATCCTTGATGATTTTGGCCATTTTTTTGGCAAACTGTGTATTAATCCCATGACCTGGCTTTGAAGCGATTACCTTTCCACGAATTCGCGTACCAATCAGCGCCAAATCTCCAATGACATCCAAAAGCTTATGACGTGCAGCTTCGTTGGGATAGTGAAGGGTTAGATTGTCTAAAATTCCGTTAGGTTTTACAGAAATCGATTTTTTGTTGAACGCTTTTCGAAGGCGATCCATGGTTTCTTCAGACAATTCTTTATCAACATATACAATGGCATTGTTGAGATCCCCCCCTTTGATCAAACCACTAGACAAGAGGTTTTCAAGTTCATGCAAAAAACTAAATGTTCGAGCGTTGGCAAATTCATTTTTGAATTGACTCAGTGTTTTCAAACTAGCATTTTGAGTACCAAGAACTTTCGTGCCAAAATCCACCATAGTGGTTACCTCATAGCCGTCAGCTGGCAATAAGGTAATTTCACTTCCCGATTCATCGCAAGTGTAGGTGATGTTTTCTTTCACAACATACTCCTCTCTTTCAGCGTCGAGCTCATCGAGGCCTACTTTTTCAATGGCCTCGACAAAAAACTTGGATGAGCCATCCATAATGGGTGGTTCTGAAGCATTTAGTTCGATTAAAACATTGTCAACTTCGCAGCCAACAAGTGCTGCTAATACGTGTTCACTGGTTTGAATTGTCACACCATTTTTTTGAAGACTCGTTCCTCGTTGGGTATCTGCAACATACTGCGCATGTGCCTCAATGATTGGGTGGCCTTCCAAGTCAATACGTTGAAAAGCATACCCATGGTTTGCAGGAGCAGGCCTAAAGGTCATCGTAACCTCTTCACCTGTATGGATTCCTACCCCTTTCAGAGTGATTTCATTAGTAATCGTTGTTTGTTTAGCCATTGTTTTTTTGGTTTTTCTGGAGTTTGTGAAGCGTTTCAATATGCTTCGGTAGGTTTTTGAAGTGTACATAAGATTTGTTGTACGAGCGATAGTCAAATGCTGGAAAGCCCATCACCTTATCACCGTCTTTCAGGTTGCGTAGCACACCTGTTTTGGCTTGGATTTGCACACGATCCCCTATTTTGAGGTGGCCAGCAATTCCAACTTGACCGCCAATCACACAATAGCTACCAACCTTGGACGAACCAGCAATCCCGGATTGCGCGGCAATAACCGTGTGTGATCCGATTTCAACATTGTGGGCGATTTGAATCAAATTATCAAGTTTAACCCCTTTTCGAATAATCGTTTTACCAAGTGTTGCCCGGTCAATTGTTGTATTTGCCCCGATTTCAACATCGTCTTCAATCAAGACAGATCCAGTTTGTGGAATCTTTTCATAAGAACCATCTGCTTTTGGACTAAATCCAAACCCGTCCGAGCCGATAACCACATTGCTATGAAAAATGCAATTAGCACCTATTTCAGAGTGTGATAAGATTTTTGTCCCAGAAAAAATCGTGGTATTATCACCTATCACCGCATCAGATTCGATGATGACATGATCATGAATTTTGACATTATCCCCGATTTTGGCATTAGCATGGACAACCGAATACGGACCTATGTACACATTTTTTCCAATTGATGCTGAGGAATCAATTGTGCTGTGATTGTGAATTCCTATTAAATCTTTGGATGAGCCATTAAACTGGTTTAGCATGGTTGTAAACGAATGATATGGATCAGATACTTTAATCAACGTAGTACTGATTTTTTTTTCAGGCTGAAAGCTTTCACTCACAAGAGTAATGGATGCTTTGGTCGAATAAACAAATGGAGTGTATTTGGGATTTGCTAGAAAAGCAAGTGATCCTTCTGTTGCTTCTTCAATTTTCGCTAATGTGGAGACACGAGCATCCTTATCTCCAACTATGGAGCCGTTAAGGATTTCAGCGATCTGAGAAGCAGTGTATTCCATCGGCGCAAAAATAACAAAATTGCAAGACTATTTAGGATAACAACAGTAATACTTGGTCACGGCTTTAGTCAGCATTTTTAAATTCGATTCATCTGAACCGGCCAACAACTCTTTGGTAACTCCATTCTTATCGATCAGTATAATCGGAGATTGCTCCAAATTGTATGCCATGTTTTTCATTTTCCCATCAAAAACAAAGTAGGAAATCTCTTGTGGGGATAAACCCAGGTCCGTCATCGCTATGTTCTTTTGTTTGTCTAAGAACTCGGAGGAAAAGGACTCATTGCTCACTTCAATTTTTGGTAAACGGCGACTTAAAACCATTTCGCAAAGGTTCGAAAACACAGAGTCTTGATGCGTAACCCCTGCTTTAATCATGGACCATACATCTACATCGTCAATTGCAGCATAGTGCTTCATCTCGACTTTAGGCTCTGACGAACGTGAAGTTGATAAAAAATAGAGTAAATCAGCAGACGCCCGGATAGTTTCTCCCTCTTGCAACATTTCTTTCGCCCGAAGTATAATCCGCTTAAGCACTTCCTCTGCCACATAGCTTGTCTTGTGCAGATATACTGACCAGTACATCATTCGCCTGGCGAGTAAAAACTTTTCAATCGAATACAGTCCTTTCTCTTCAACAACCAGTTTGTCCTGATGCACTCGCAACATAGCAATAATTCGGTCTGTGCTAATATTACCTTCCGTCACGCCAGAATAAAAACTATCTCGTTTCAAATAATCCAATCGATCCATATCCAATTGAGAAGAAATCAATTGATTAAAAAAAGAACGCTCGTACCTCCCCTCAAACATTTGGATCGCTAGACTTAGTTTTCCGCTGTGTTTTTCGTTGAGCATTTTCATCAAAGAGAGTGACCAATACTCATGGGAGACATTATTAGTCAAAATCCCTTCTAAAGCATGAGAAAACGGACCATGACCCAAGTCGTGGAGGAGAATGGCAATCATAGCGGCTTCTCGTTCACAATCCGAAATGGGAGTTCCTTTTGTGAGAAGTATGTCCAAGGTTTTTCGCATTAAGTGCATCGCTCCCAGGGCGTGAGCAAATCGGTGATGTGTAGCTCCGTTAAACACGTAATGTGATAATCCCATTTGCTGAATTCTGCGTAGTCGCTGAAATACAGGCTCTTGGATAATGGTAGAAATAAACGGCGTGGGAATTGAAATAAAACCGTAAATTGGATCGTTATAATTCTTGAGTCTCAAATAGTAGAATTTAAACAAATATACGAATATGGAGTCGATACAGGTGTTGTGGGTAGATGATGAAATAAACCGATTACAGCCACACATCCATTTCTTAGAAAAAAAAGGGTATCAAGTCAGTCCATGTACAAATGGCCCTGACGCATTGGAACTGATCAGAAAACGAGCCTTCGACATTGTTCTTCTCGATGAAAATATGCCTGGTATGGACGGGCTGACGGTCTTGAGTGAAATCAAGCAAATCTTTCCCAACCTTGCGGTCATTATGATTACAAAGAGTGAGGCAGAAACGCTAATGGAGGAAGCCATCGGCTCAAAAATAGCAGATTACCTAATCAAGCCTGTCAATCCGAATCAGATTTTATTGTCTTTGAAAAAAAACTTGGATCACTCGCGATTGGTCACTGAGAAAACGTCGATGGATTACCAACGTTCTTTCCAGGAGCTCAATATAGAAATCAGTCGTGCGAATGATTTTAAAGAATGGGCTGCGATTTATCAAAAGCTCTGCTTTTGGGAATTGGAACTCGATACTTTGGAATCGAATGACTTACAAGAGATTCTCAATCACCAAAAGACAGAAGCCAATCATCAGTTTTCCAAGTTTATATTGTCCAATTATGAAGATTTGGTCGGAGGGGATAGCCCCCTAGTCATGTCTCATCAAATGATTGAACAATTGGTTTTAGATAAGATGCCAAAAGACAAAACAACTCTTTTGGTTGTGATCGACAACCTTCGCTACGATCAGTGGCGAGTTTTACAAACACACCTCTCCCCTTTTTATAAATTACAAGAAGAAATGATTTGCAGTAGTATTTTACCTACGGCAACCCAGTATGCTAGAAATGCATTATTTGCTGGGGAATTACCGGTTCAAATCAAGCGGTTATATCCCAATCTGTGGAAAGATGACACCGATCCAGGAGGTAAAAACCAACATGAAAAAGAGTTACTAAGTGGTCAGCTGGCTGCATTAGAACGGGAAATATCGTTTAGCTATCACAAAATCACCCGTCAGGAGCAAGGACTTAAACTTGCTTCCCAGCTGCAAAATGAAGCCAATAACGACCTATGTGTTGTCGTTTACAATTTTGTCGATGTGATATCACATGCCAAAACCGAGATGGAAATCATCAAAGAGCTGGCATCCTCTGACAAGGCCTTTAGGTCATTAACATCAACGTGGTTTCAGAACTCTCCTTTGTTAGACATTATCAAACGTGCACAGTCACTAGGATTTACCTTGATGATTACCACAGATCACGGCACCATCAATGTACGTCAACCCTCCAAAATTTTGGGGGACCGGGAATCGAGTACCAACATACGATATAAGACAGGAAAACGTCTCAATTCGGAGGATAAAAACCTCTATACGGTATCAAACCCTGAAGATATTGGCTTGCCAAAAATCAACCTGTCCAGCAGCTTTACTTTTGCTACAGAAGATCGGTATTTGATCTATCCATCAAATTACAATCACTTTGTCAACTTCTATAAAAACACCTATCAACATGGCGGGGTATCTCTAGAAGAAATGCTGATTCCTTTTGCGGTGCTTTCCCCCAAGTGATCTA
>MDSZ01115169.1_pt1 | contig 11058 bp, 9 predicted proteins | sample 811201 | NCBI WGS metagenome assembly MDSZ01 (sample SAMN05326647, study PRJNA326480) | marine metagenome | isolation source: seawater | place: Indian Ocean: North | collected 2010 | reverse complement strand
CTTTTCCCCTGAGTTTTTGCGAGAAGGCAAGGCATTATACGACAACCTCTACCCGTCACGGATCATTGTCGGCGAACAGAGCGAGCGCGCCCAAATCTTTGCAGAGCTGCTTCAGCAGGGCGCATTAAAACAAGACATACCGGTTCTGTTCTCAAATTCGACTGAGGCGGAAGCCATAAAGCTTTTCTCAAATACGTATTTAGCCATGCGTGTGGCTTACTTTAATGAGCTTGACAGCTACGCTCAGGTACACGGTCTGGATACAAAGCATATTATTGAGGGTGTAGGGCTGGATCCCCGTATTGGGACACACTACAACAACCCTTCTTTTGGGTACGGCGGCTATTGTCTGCCTAAAGACACTAAACAATTGCTGGCTAACTATGATCAGGTACCGAATAACCTGATTAGAGCAATTGTTGATGCGAATAGTACTAGGAAGGATTTTATTGCTAGCTCCGTTCTTGCAGGGCAGCCAAAAGTGGTAGGTGTTTATAGGTTAGTAATGAAAGCGGGTTCTGATAACTTTAGAGCTTCTGCTATTCAAGGGGTAATGAGACGGATAAGAGAGAAGGGCGTGGAGGTCGTGGTGTTTGAGCCAGTATTAGAGGGTTGCTTGTATTGTGGTTCAAAAGTAATTTCTGATTTGAAAGAATTTAAGGAATATTCAGATGTGATACTGGCGAACAGGGTTTCACCTGATATAGAGGATGTGGTGGAGAAGGTTTATACGCGCGATTTATTCGGAAGTGACTAGTTTATAGTTGGGATGGTTTATTGATGAAGAGTAAAATTAATTGATGGTCTGGATAAGAGAGGTATTACGCTCGCGTTTTATTCGCAACGTAGCGGTTGTCGCGACGGGAACTGCGGGTGCGCAAGTTATTACCATGTTGTTCTCTCCAATGGTGACTCGAATATATGGTCCAGAAGCATTCGGGTTGCTTGGTACATTTATAGCTATACTTGCGGTCTTAACTCCAATGGCTGCAATGAGTTATCCTATAGCAATTGTTTTGCCTAAGCGCGATGTTGAGGCGCTAATGGTTGCGAAGCTTAGCCTTGTAATTTCTGCGATGGTGTTTTTACTTGTTTTTTTTGTAATTATAGTTTGGGGCGATTTATTGGTTGTCTTGTTAGGTGCGGATGTTGTTAAAGATTATTTATGGTTGGTGCCGATAGCAATGCTGTTTTCTGCATTGCATCAGATATGTGAGCAGTACGTGATACGCCAGAGAAAATTCAGGGCGGCGGCCAGAGTGGCGTTAATACAGTCTATAGCGCTAAACACCGCAAAAACCGGAGCAGGAATGATTTACCCCGCAGCGATGGTTCTAGTCTTAATGCAAGCTATTAATAGCGGTGTTCACGCGTTTCTTCTGTGGTTTAGTGTGCGAAGAAACTTTCCTGTAAGAAACTGGTGCGGGCCAGAAACTGGTATAAACCTAAGGTCGCTATCTTATAAATATCGTGATTTTGCTTTTTATCGAGCACCGGAGGGAGTAATCAACGCCGCATCCCAAAGCCTGCCGATACTTATGCTAGCGGCGTTATTTGGCCCGGCGTCAGCAGGTTTTTATACCCTCGGGCGAACTGTGATGGGGATGCCTGCTGCCCTGATTGGTAAGTCAGTGGGTGATGTTTTTTATCCTCGTATTAGTGAAGCTGCTAATAAAGGGGAAGAGCTTTATCCTCTCGTTCGCAATGCGACTTTAGCTCTAGCGGCTGTCGGAGTGTTGCCTTTTTTAATTGTGATTATATTTGGTCCGTCGCTTTTCTCATTTGTGTTTGGTGATGATTGGGCGGAAGCTGGGGATTATGCTCGATGGCTAGCGATTTGGATGTTTTTTATGTTTATTAATAACCCCTCTATAAAGGTCATTCCTGTCATAAGGGTTCAGGGATTTCAGCTTGCATATACGCTCTTGAGTTTGGTTCTAAGAGCATGTGTTTTGTATTTTGCTTATTACTGTTATCGGGATGATCAGTTGGCGGTCTCGCTATTTAGTGTGTTGGGGGCGATTCTTAATATCGGATTGATAGCAATAGTTTTTGTGAAGTGTGCTTACTATGATCGCGCTGGGGTGGTGGATGGCTAAAATATTTGCTTGTGGTGATGTTGTTAACTATGGCAATAATACCGGATTGCTCTGCGATGCGAAGCTTGAAAGTATAATTTCTGGTGCTGATTACTCTGTTTGTAACTTCGAGGCTCCGATTGCTGGGTTTGGTCGACCGATAAGTAAATGTGGGCCCCATTTACAGCAAGATAAAAAAACGTTGACTGGTTTAAAAGAGCAAGGGTTTGATCTGGTGTTGCTCGCTAATAACCACATAATGGATTATGGCCGTGCGGGGTTAAAAGCAACAATTGATGCTGCAAATGATGTCGGTTTGGATACTGTTGGTGCCGGTCTCGACTTTCAGAGTGCTTACAAATCGTTAGTAAGAGATATTGCAGGTGTTCGTGTTGGGATAATTAACGCTTGTGAAGCTCAATTTGGTGTGCTTGATGGCTCTGGTACTATTGGTGATGCAGGTTATGCTTGGATAAATCACAATAAGATTGATGCCGAAATTTTTAGCTTAAGGAAAGAGTGTGATTTTGTGTTACTTTTTGCCCATGCCGGGTTAGAGGATGTGCACATCCCTCAAAAGGAATGGCGTAGTAGATATAAATATTTTTGCGATCTTGGTGTGGATGTTGTTATTGGTTCACACCCTCATGTTCCGCAAGGTTACGAGGCTTACAATAAATCCTTAATATTTTATAGCTTAGGTAATTTTTATTTTGATTATGGATATGCCAAGAACTATAAAAATCATTCGTATGCTTTAATGCTTCATCTGGAAAAGGGGCGAACAATATCTTTCGAACCTGTTCATCATGTAACTAATTCCCATAAGGTTTTTGTTTGCGAAGATGAGGTTGATATAAATGGCTTATGCCGAAGTTTGGTGGAGAACTACAATGAGAAGCTCGACGAAATAAGTTTGGCGGCTTACCGCCACATAAATAGACAATTGATTTCGTCGGGCTCACAGCTTCCATTTGATGGTACTTTATTTGGTTCGTTGAAGGAGTTGGTGGCGACCATTTTAGGTAGGCGAAAAGCTTCTTACAAAAGGTTGGTTCAATTGCATTATGTAAGGAATGAAACTTATCATTATGCGGCTAAGCATGCGCTGGATGTGTTGAGTAAGAACTATGTTGCTTAAAATAAAAAGGGTTTTGCCCGAAGGTTTTAAGGCCCCACTTAGATGGTTGTGGTCGTTTTTTCTGCGGGGTGTGAATTCTCTCTCTCCAGTGCTAGCAACAAAAATACTTCATTGGGTTAATACTGGAAGTTGGATTAACTTTAATAGGCCCAAGAACTTTAATGAGAAGCTGCAGTGGTTGAAGTTTAATGAGGATCAGCTGTTAAGGGCGAGGTGTTCAGATAAATATGAGGTTTATGGTTATATAAGAGATAATTATGATCCTACAATTTTGAATAATTTGATTTCAGTTCATGATGACCCGAATGAGATTGTTTGGGATCATCTTCCTGAGAAGTTTGTAATAAAGTGCACTCATGGATGTGGTTATAATATTATCGCTAAAAATAAGAGCGAATTAAATAAGAGAGAGGTTTTTAGGAGGTTGGCAGTATGGATGCGGGAGGACTTCTCTAGGCGCTCGCTTGAATATCATTACGGATTGATTAAGCCGAGAATTATTGTTGAGGATTATATCGAAGATGGTGCTGGCGAACTTCCTCTAGATTATAAAATCTATTGTTTCAATGGTGTTCCTCGTCTTGTATTGGTCTGTTCTGAAAGAGATGAGAGCCTGAGGTTGGATTTCTTTGATCTTGATTGGAATAAGTTGGCTATAGGTCTTGAAGTAAATGAAAGCACAGAGTGCATTCCTAAGCCAAAATCTTTTGACGACATGGTCAGGCATGCTGCTGCGCTTGCAAAGCCATTTGTTTTTGTACGTATAGATTTTTACGATAAAGATGGAATTCCGATATTCGGTGAGTTTACTTTTACTCCAGCAGGCAATATGGCTAACTACTATAATGAATATGGTCTTCATTGGCTTGGCGATCTTCTAGATATTGGATCCTCTTAGTGCTAAATGTTGGCTTGCTGGCGGGGTCGGGCTTGGTTGTTCGTATGCTGCCTACTTTCAGTTCTTGCTTATGTACGTTTGCTAGGTTTCTAAATCTAATATGTCGATTTTTTCTTTAAAAAAGCGAAAGCTGCGTGTGGCACTCGTGCCGGATAAGTTTGCCCATTATAGATATCCTGTGTTTAAGAAGTTAAGCGATGCAAAAGAAAATGATTTCGTCTTGGATATTTATGCTGATAGCCTACCTCATGGTAATATTGAGTTGGCAAGTTCTGATTTTTGTAACCTGGATTACGAAAAAGGTGGTGTTCGATGGCAGTTAATTCGCGACTATGTTGTGCGCGGAGTGTGCGTATGGCAAAGCAAAATTGTAGCTTTGGGTTTGCTTAGTGATTACGAGATAATTGTGTATTGGGGGGATGCCTGGAGACTATCTACTTGGGTTAGCGCTATTTCAGCTCGTATTAGGGGGAAAAAAGTAGTTTTCTGGACGCATGGTCTTTATGGTAAAGAATCTAGGTTAAAGCTTTTTGTCCGATTAGCTTTTTATAAGATCGCTAACGGGATGCTGCTGTATGGTTGCCACGCGAAAACTCTTTTGGTGATGCATGGTTTTGATAGCGCTAAGTTATGGGTGATCAATAATTCGCTTGACTATGATGAGCAGATTAGAATCTATTCCTCAAGTTCTACCATCAAGCGCTCAGGTAGGTTCTTTGATGCCCAGTGTAAAACGTTGATTTTTGTTGGTCGGCTTGAGCCTAGTAAATCATTAGATATGTTGATCGTGGCATTAAGCGCGCTACTTAAATCTAACTATAACGTTGGGCTGGTTTTGGTTGGTGATGGCAGTTGCCGCCGCGAGCTCGAGGAGTTGGCAATAAGACTGGGTGTTATGTCTCGAGTTGTTTTTTATGGTGCATGCTATAATCAAGTTGAAATTGCGTCTTTGATTATTAATTGTGATGTATGTGTTTCGCCGGGAAATGTGGGCTTGACGGCAATGCAGTCCCTTGTTTACGGTGTTCCGGTGGTGACTCATAGTAATTTTGCTATGCAAATGCCTGAGTTTGAAGCGGTTGTAGAGGGCCAAAGCGGAGCGCTTTATGAATATGGGTCGCAGCAGTCTTTAAATGAAGCTATTGTTAGATGTATTGGGTATTTGGATTCTGGTTCCATAAGCGCTCGTTCATGTCAAGCTGTAATTGAAAGTGGCTATACGCCTAGTTTTCAGGTTGGCGTTTTTAATGAGATGTTGTCTGGTTTGGATTGTATTCGCACCTGAATTCTTTTAAAGAAACTCGCCCTGGGTTGGGGTAGATTTTTGATATGAAAATAATTTTATTTAATTTGTATGTATGTCTTTTTTTTCTACTGCCAATTCCTTTGTTCTTTGAGTTGCAAGACTTTAGTTTGTTTTTAATTCGTGTTGATGAGTTTAATTATCTGCTTGACTCTCCTAAGATTCCAGTTCCTATTGGGGCTTTGGCTTTATTTTTTTCAATAATATTGGGGTATTGTTGTTCTCTGGTTTCTCCGGAAAGAATGTCGTGCGTGATGCGTCCGAAAGCGTTATTGGTTTTTTATTTGTTTGTTGTTTTTCCTCTGTTTTTGTATGTTCGGTTTGTCTCTGGCTTGGCGATGACTAGGATTGTCCAGGTTATGCTGCCTTTGTTGTTTCTAAGTATGCTTAGTTTTCCGCGTAAAGCAGAGGATCGACTGGCCATCCTGTCAGTCTCCATATTGGGGGCAGCTGTTTTTTTTGGATTGCATTTTTTATCTATTTTGATTGAGTCTGATAGATTCATCTCTCCTGATGAAAAGCTAGAGTTTTCGTCATTTTTTGGTTATTTGCTTTACCAATCTCTTGTCTCTTATCCCGGGGTATTGTCGCTTTATTTGTTTCTTTGCTTTGCCGTTATCTACTCAAGGCGAGTGGATGGCGAGAAGTTCTCTAGAACGATAAAAGTTTTAGTTTGGATGTTGCCGGTTGTTTTGCTTTATTTGCTGGCCGCGAGCGGTAGGCGTGCGTTCTTGGTGGAGTTTCTAAGTGGTTCTGCTATTGTCCTTTTTTCGTGCTTTATTTATATGGTTTCTCATGGTCGGATCAAGATTCGTGCTAGCATGTATTTTTCTCTTTTTCTTGCGCTAGCAGTGTTTTTCTTTGTTTTTTACTTCTTGTCTCCTCTTTCGGACAGAGTTGTTTCTTCTATTTATGATAATACTTTTGATTCAGGTAGATTGAATATTATCAGCAAGGCGTATGCTTTTTTTTCTGATAATGTGGCGGTGTTTTTTTTGGGTGCGGGTGGGCACGAGTCTCCGGGTTTTCATAATTACATCCTAGATCAAGTTTATAGAGTTGGTTTGGTTGGGTTCCTGTGGATCTATTTTGTTAATGGTTTTTTGATATATAAGTTTGTAAAGATGGCCGACTTGGGTGTAAATATGATTTTTGCCAGGAAGATATTTTCTATTGTTTTGTTATCTTGCTTGTTTTGGCAGTCCATGATTAATGCTTCTATTTCTCAGCCCTTTTATTTTGTAAATTTTCTTTTGGTTGCGATGCTTTCTGTCTTTGTAGTCTTTAGTGTTCCCAATAGTTCAGTGATTGGTGAAAATTTTCCGGGAGGGCGTGATGTGGAAGGGAAAAATGTTTGCTAACAAGTGTCTGCTTATTACAGGTGGTACGGGCTCGTTTGGCAACGCAGCGCTGAATCGCTTTTTAAGTACAGGTATTGCGGAAATTCGAATCTTCAGTCGAGATGAGAAAAAACAGGATGACATGCGCAAGCGCTATGCTAACCCTAAGCTCAAGTTCTACATTGGCGATGTGCGGGATTACAGCAGCGTTCTGAACGCCACCCGGGGTGTGGATTTTATTTTTCATGCAGCAGCTCTAAAGCAGGTTCCTTCTTGCGAGTTTCATCCCATGGAGGCGGTTAAAACCAATGTGATCGGTACTGAGAATATTTTGGAAGCGGCCATCCAGAACGAAGTAAAGCGGGTAGTGTGCCTAAGTACCGATAAAGCAGTTTATCCCATCAACGCCATGGGTATTTCCAAGGCGATGATGGAAAAAGTCATGGTCGCCAAATCTCGTAACGTTGATGAGCGCAAGACGGTTATCTGCGGTACTCGCTATGGCAATGTGATGGCATCTCGTGGGTCGGTCATTCCGCTGTTCATCGAGCAAATTCGTGCAGGTAAGCCGCTGACATTGACCGACCCCAATATGACTCGCTTCATGATGACGTTGGCTGATGCCGTTGATCTCGTTCTGTACGCCTTTGAGCACGGTAATAACGGTGATCTGTTCGTGCAGAAAGCGCCCGCTGCGACTGTAGAGACGCTTGCACTTGCCTTGACTGATCTTGTTGGCAAGCCGGATCACCCTATCCAGGTAATAGGCACACGGCACGGCGAGAAGCTCTATGAGGCGCTTTTGAGTCGTGAAGAGATGGCTTGCGCTGAGGATATGGGAGATTACTTCCGGGTCCCGCCGGATCTGCGTGATCTCAACTACACGAAGTACGTTGAGCAGGGAGAAACTAGAATATCCAGGTCCGAAGATTATAACTCGCATAATACCGAGCGGCTTGATGTGGCCGGCATGCAGCGCCTGTTGTTGAAACTGGAATTTATGCAAGCCATTCAGCGTGGCGAGCACGCCACACCCGAGGAGTGAGCATGAGGGTCTTGATTACCGGCGCCAACGGTTTTGTCGGGCAGAACCTGATTGCCCACTTGAACGAAAGGGCAGATGTCGATGTCTTGCGGTTCACCCGTGAAGAGTCCCTTGCTGATTTGCCCAGCCTAGTCGCTCAGGCTGACTATGTGTTTCATCTTGCCGGTATCAATCGCCCTCAAGATCCGCAAGAGTTCGTGACCGGCAATGCCGATTTGACCAAGGCTCTCTGTAATGCGGTCAGGGCCAGTGGCAGGCAGGTTCCGGTGGTGTACACCTCATCTATCCAGGCTGAGCTTAACAACCCTTATGGTCAGAGCAAGCAGGCGGCAGAACAGGCACTGTTGGAACTGTTCGAGACGTATGGCTCACCTGTTCATATTTTTCGCTTGCCTAACGTATTTGGCAAATGGGCTCGGCCGAACTATAACTCTGCGGTTGCGACCTTTTGTCATAACGTCGCGCGCGATCTGCCAATCCAAATTAACGACCTGCACGCCGTTATCAGGCTGGTTTATATCGACGATGTTGTTCGTCGGTTCATCGCCGTGATGGATGGCACGTTAGCTGACGCGCCGTTTGTTAGCGTCGCGCCTGAATATCAGATTTCCGTGGGTGAGCTGGCCGAGCAGCTTTACGCGTTCCGCGATAGCCGCCAGACGATGGTTACTGAGCGAGTAGGCACGGGGCTGGTCAGAGCTCTTTATTCCACATACCTGAGCTATCTGCCGCCAGAGCGGTTCACCTATGAAGTGCCAAAGCATGGTGATCCTCGAGGGGTGTTTGTGGAAATGCTCAAAACGAGTGATTCAGGCCAGTTTTCATACTTCACAGCACATCCTGGGATTGCCCGTGGTGGACATTACCATCACTCCAAGACTGAGAAATTCTTGGTCATCAAGGGGCATGCGTGCTTCCGGTTTAGACATATCGTCACCGGCGAGTTTTACGAGTTACACACTTCTGGCGAGCAGCCTGAGATTGTTGAAACCGTGCCGGGATGGACGCATGACATCACCAATGTGGGTGATGTCGAAATGATCGTGATGCTTTGGGCCAACGAGATTTTTGACCGGGAAAATCCCGATACCTATGCACTCCCGGTTTGCACCAAAGCTTAATAGTATTGAGACTCGCATGAAAAAAATGAAAGTAATGACCGTTGTAGGTACCCGGCCAGAGATTATTCGTCTGTCTCGCGTGATGGCGGCGTTAGACGAGCATTGCGAACATATTCTGGTGCACACAGGCCAAAACTACGATTTCGAGCTGAACGAAATATTTTTCCAGGATTTGGGCATCCGCAAGCCGGACTATTTTCTTAGCGCCGCCGGTGCAACGGGGGCGGAAACCATTGGTAATGTGATCATTGCCGTGGACAAGGTTCTGGCAGAGGTACGGCCCGATGGCTTGCTGGTGTTGGGTGACACCAACAGTTGCATGGCTGTTATCCCAGCCAAGCGTCGCAAGATTCCTACGTTTCATATGGAAGCCGGCAATCGCTGCTTTGATATGCGAGTTCCCGAGGAAATCAACCGCCGCATCGTGGATCACACCGCTGATATCAATCTGACTTATAGCACCATTGCTCGTGACTATCTGTTGCGTGAAGGCTTGCCGCCGGATCGGGTAATCAAAACCGGCAGCCCCATGTTTGAAGTGCTGAACCACTTCCGTGAGGGCATTGAAGCCTCTGACGTGCTGGACCGCCTGGGGCTGGAAGAAGGCAAGTTCTTCGTGGTGAGCGCCCACCGGGAAGAGAACGTGGATTCCGACAGAAACTTCCTGGCCCTGGTCGACACCCTCAATGCAGTGGCACAGCAGTACGGCTACCCGGTGATTGTCTCCACCCACCCCCGCACCCAGAAGCGCGTGGATGCCATGGGTGTGCAGTTCCACGAGAACGTGCGTTTGCTGAAACCGCTGGGCTTCAAGGACTACAACAAGCTGCAGCTGAGCGCCAAGGCGGTGTTGTCGGACAGTGGTACCATCAACGAGGAGGCTTCCATTCTCAATTTCCCGGCGCTGAATTTGCGCGAGGCTCACGAGCGGCCTGAGGGGATGGAGGAAACAGCCGCCATGATGGTCGGTCTCAGTACTGAACGGGTGCTGCAGGGGCTGGCGATTCTGGAAAACCAGAGCCGTGGTGATGAGCGGTCTATGCGTCTGGTTGCTGATTACAGCATGCCGAACGTGGCGGAGAAAGTGGTGCGGATAATCCATAGTTATCGGGATTATGTGATGCAGACGGTTTGGAAGCAGTTCTAAGGAAGCATAGCCCCTATGGCGCGTAAGAAAACGGATCTGGCGATTGTTAATCGGAGTTTTTGGCCTGGCAGCCCGATTGGCGAAGGTTTGCTGCAGTTTGGCGAGTTAGCCGCTGCGGGTGGAACGGTGTGTGTGATCACCCAGGCGGAAGGCGACCTCAAGCAGGAGCTTGCTGATGCCGGGCGGGGGCAGGGTATTGAGGTACGTGCCTGCAAGGCTTACACCACCTCGGCCAGCGGCGTGATCAAGCGCATTGCCGAAGCCGTGTTCTTCATGTTCTGGACGTTCCTGAGCCTGGTGCGTGCTAAACCGGCGAACGTATACGTTTCCACCAACCCGCCAGTTGTCGTGCCGTTTATTGTGGCGGTGTATTGCCGGCTGTTTGGTGCGCGGTATGTGTACCACCTGCAAGACATACACCCGGAAGCCGCCAACATTGTGGTGCCGGTAAACGGCTTGTTGTTCAAGTTGCTGCAGGCCGTAGACAACTTCACCCTGCGCCATGCAGACGCGATTATCACGCTCTCTGAGGATATGAAGGCGTATATCCAGAAGCGTAGCGGTATGGAGCGCCCGATACACTTACTGGACAACCCTTCTTTTGAAGTGACTCCGGTGCCCATGGAACAGCGCACCAAAGACATCGTGTTCTGCGGCAACGCCGGCCGTTTGCAGCGCATTCCCCTGTTGATGACCGCGATTCGGGATTACCTGCAGCAGGGCGGTAAATTACGGTTCACCTTCGCTGGTGGTGGTGTGCACGCACCGGATGTTGAAGCGCTGGCGAATGCCTACGAGCAAGTGGACTACCTGGGCTTTATTCCCGCCACCGAAGCCGCAGAACTGGTGAATCAGCACCGTTGGGCGTTGCTGCCGATTGATGATGAAGTGACCAAGTATGCGTTTCCCAGTAAGTCTTCTGGCTATGCATTATCTGGCGCTGGGGTGTTGGCGGTTTGTGGGGAAGATACCAGCGTGGCTCGCT
>MDSZ01117333.1_pt1 | contig 11059 bp, 9 predicted proteins | sample 811201 | NCBI WGS metagenome assembly MDSZ01 (sample SAMN05326647, study PRJNA326480) | marine metagenome | isolation source: seawater | place: Indian Ocean: North | collected 2010 | reverse complement strand
CCGCATCGGTGCTGATGCCCTGCCGCCCACAGACCTGATCCGCTCTTATCACTTTCCAGTGGATCTCAGCCTGGAGCGCTCAACCCTAGAGACGCGCGACGGCACCACCATTCCTTTGCAGGCAGGGATGACGATCACGACCAACTTGAAGCTGCGGGACCGCCGCTTGATCGAACTGCTGGGTGATCTGTTCAATGACCGCGGCGAAAGCCTCAAGCGACTGCGCCAGCCATGAGCGACAGCACCATGACCCAAACAGACGTAGCCCTCTGGCTGGATGATAAGCCGGTGTCGACCGCCGAAGTGATGGCAGTGCTACGCAAAGAGCACAAGCTGCAAGACCTCGTAAAAAATCTGGTCTTGGATCGCACCCTGAGACAGGTGAAACTTCCCAATGGGCGCGAAGAGGAATTAGTCAACAACTTTCGCGGGCAACAAAATCTGGAGAGCGATGAAGGGTTTTCTGATTTTCTACAGAGAAACCACATGACATTGTCTCTACTCCAAGAGAGCCTGAGCCGCCCTGAACGCGTCGTTCAATTCCGCGAAGAGCGCTGGGGGCCTAGAGCAAACTCCTTATATCTCAAACACAAAGATCGGTACGACAAAATCACCTACCGACGTCTGCAAGCCGCTAATGCCGATATCATGCAAGAAGTGTTTTTTAGACTGAAAGACAAGGAAGACAGCTGGGAAACACTGGCCCGTCAGTTCCCCGGAGCCCAAGCTGATGCTAATGCTCGCCAAGTCTCGATTCCATCCGGCAGCATTGAGCCCCCTTTGCTTGAAGCCCTGCGCCGTGCAGGTTCTGGTGTGGTTATCAAACCGCTGCGCCTGAACAACAACACGGTGATAGTGGCTGAACTTGAAAGCATTGAAGCCAGTCGCTTCGATGATGAACTACGCACATTGATCCTGCGCCAAGAATTTGAGAGCTGGTTAAAAGAAGAATGCATCAAGATGTACCAAAAGTTGCAGGTACCGGCATGACACCCTCCACCGGAAGCCAGGAACGACTGCAACAGCTGCGCCAAGTGCCAGCACTTTCAGGGGGACGCGACTCCAGCCTCGAGCTCCTGGCCAACGCCGCCGAAGACGTACGCCTCAGCCAAGGCCAGACCCTGCTTCGCGGCGGCGTGATGGAAACCCATGCCTTCCTGTTGCTGGAGGGCACTCTGCGGCTCCTAGGACAGGACCCGGTTCTCAATGAACTGTTCACCGTCGGGCGTTCGCAGCCCGGCGAACTGGTTGGCGTGGTCGATCTGTTGCGTCAGGCCCCCTGCGAAGCGGCAATTGCCCGCCAACCCTGCCGGCTGCTGAGCCTGCCGCTGGGGCTGATCGTGGATCTGATGCAGGACGATCCAGGCCTGCTCAAGAGTCTGCAAACGCTGAAAAGCCCCTGTGAAGGCATCGCTGTGCTGAACAGCGTGTTGAAACAGCTGAACCCACCACCGACAGACACCCAAACCTGGTTGCGCGAACAGCTGGAGGCATCAAACGCTGGCGCAAATTCCGCAGAAGCCACACAACTGCTGAGCTCCGTATTGCCAGGCAGTGAGCAGCGCATGGGTTCTGTGCTGACACGGGATGAACAGGTGCAGCTGCGTGGGATAAGCAACCTACCTTTGCGCTTCTGGGCATGGACGCCCTCGAGTCCTCCCCAATCAAGTAATAGCGCTGTCCAGAAAGCCTCTCCGGCAGCGAGCCAGACTCAAAAGCAGCAGTCCACACAACAACTCACACCCAGCAAGAGTTGGATGCCAACTCAGAGCCTCGACCTTTCCGCCGTCGGCCTGCGGGAAGCCAGTTCCGACGCTGATCTGCAGGGCTTTAGACCAATCAAAGGGCGCGGACCGGTGGCCGCCAACCTGGCCACCTTGCGCATGGTGGCGCGGGCCTACGGCACGCCCTGCCCTGTGGATGTTCTGGAGAAAACCCTGGAAGGGGCCGTGGAACGGGCTGGATCCGTGCCCATTCAGGGCATGGGTCAACTGGCCGAGTCCATGGGCCTGCAAACCCAGGTGGGCGCTGTGAAATTTGATCAGCTGCACCGCCTGGAACTACCGGTCATGGTGCAGCGCAAGCATCACTATGCCCTGATCACCGAAGTGGGCCAGGGCCGAGTGCTGCTAGCGGATCCTGAGCAGGGTTGGCTGAGCCTGCCGATGGCAGAAGCCCGTGAAAGCTGGGGCGACCAGGTGCAGGTGGTGTTGCTCAAGCGTCTGGACGACACACCAAAGAAAACTTTTGGCTGGGGCTGGTTTGCGCCGGTGATCAAGCGTTTCCAATGGCCACTCGTGCAGGTGCTGTTGGCGTCGCTGTTTATCCAGCTGTTCCAGCTGGCGAATCCACTGCTGATTCAGCAGATCATCGACAAGGTGATTAGCCAGAGCAATCTGTCCGCGCTTCAGGTGCTGGGGGCTGCCCTGGTGGCATCAGCGTTGTTCCAAGGCCTGCTCACGGCGGTGCGCACCTGGCTGCTAATTGACACCACGGACCGAATGGATCTGCTGCTGGGCAGCCAGGTGATCGACAAGCTACTGCGCTTGCCACTGCGCTTCTTCGAGAACCGGCCCGTAGGTGAGCTATCTCAACGCCTGAGCGAATTGGGCAACCTGCGCGGCTTCCTCACCGGCACGGCAATCACCAGTGCCCTCGATCTGCTGTTCGCCACCATCTACATCCTGATCATGGTCATGTACAGCCCGCTGCTCACCGCGGTGGCGCTGGCAACCGTTCCGATCTACGTGCTGATGATCCTGTTCATTGCTCCGATGTATCGGCGCTTGATTCGCAAACAGGCCCAGTTCTCAGCCCGAACACAAAGCCATCTGATTGAAACGCTGGGCGGCATCCAAACGGTGAAAGCGCAGCACTTTGAGCTCAATTCACGCTGGCGCTGGCAGGAGCGCTACTCCGGCCAGATCGCCGAGGGCTTCAAGAGTGTGGTGCTTGGTAGCAGTGCCAGCGAAGTGGGCAACTTCCTCAATCAGCTGAGCTCGCTGCTGATCATCTGGGTGGGTGTTTACCAGGTGGTGAACGGGGAGCTGAGCCTGGGCCAGCTGATCGCCTTCCGAATCATTGCCGGCTATGTGACCGGTCCGATCCTGCGCCTCTCAAGCCTCTGGCAAGGCTTCCAACAGGTGGGCATCTCGATGGAACGCTTGGCCGACATCGTCGATCAGGTGCCGGAAGCCGGCGAACAGGATGCTGATCAGATCTCGCTACCTCCAATTTCCGGCAAGGTGAAAGTTGAAAACCTACGCTTCCGCTTCGGCAAGCAGGGACCACATCAGATCGACGGGGTTGATCTGGAGATTCCTAGCGGCAGCTTCATAGGCATCGTCGGCCAAAGCGGCAGCGGCAAGAGCACTTTGATGAAACTTCTGCCACGGCTCTACGAACCGAACGAAGGGCGGATTTTGATTGATGGTTACGACATCAGCAAGGTGAACCTGAGCAGCGTGCGCCAACAGATCGGCATTGTCCCCCAGGACTGTCTGCTCTTTGAAGGAACAATCCGCGAAAACATCGCCATGAACCATCCGGAGGCGGACACCGACTCAGTAATCCGAGTGGCACGGGCTGCGGCAGCTCACGACTTCATCATGGAACTTCCGGAGGGCTATGGAACACGTCTTGGAGAACGCGGAGCAGGCCTCAGCGGTGGCCAACGCCAACGCATTGCCATTGCTCGCACACTGCTGCAGAACCCAAATTTGCTGATCCTTGATGAAGCCACCAGTGCCTTGGATTACGACACCGAATCGACGGTGTGCATGAATCTGCAGCAAGCCCTCCAGGGCAAAACCGTTTTCTTCATCACCCACCGCTTGAGCACCGTGCGTCATGCCGATCGCATCGTGCTGATGCACCAGGGCAAGTTGGCTGAACAGGGCACGCACGAAGAACTGATGGCCATGGGCGGTCGCTATGCCGCGCTGTACGCCCATCAGGGAGATGCCTGAGGCTTCTCCACAGAAGCGATGGATTCCAGGGCTTGATCTCCTGCGCTGCACGGCGGTGTTCTTGGTGCTGATCGGTCACGCCAAGCTGCTGTTACCTGATGCAAGCCGAGACCTTTTCAGACAATGCTTCCCGATGCCAGCGGCGTGGGGTGTGGAGCTGTTCTTTTCGCTGAGTGGTTTTTTGATTGGCCGCCGCTGGGTGGCGATGAATCTCAACAGCGATGGATCGGCGTGGCAAGGCTTTAATCAATTTGTGCGCGATCGCTGGTTGCGCACCATGCCCACCTACTGGCTGCTGCTGGCACTGTTTTTGCTGATTGGTGCCATCAGCCTGGGCCCAGGAGCCGACCTGCATGCGCTGGTAAGCAATCTCACGCTCACCAACTGGATCACCGGCACGTCCTACGCACTGCCCGTGAGCTGGACTCTGGCGATCGAGGAATTCAGCTACCTACTGATCGGTGGCAGCGTGCTAATCACACTGCCGCTGCTGCGATCCCTTAAACCTCTGTTGCGACGCCAGTGGTTACCACTCTTCCCAACGCTGCTCATCCTGATCGGTGTGCTGATTCGCATCACCGCCGTGCAGACCGGCCACTGGCAAGACCTCAGCCACAGCCCCTGGCACCGACTGGACGCCTTGGCCTATGGCCTGTTGCTGGCCTGCTGGCTGGATCCACAACAGCTCACCACCGTCAGCGGCCAGTGCTGGCGACAGCTTTGGCTACCCGCCCTGCTGGTGGCAGGTCTGTTGATCCTGCAACAGTGGCGCATCAATCTGCTGGTGGACCTCAAGCTGACAACACCCAGCGACGGAATGCTGTTCGGCATGCTGCTGCTTCCAACCATTGGCTTGATCACCAGCGGCTGGGTACTGCTGTCCGCCGGATGGCAGAGCAGTGGCTCCAAACACTTGGACCATGCCATCCAACACCTGGCCCGGATTAGCTACAGCGTTTATCTGGTGCACATTCCTCTACGCACGTTCATGCTCCGCGAGTGGACTGCAGAAACCGCATTCAACGGTTTAGTGCTGGTCAGTGTTTACCTCGCACTGAGTATTTTGCTTGGCGACCTCACCTACCGGCTTTTGGAAAAGCCCTTTTTAATTCTCAAACAAGGCCTCGATCGTTCTCAACGGCTTACTGAAGAGCGCGCGACGCCACCACTTGAAGCAACGACAACAGTTACGGCATGCAAATGATGAGTGCAAAACGTTTCAAGATCATCTGACAAGAAGCAAGCAACTACTCAAAGACTCAGAGCTTGGACCAGCCACCAAGAAACCCGTAAACAGTGGCTGGCCCAAGAAAGCACCAAACAGCAATCCCAAGCAAAATATCAAGTCTTTGGATAAGATCGACAAATCAATGACAAAAGTAGAACAACTACTAAGAAAACCGTGGAAACGCTTCACGAATGCTCAGAGAGCAGACTACACAAAATGCGCTTAACAAGACTGCTGGAAGTAAGGTGATGGCGTAATAAAAAACTCCTCACCTCGAACTGCTTGTACAATCTCAGTAATAGTAGGAATTTTTGAAGGAGCAGATCCAGACCCCAGTAACGGAACATCGCAATCCTGAACAATAGACGCAGATATATGTAGGCTCTGCCTAACTCCACCAGGATTATTGACTCCACGATGCAATACCCTTCCAGGCTGAAACGCAACAACAGAGCCACATTTTGACCTAATCAAATCCGTTGAAAGGGGGCGGCCACCATAGTTGATCTCATTTATATTTTTAACTCGATGAGTCAATGGAGTAGAGATGTATCCAGTCCGGCTTGAAAGCAACATTGACTGGCTAGCATCCAGGAAAAATGTCCCAAAGTCACAAAATTCACCCGAAGGCGTATTAAGATTAAGCATTAAAAAAAGACTATGATCAGGCTGATCAAGATCATAGTGCCACCTCATTGACAAGTTTTGGTCTTCCGATTTGGTCTGATATGCATAAATACGCCACGGAATTAAACGAATACCATACGGCAAGTACCGCCGCGACCAAGAACACAATAGATCTTCAATAAAATCATCAAAAAAGCTAGCATCATCCTCATCACCCAGCAGAGAATGAATAGGAAAACTAGTTCTTGTTTCCTCAGGATGATACAAGAGAGCCCGCAGCTTCATGCAAATGTCACTCGGCACGAATTCATCAGCAACCAAATAACCCTCACGCCATAAAGAAGACTCTCTAAACCTTAAGAGCTCTTGCGAAAGCTCGGTACGCACACCAAAAGCCTGCTCAACAGCAGATTTCCAAACAAAGAACCCTTGATCGATAAATGCACAAGGATTCTCCTGAGATGGCAGTTGTTTCAAAAAGAGGCGCGGTCCCAATGTAAAGCCACTTGCAAAACATTGCTCAAATCGACCATGATTGGCTTGACGAAGAGCCGGATTCAGAATTAAATACATATGTGTTTTTTATAAACCTAGCATGAGGCCCAGATCATTTCAATTCAGCCTAGAACTCATTGGCGAGCTAATTAAAATCGTCATCAGTCAACCACTGTCATTCCTCCAAGTAGACACGGCGCGACTTTACATAACAGAGAAACGACTGCAGGAAGCGAAAAAAGAGGGCGACATAAAACATATGAACGACTCAGATTACTCAATTAAAAATACAGTGAGGCACAATCTTGAAAGCTTGGATCCCAAAATCGCCTTTGCAAGGCCGATGGCATTGCTAGGCCCATTGCTGGGTGTTGACTCTGTCGTATTCAATCATCCCAATCTAAAGGTATTGATAATAGGACCCCGTACAGAAGCCGAAATACTGTTATACATTTCCAAGGGATTTTCGCCGAGCAACATTTATGGACTGGACCTGATTACATACTCCGAGTTCATTGTCGCAGGCGATATGCATAATATTCCATTTTCCGATAATTTCTTTGATGTTGTTGTTTTCAGCTGGGTATTAGGCTATAGCTGCAATCAAAAACTTGCAGTAAAAGAGGCTAGAAGAGTATCAAAACCAAATGGTCTGATTTGTATAGGCGAGCAGTGGGATCCAATGCCTGTTGACCAAGTTTCCAAAGAAATGGAGCGCATTCGAGGCTACAGCCTAAAAGGAACAGTAACTAATTCCGCAAGCCAATTGATCGAGTTGGTAAAACCATTTTATGAACAAATCATTTTCAGCAATGAGCCACTGGAGCAAGACAAAAATAGAGTTGGCTTGATTACCTGCATCGCAAGGGCAACTACAAAAAATTAAAAGCACATACATGAACTCTATAGATCATCATTTGAAATTTTTTTTGCATTCCCGGAGCCGAGCAGACTACTTGAGAACGACAACTTAAACGAAGAGAATTTACGGTAACTTTCTCTTTGCAACAAGGTTTATCAATGAAAGCTGCTGGGGCAAGCACTCCTTTAAAGAATATCGACTAAGAACAGTTTGGCGTGCTTCAAATCCTAATCTTGCAGCAAGACTTTGGTCGCAGAGCAACCTATGGATAGCTTCAGCCAACTGGTAAGGGCTAAAAAAATCAATTAATAATCCATTTAAGCCATCAGAAATCACCTCCTCAACAGGTGCAGTGGCGGAACCCACGACAGGTGCTTGAGAGCTCATCGCCTCGAGCAAACTCCAACTCAGCACAAAGGGATAGGTGAGATACACATGCGCCGCAGTAATGCGCAACAACTGCAAGAAGGGGCCATAGGCCAGAGAACCCGTGAAGTGCACCCGCGTCAGGTCGATCTGGCCTTCTAATTCCTTCAAAAACACTGTTTTCCAACTCCCCCCCGGAGCGGGCTTGCCGTAGCTGACCCCTTCCTGTTCTCCCACAATGACAACCCGTACCTCTGGATACAACTGCTGAAGGCGTGGCAAAGCTCTCAGAAAGGTGTGACAGCCTCGATAGGGCTCAACCCGTCGATTCACAAACGTGACCAGAGGCTCGCCCCGGCGAAGCACCGTGCCATCCGGGAGCGTGAGGGGAGCCACCTGCTCATCTGGCGCCGCAAGCGCTGTGTCGATGCCGTCGTGGATGCAACTGATGCGATCGCGCCAGCAGTCGGGAAACGTGCTGCGCTGAAACACGGTTGGCGTCACATTCCAATCACTCGCTTGCAGGTTGAGCAGTAAGTTGGCGTTTTTCATGCGCAGGTATGCGCAGTCTTGCCAGCTGGGCCTACCCTGTTGCTCAGGGTCAAAGTCATAATCAACGCCACGGGCGTGATAGAAAAATTCCTGGTAACTGAGGATCGGCGCGTCAGGCCAGATGTCTTTAAGAAACAGTGATTCCCCCCATCCAGGATGAGCGCAGATCAAATCCGGCGCAAATCCCTGATCACGGAGCTCCACAGCCGCCGCTGCACAGGCTTCTCCTCGCAGCACCTTGGATTCTGATTCCACGATCCAAGGATGGGTGCCGGGCGTATTGCCACGCTTGAGGCCATAGCGCACATAGTGGACACCATCCGGCAGCGCCTCGGTGGGGTCGCTCAACCCCATGCCCACCAACTGGTGGCCACCCTGGGATGCCAGGGCTCGCAGGATATGGCGGTACTGTCCGGGGAAGCCCTGATGGACGAACAGCACGTTCATGGGGTCAACTCATTCGCCGGATGAGTCTGACTCCACTGCTGGAAGACTTGCTCAATGCGCTGCCAAGCGGCATCGATGCTGGCCCGTTCCTGCTCATGGCTGTAGAGGCTGCGAACCGCCAAGGCCTGACGTTGCAGACGAAATTCCGTTTCACGGGGTTGCTCAGCGAACGCCGTCAACGCCCGCTGCACAGCGGCAACAAAGGCTGGCCAGTCGCCAAAAGCCACCTCTTCAGAGGCGCCAAACCGGAACAATTCCCGGCCACCGCCGCCGCTGTAGCCCACCACCCAACAGCCAGCGGCCATCGCCTCCGCAATTGGCAAACCAAATCCTTCGGGATGTCCAAAGGCCAGAAAGAGGCGCGCTCCGTTGAGACATTCAGCCACCTGGTCGTGGCTCAGGCCTTGAAGCGGTTCGCCCTGCCAACCGGCACTGTGCTGAAGCCCAGCCCGCTGAATCCCCATCAACACAGCCTGCACATGCTGCGGGTTCTTGCGTGGCATCCAGTGCAATCGCTTAACGGCAGACCGATCACTGCGAAACGCCGGCTCGATCGCATTGATGATGCGACTCAAGCGATGGTCGCTGATGCCCAGATTGCGTTGCAACAGGGTGTGGGTGTCTTCCGAGATACTGAGCACCTGCAGAACCGATGGATCGTCGTAAAAGCTTTGAAGCTGGGGAGCGAGCGTATCGCTGCCCTGACCGTAGGTGTAGTAGCCATTCTGGTTAAACACCACCTTGGCCAAGGACGAGAGATCAAGACCGCGAAAAGATCGGAGATCAACGCCGAGATAAGTCTCTGGGAGCAACAAAAGGCTGCTTTTGGCAGTCAACTCACCACGTTGAGCACACTCAGCCAGTGACAAAGCGGGTGCATCCGAGCGAAACCAGGAGGGCCTAAAACCAGCCGCCTCCGTGACCATGGCGGCATCCCAGCCCAAAGCCACCAGATGCTCCACGTGCCTGTAAAGCTGTTTCACACCTCCAATGGCACGGTCAACATCGGGCAAACACAACACACGGACTCGCGGACGCATCCAGAAAAACCCCGGCAAAGTGAGAATGACACAACTCTGCCGGATCCAGAGCATGACGGCGCGAACTCAAACTCCACCAACACTCGCTTTAACGTTATGGCAAGCGTCCAATCAAAACAAGAAGATTAGACAGCTGTGTTAGGAGACTGATCACGATGGCATCTTGAGACTTATTGAAGGCTTCACATTCCAACCAGACAAAGAAGAAGAATAAACGCTTAGAATAACTACCAACAAGACTCTTCCAGCAAAGCAAATTCTAACCTGCCACAATAATAGCTCCAACAACAAAAACCACTACATCGCCAAGGAAAGACTGGACACAGAAACCATGACCCCGAAACAGCTTAAAAACGAAACAACTATCAACACACCACAAACATCAGCAAAGAAATAAATCACAAAACTGCAAATAATACAATCAAATTAAATGTCACCACCTTCACACAGCAATACTTGAATCGCTAACAAATACAAATTCAAAGCTTAATGGGAACAATAAACCAAAAAGTACAAACGACCACGAAACGCAAAACATTCACGAGCACAGACAGAAATCAAACTCTATGCAATTATGCAAGACAAGAGAGCCCAAGACGAAACAGAACAAAAGTGGAGATTTTTGATGAGCCAACAGAAACGAGTTCGACGGGAAAGCGGTCAGCAACAACGCCAAACTCAGAAAATATTTATTGATTCGACATCTATAGAGACAACATGGTGCCCAAATCCAAAAGTATTCAACTCACAAGAAACCTCCAACCGCCCCCCTTTCAGAAGGATAAAGCTGCATACCGATTCGAACATCGGCGAGATCGCCAAAAGAGTCCGTCATGGAATGAAAGAAACCTACCGAATCAGTAGAATGCTCAAGATACTGCACAGATTGAAGAAAATGATTCATACCTTCAAAGCCAACCATGATCCCTAGAGGTACTTTAAGTGAAGCCAATATCCGAATCTTCACGTCACCATAAAATTCAACACAGTTGTACTTAAATGCAATTGAGCCATTATCAATTAAATCGAAGTGAAGACCGGCACGGCAAGAGAGATCTTCAAAAAGACCAGACATCTCTTGGTTCTGCCTTAGCCAATCAATCAAAAAAAGTCTGGTCGAAGGGAAAATCAACTTCCTTTGGGCATAAATACTAGAAATCAACCTACAACTGCTGGCAGCATCTATATTTAGGCAAAGACATCTATTACGGTTAGTCAAATGATAATATCGGCTCGACTGATTCCCATTGTGTCTCCAGCCTAAAACCGAGCAGTCTCAACATACGGCTCATGAATGAAGCCTGGCTAAACCATCATCGAATCAGCGACTATTATTTCGGAATGCGGCTGGCCCGCATCCACCCTTGCCTTGCTGATCTCAACCATCAAGTGCATCTCAAAACCTCACCAATGTGACGGCATTTATGGATTGCCTTTTTATACACGGAAATTACCCAGCACAGTTCAAGCATCT
>MDSZ01066365.1_pt1 | contig 11059 bp, 11 predicted proteins | sample 811201 | NCBI WGS metagenome assembly MDSZ01 (sample SAMN05326647, study PRJNA326480) | marine metagenome | isolation source: seawater | place: Indian Ocean: North | collected 2010 | reverse complement strand
TTATAATTGGTATGATGATACACTTCCCGAAGGGTGGTCGGCGCTGGAGAACGCATCCGGCCCGGTTGGACGGAGTGGCACCCGTACATATTATGTGCACACCGAACCCTCATGTTGTGCTGATGATTTGGATAGCTTAACAACGATACGACCACGGGAGAGTCCGGCTCATATCAAGAGGAGAAAATTATGGCTTAAATAAATGACTAAATATCAGTGACTGCCCACGTGTGCCCGGACAGCTCTTCTCTAGTCAATGTCTTGTCAAAAGGCACTGTCGACTTGCGTCGCACCGCATCGTCATCGACGACGTGCTTGAAAGTCAATGTATTATTCTCTGACGTGCCTGATACCCCGAACAGCTCCTTTCATTCCCATTCTAGCCACCACCACGATATGGGCTTTGTTTTATTCGTGCTGTTCCCATCAATTGTACGATCAATGTTTTCATATCATTGAATAGAAACACGCACACACACCATCGGAATCACTGTCATCAAGCCAAGACATGTCTACGTCAGTTTTCATGAACTACGTTAAAGGAAAGAAATTCAGTAAAACTGATATATAAAATAATAGAGTGCGGGTACTACCAGCAAATTGTATCCATGAAAATGCGATAATCTCTTTGAATAAAAAAGGTATAAATACAAAAGGATTATACCCTAAACACTTGGATGATATAACTATTACTGATGAGATAATTGTTTCAATGGGTTGTGGGGTTAAATGTCCCAATATTAGAATAGATTATGATTTTAATTTAAATGATCCAAAATATGAAGATTTAGATTATTTTATTGAATTAGTATCTATTATTGAGAATAAAATTATTCAATTAATCAAAGAGAAACAGAGTTCTACCTAATATTCTAAAGAATTATACATGGATAACAACAGTTATCTACTTCATTTAATTCTCTCTCTCGCTCCCTTTCTGTTAATAATGGTTTCATTGAATTTAACTGTTGATATGAAGGTGGTGGAGTAGATAAATATTTCATATTATCGTTTTTTTTACAAGGAATTACATTGAAAACTTCAGCATATTCGGTTATACATAGGGGACATATAGAACGCTTGTTTATTTTAGTTTTCATCCATTCACCTATACATTTAGCATGATACCTATGTTTTTTAGGACAATCTAAAATAGCAATATCGCCATCTTCCATTGGTTCAAAACAAATAACACATTCCTCTTCTCTTAACGGTATCTCCATATAATATTATGTGATTTTAAATCAATATAAAAATTTGATATGAATATTATTAAATATAATATACCAAAATGACTTGTAAACCCTGTGATAATAAGAAATTAAAATCATTTTCTATAAACGAGAAATGTTTGACATGTTATGAATCATTTCGGGATACTCCTGATGAAAAAGTAGTTCAATTATTATGTTCACACGCTTTTCATTATGATTGTATATATGAAACATATAAAATGTATAGCATAAAATATTCTTACAATATTCAAAAGACTCAATATGAATGTCCTTATTGTAGATCTAATGGAGGGTATTTACCATTATTAGAAGGCATGAAACCTGAAAAGAATATTCACAAAGAATATGAAATAAAAGCGGCCTATCTATATAAGTATAAAACTTGGGGTCAATGTAAAGGTATTTGTAAAAATGGAAAGAGATGTACTAATAAAGCTAAGAAAATTATTGGTGAAGTTTGTGGCAAACATGTTAGTCAATATAAACCACCAACAATACCCGAACCCCCAATTCCAACTGGCCCACCAGTTTTAAAACCGAGTAATGCTACACAAATGATTTAATTTTAAATATAATATAATCACAATTATATTACTGTGATTATTTATAATATCAAAAATAATATATTTTTTCATAAAGCAGAACCCATTTCTTTACTAAATCCTACAACACTATCAGCAAGTTGAGAATCTTCGGGATTAACAAAATCGCGTTTTTCGTATTCTTGAAGTTCTTTCGTCATTTCACCATCAGCTAATAAATAATTGCTTTCATTTTTTTCTTCAACAACTGGTGTCTCTTCTTTTTCTTTTTTTTCAGGTGGACTTAGAGACTTAGGAACATTGATAACTCCACACAAAACTAAAAGCGCAATTGCGCCAACCAACACTAAAATGATTAATAAACCGTAATTCATTTTAATATAAATAAATATTATATTTTTATAAGAAAAACTCAACAATTACATATTTTACGCAATAATAATATACTTATTATTACGGATATGAAAATATTACTTGATCTTAAAATTGTTGTATAATGAGATTTAGAAAATATTTGATCATAGTTATAAATCTTATCTAAACTTATAAAACAAACATATAATAACAATGCTAATAAAAATAGATATTTAGATAAATTATACGATTTTTTTTTGATAGCTTTAAAAAGTAGTAAAAATATAACAAAAATTAAAGTCAATAAACAACCTACAATAGTTAAAATAATCCACAAGCGAGAATTTGTATTGTCGCAATTAGAATCATCACATAATTTTCGTTCAATAGATATAATAATACTATTAATCAATGCTATAAGTGCTAATAAAGTATAAATACAAATAATTTTACCATTATAACATGTTATTTTAGCTAATGTTTTTTTAATCATATATAGTATTATCATATAAAAAATAAATGATAATTAAATAAAATGTTTACCAGACCAGAAACATCTTATAATAAAAGTAAAAAGTATATAGAAAAGTGGAAGACATATAATGGATACAAGAGAGATGAATATTATTTTAAAGGTTTTATCCTTTCAAAAAAGGTTAAAAAATATTTAGAATTTTACGATAATAAGTCATATCCACAATATGATAATGAATGTTTTGATGAATGGCAACGTAAATTATCAAAGTATATTCATGAAGGATATAATACAATTGTTGATGTTAAAACATCTTGTGGAAAGACGTGGGCTGTGAATCAGATTATAGCATATGAAACCCTATCTACAACAGATAAAAATGCTTTGATAGTTATTCCGAATCAATCAATTCTACTAGATACAGTTCAAGATATCAGTGAAAATCATACAAAGAGATATAAACATGGTAAAAAAATGATTAATTTTAGTACTAGTAAATGGTCATCATTGGACGATGACAGTTTGAATTGTCAAATACTTTGTCTGACTGCTGATACTGTAATTTATTATTTAGACAAGAAATATGATCATTTTTTTAAAAATATTAAATATATTGTATTTGATGAGGTCCATCTTCCAGAAATCTCACGTATATTATGGAAATTAAGCTTTCTTCCATTTAAATGTCAATATATATTATTATCAGCTACCCTTGGTGATACAACATTAATATGTGATGAATTACGTAAATATAGACAAGAGAGAAGTATACGAAAAATTAAATATGATATACGTCCTATTCCCCTACAAAGGGTATTGTTTAAAAAAGGCATCGAATTATCTAAAGCTGGATTATTAATAGAACGTGATCAATTGGATAATAAAACAGCTTTTACATTACAATTAAATCTTAATGATCCAACGCCTAGAGACATAAAAAAAATGATGATAATGACTGGGGAACACGCGCGTATTCCAAAGAGTCGTGAAGAACAGTATTTATTAGGTACGGAAGTTGTTGATAAATTTATTAATAGTGATAGTTTAACAACATATATGAAAGAAGAATATAGTTTAATACGAAATTCGGTACAAACTTGTGAACCGATGGAACTATTAACTTTATTACAAAATTTATTTGCTCGTGGTATGGGTCCAGTTCTTATTTTTAATCCGAATCCAATGGAATGTGTTCGAATTGTCAAACAAATGACAGCTATTTTGAATAATATAGAAGATAAAGATGAAGAGGTTCGTGAAAATATAAAAATGATAAAACGAATGGAGAAAAAAGCTAAACGCAAACGAGATAAAGTCAAATGGAAACAAGAGGCTAAAAACTTTCAAGAGGCAAAGGAACGTGATGGAGAAATTGTTCGTATTCCAGAATTAAGTAATAAATGGAGATTTCCATATAACGATGAATATAAATTAAAAGGAAAACATATTGAAGAATACGTCCACAGTGCCTTGGAATATGGTATTGGTATACACATTGAAAGTATGAAACATTCTCTTAGGAGACAAATATTTAATATGTTTAGGAAAAAAGCAATTCAAGTATTAGTTGCCGATATTGGATTATCCGTGGGTGTTAATTTACCGGCCCGTTCTGTTGTATTAACAGGTAATATAACACCAACCTTATACAAGCAAATGGGTGGACGAGCTGGACGTCGTGGTTTAGATAATCAAGGATATATTATACCTTTAGTTGATAATATTAGTGAATTATTACATAGTAAACAAGAATCTTTTAATATTAATACACTAAAACCATTTAGTTTTATAGATACGATACAATTTAATAACAATGGTTATGACTCATTAAAATATGACATGTTATCTAAATATGTATCAAGTTTAGATGAGAGAGGTGAACAATTATATTTAGAAAAATACAAATGGTTAAAAAGAACAGGTTTAATTGATTGTAAATGGACAAAAATACTAACTGAAATGGATATTGATAGAGTTATCTATTTAGTATATTTAATTAATCAAGGACTTGCTCATTATTATTGTAGTACAGAGATAGATGAGGATAAGCGTTTATTTAATTTGTTGGTATTATTATGTTATTTCATAGATCCTGGATTAGAAGAATGTACAGATGATAATATATTACCCGCATTACCTAATAATATTATTTCAGCCTTAAAACCATTAGAAACAATCTTAAGTGAAGACAATTATATATTAAATTTAAGAAAGACGTATTCAAATTATATAATACAATTTTATAATGATGGAACAATAACAGATATAAAAAAAATAGCAGCCTTTCAACTAAAATTATTTCAATTTGTAAAAATAATTAGAAAAATAGTAATAAATAAATATTATAGATTAGAAAAACCGGATGTTTTTTATGAAACTTTGAACAAATTAGATACAGTATTGTGGTCAAAATGTTATAAAATGAAGGGTGCAACTTCAGGACTTTATTAAATGTATTTAAGGAATATTATCAAAATAAATATTAATTAAAAAACTCATAAATTATAAATGAGTTATTCGAAAGGCGCGTTATTATTAAAAAAACTCTATTCCACAGTTTCTACAATGTCATCAAGTAATGTTAAAAATGGTCATTTATATATTGTTGAGCCACTTTGCGCCATGGTTAGGATTGCTTTATTAAATTATCGTCCCATAGGAACAAAGATATCTATTTCAAATAATAAGATAAGTTATTCAGATCCGACTGTATTACAGGGAACTATACGTTGGTCTTATGGTGATACAAGAAATGATTTACATTATTTGTTAAATCCAATAAAAAAGGCAGTTTTATGGTTTGATCCAACAAAATCTCCGAATACACGAATTATTTTTAAAATCGCAATGAAAGGTTTGAGAAAATTGAAAGAAACCTATAAAAATACATCAGAAGGGCATTTAGTATGCCATTCTATTGATTTATATATATCTATTATTAATGATTGTTTAAAGGGTAAACGAAAAAAAATGGATGTTATTATTGAAGATGATAATGCTATTTGTAAAGCATTAAGACATATATGGTTAGATAGTCAAGTTGAATTAATTGGAAAACTATTATTACAAATAGAAGAAGATAGGGGTCATACCTGTCATTATTTAGATGCTATTGAAAATATTTTAAAAGTTATTGAAGGTAGAGTAAATAGTGTTGTTATAAATCTTCATTCATATGAATCTGATGATTCTGTTGAAGGGGAGGATGTTTAAGGATATAATGTAAAATGTTCACGTAATATGACTTTAGAATAGAAAGCTGTATCTATATCATCTGGATATGATGGACCATATTTATATAAAATAAATTTTTGTTTATTAGGATATTTCATAAATAGCTTTTTAGTAGTCATTGCGTTTGGAAACAATTCACCTCTCTCTGAATGAATTATAATTCTTTTATATGAAATTATATTATAATAATTCAATTTATCGACAAGATATTTATTTGTTAATATATCACATTTATATTTAGTATTTTTTTCGATATATTGTTTAAATTTATAAGAAATCACATTGTTATTGCTTATAAATAATATTTTTTTGAACATACTTAGTTTATAATATGTACATTATTTTATATATATATTATAAGTTGAATGGATATTAGATATAATAGGAACGACATGTATTGGGGTAAAAATTATATAGGAGGTGGAACAAATAATACTAAATTATTCGATACATATAACAATTTTATTCACAATCATATTAATGATAAAACAATATTAAAAAATTCTAATAAAATAGTTTCAAGATTGATTCATTTAGATAAAATTATATCAAATATTTTTACTATTGTAAAACACGGTGGTTCAGTTGAAGATATTATGAAATTAGAAAATGTCAATAAACAAAGATTTATCCCACTCAATAAAGCAGAAATTATTCTTAAAAAAACAAATCAAATAATACAAGAAGGGGGTCAATTGAGTAATATTGCAGATATTTTAAGTAATTTAAATAACAAAATAACAAGCCAAATAGATAGTTTGAATGGTAAAAAAAGTCCGGATGATACGGATGGTGATCCGGATGGTGAGAAAACACTTAAGATCGTTCAAACGGATAAAAATGATTCTGAAAATAAGAAAACACATAAGGAAAATACGGAAATAATTGAGGGAGATGCGGATATAGAAAAACAAGGTTTTATAACTTCGATATCAAATTTAATGAAACACTCAATGCCATTAGGTGGTGTGTTTAATACTATTCAAGTTATATTACTATCTGCTTCAGGTCATATTTTAGAATCTATAATTACTGTTTTAAAAATATTGGAAATACCAAATAATATTAGAAAAGTGCTTTTCCCATCTAAAAAAAAAGAAATTGAAGAGGAGATAAAAGAAAAGAATAATTATGAAAAATTATTACTTGAAATGACTGGGTTAGATAAACCATCTGATTACATGATGGAATTAAAAATAATTACAATAAAAAATAATGATGGTGAAGATCATAAATATTTCTTTGATGAAGAAACTAAAGCTGTTTTTTTACCAGATCCCAAAGAATTAATTTACATAGGCAATTTATCAAGTATTATAAATAATAATGGAGAAACAGTTCCAGTAATTACATATCACCCTCTACATTATTTAAATAAAAATAAACATGATAACGATAATAAAGATGATAAGGAAGATGATAATGATGTAGACAAAACTACAACTTCTACTATTTTAACAAGTCAACTTAGCAGCTAACTAATTTTATATATTGTATTACCATATAAACATTAAACATAGATATTATTATAGTAATTTCTATGCCTAAAAAGGTAAATAAAAAGAGTAAAAAATCACGTAGTTATTTGACAAAAAGGGGGTATACTATAATTAAATCTGAATTTGGTTTTAAAGATATTCATAGTTGTAAGAAGGAATTAACAGTATCTCCATATGTAAATGCGGAATTTTCAGCTAGACCATCGCCATTTCCCATTTATTTAGAAAATGTAAAAAAAATATATTTACCAAAACATTATGCTTTACAAAAATTTGGTGAACCTGATGAGAATAGAATGCCAGAGGGACGTGAGATAGATCTAGAATTTAAAGGTGGATTACGTGATATTCAAAAACCAATTGTTAAAGCATTTATGGATACGTGTAAACCGGGTGGTACATTAAGTTCACAAACATATGGTGGTGTGATCAGTGTTCCTTGTGGTGTAGGCAAAACTGTAATATCATTATATATTCTATCTCAATTAAAAAGGAAAACATTGATTATTGTTCATAAAGAGTTTTTAATAGAACAATGGGTAGAACGAATTAACCAGTTTCTTCCATATGCTAGAATCGGTTTAATACGGCAAAAGAAAGTTGATGTTTTAAACAAGGATATTGTAGTTGGAATGTTACAGAGTATATCTATGAAAAACTATCCAGAAGGGACTTTTGATGATTTTGGTCTTTGTATTGTAGATGAATGTCATCATATAAGTTGTGAGGTATTTTCACGGGCATTACCAAAAATAGGTTGTAAATATATGTGTGGATTGTCTGCTACACCAAAGAGAGCAGATGGATTAAGTAAAGTATTTGAATATTATTTGGGTCCAATTGTATATAAACGTGATAGGGATGGTGGTGATAATGTATGTGTTAATATCATCACAATTCAAAGTGATGTAATGCCGTATACAAAATTAGAACTTACAAATTATGGTAAAGTTTGCATGTCAAGAATGATTAATAATATTTGTGAATATAGTAAGAGAACACAATTCATATCTAAATTTGTATTTAAAATGTTAAAACAAGATCGTAAAATATTAATTTTAAGTGATAGAAGGGGCCATCTAGAGGAATTTTATGATATATTAACAAATGCTAACTTAGGATCTGTGGGATATTATGTAGGTGGGATGAAACCAAAAGATAGAAAAGCGACAGAGGCCTGTGATGTTATTTTAGGAACATTTAGTATGGCATCAGAGGGAATGGATATTCCTACATTAGATTCAATTGTTTTAGCATCACCAAAAAGTAATATAGTTCAGCCGATTGGACGTGTTTTAAGAAAAAAACATGTAGATAAACCAGCACAAGTTTATGATATCGTTGATGATTTTTCACATTTTACAAATCAAGGAATAAAAAGAAGGCGATTTTATAAAAAATGTTTATATCATATTACCACAACAACAATTGAAGATTCTGATATTACAACGTTTGAAGATTTATATGAACAATCAATTAATAATTCAGAATTATATTTTGATGGTAAAAGTCCAAAAAAGACAAAACGACGTAAGAAAAAATCAGAAAAACTAGAAATTACTGAATGTCCATTTTAAATATTTTATACATTTTTTTTGATATTTTTTGACAATTTTTTTTAGGTATTTTTTTAACAAAAATTTAACATTTTTTTGACAAATTTTTAACAATTTTTTGACAAAAAAATTAACAAAAAAAATGGCTGAAATTTTGGTCTCAGGGTGTCACGGTTGAACGATTTAAAAAAGTGTTTTTACATGTTTTTTTTTTTTCAAACACTTTTTTTTCTCATGTCCCCCCCTCCCTCAAAAAGTTTTGCAAAAATTAAGCAAAAAAAAGCAAAAAATTAAGAGAAATTAAGCAAAATTATACAAAAAAGTTGTGAATTTACTCAATTTTCGGAGTAATTTTTGTATAATTTAAGCAAAAATTAAGCAAAATTAACTAAATTAAGCAAAAATTAAGCAAAAATACTTAAATTTTAATCAAAATATTGTATAAAATGGTCAAGTATAATTGTGAAAGATGTGGTTATGAAACAGAACGAAAATCTAACTTTAAAAACCACCTTAATCGTAAGAAATTATGCCCACCTTTATTAGAAGATGTTAGTGTTAATTATATGAAGTATAAGTATGGTATAGACCCCAAATATACAGAACATGGGGGTTACCCCCCAAAAACCCCCCAAAAAAATTCACAACTGTACCACCCAAAAACCACCCAAAAACCACCCTTTTTAAGCAACGACGAAAATGGGTTACCCCCCAAAAAAAGGGTGGTTTTTTGCTTAATTAAGCAAAATAAGTCACCAAAAAAAATTACAAATGAAAAAATTGAGAGTTCCGAAAAAAAAGACATCCATGATTTGCACGAGTTATTTTCAGGAAAAAATGAGATTTTGGAGAGTGAAAAAATTGATGATTTTGACACATTTTTTGACAAAAAAAATGATGAAATTTTTGACAAAAAAAATGATAAAAAAAACACAAAAAAACAGGCAAAAAATCAGTCAAAATGTGCTATTTCTGAAACATCAAAAAATTTAGATTTGACTATGATTGATTCCGATCAAAAATTACGTTGTCATTTCTGTGAACGAAAGTTTTCATCCTTAAAACACAAATATAGACATCAAAAACATAATTGTAAAGTTCGTAAAGAGATTGAAAAGACAGAATTATCTGATCAGATCGATCAATTAAAGTATGAAATAGAAAATATGAAAAATAACAGTAAAACTGTTCAATATATCAAAAATCAAAATATTATTCAAAATAATATAATTATTAATAATTATCGTTCTGAAAACATTGATTATATATCAAATAGATTACTAGAAAGATTAATAAAGTCTAGTCCATACACTTCTATACCTCGATTAACTGAGTGTATACACTTTAATTCTGATCACCCAGAAAATCATAATTTAGCTATTACAAATATACGTTCTAAGTTAGCAAGAGTGAGACAAAATAACATGTGGCAGGTAAAATTTTTAAATGAATTATTAGAAGAACTCATCAATACTAAATTTAATATCATTGATAACTTCTATGAATGTAGTGGTATTAAAGATAAATTAACTAACTGGAAAGTTGATAATTATGAACAATATCGAAATTTATTGTTTAAAGACTCTAAAATAAGAGATAAAATTAAAAAACGTTTATTTGAAAGTATTGTTAACTTTACAAAAGAACTTGGTTTAAAGTGTAAGTGAATCTTGTCCAATTTATGAAGTAGCAGCAGCAGCTTGTTCAGCAGCTTGTTTAGCAGCTTGTTCAGCATTTTCAATTGCTTTTTTAATTGCTTTTATCATAGTTTTGTTGCTTATTTTTAAACCATCATTAGTATATTTTTTGGCCTCTTGAGCTGAATTTCCCAACATTCGCTTGAGTTCGGCAAGATTCTTTTTTGCTAAGTCTTCAGTAACTTCTGAGGGTATGGATATGATGTATGAAATCCAGCTAATAATAATAAACGCAGCGAAACCAATAGCAGCTAAAAGAGACACTACAATAAAAATGCCCAAAACCCAGTAAATCCAGTTCAATTCGCTGAGGTTGAAATGCTCTATAGTGGATTGTGGGAGAATTTTGTTAAAGAACCCTTCCATAGTATTTTCTACTTCTTTTTCTTCATTTTTAACTAGTTGAGCAACTTCACGACGTTCAATATAAATTGAAATGAAGGTAACTAATAAAATAAAAATAAGGA
>MDSZ01112353.1_pt1 | contig 11061 bp, 13 predicted proteins | sample 811201 | NCBI WGS metagenome assembly MDSZ01 (sample SAMN05326647, study PRJNA326480) | marine metagenome | isolation source: seawater | place: Indian Ocean: North | collected 2010 | reverse complement strand
TGATAAATTTTAGTAAAGAAAAAGTTATCGACGTAGAAGGATGTTTAAGTTTTAAAGGAATATGGTTGAAAGTAGAAAGGCCGAAACAAGTTGAAGTACAATATGAAACAACACAAGGAGAAACAAAGTCAGCAAAACTTGATGGTATGGAATCAAAATGCTTCCAGCATGAATGTGATCACCTTGACGGTATTACATTTAATAAAAGGGTATCTAAACTACGATGGGAAATGGCACAAAAATAAAAAAGCCAAAGAGGACTAAGACATGGAAAATTTTAACAGGGGCATACAAAAGGCCAACACGAGAACAAAAAGCAGTAGAGAGATTAATACAAGCGGTACAGCAGGAACTGGAATGGGACGATTTAGATTTAGCGACTTTTACAAAAATACAACACGGAATATTAGATTGGAGTGGAAATGTTAGAAGCAAACGAAAGCCTAGAAAACATATTCGAAAACGCCGTTAAAGAAGCAGAGAAAAGACGTCACGAATACGTGACCATTGAGCACGTGCTTCTTGCTTTGATCAAAGACGAAAATATTGGAACAACTTTGGTGGATTTCAAAGTACCAGTTGGCACACTTATAAGAGACGTAGAAGATTATCTTGATACTAAATGCAATGATATCAAGTCCAAAGGAAAAGAGCCTGTGACTCCAAGAAAAACTGCATCACTTGAAAGACTGATGAACAGAGCATTTACCCAAGCACTATTCCAGGGCCGACAAGACGTCAATGCAATAGATATATTAATCTCAATATTTTCCGAAAAGAAAAGTTATGCGGCTTTCTTTTTGAAGAAACATCAAGTTAACAAACAAGATTTAATGGATCTTGTTTCAACAGAGACTATATTAGATGAGGGTATGGCACAGATGGGAGGTGTACACCCTGGCCAGGAGCAGAAACTAAGACCAAATCAAGCAGATAGGATATTAAAAAGTTACTGCGAAAACTTAAATCAAAAATACTTTGATAAGAAGATTGATCCAGTAATTGGCAGAGAAGACGAAACAGAACAATTAAAACAGATTCTAGCGAGAAGAAATAAAAATAATGTTTTAATTGTCGGTGATCCTGGTGTTGGAAAGACGGCAGTTGTCGAAGGTTTAGCAAGGCGTATTGCTAAAAATAAAGGAGACGTACCAGAGTATCTAAAAGACCACATTGTATGGAGCCTTGACACAAACAGTTTGATTGCTGGTAGCAAGTTTAGAGGGGACTTTGAGGAAAGATTAAAACTGATAGTCAATGCACTTGATCAAAAAGGCAAATCCATTTTGTTTATAGACGAGGCACACATGATGGTAGGCGCAGGTGCAACTGGTCAAGGTAATAGCATGGACATGGCGAACATGATTAAACCTGCTCTATTAAAAGGCACAATAAAAGTTGTAGCATCAACGACCTGGGAAGAATACAGGAAATACTTTGAAAAAGACAGAGCATTAATGAGAAGGTTTCAGAGATTGCAGATCGGCGAACCTACAAAGGAAACTGCTGTGAAAATACTTAAAGGTGTAAAAATATACTATGAAAAATTCCACAAATGTACTATTACAGATGAGGCCTGCGAAGACGCAGTTGACTACTCTAGTAAATTTATAGCAGACAAAAAATTACCTGATAAAGCAATCGACGTTTTAGATGTGGCCTGTGCAAGGTTAAGATTGAATGGTATCAAAGACGGGAAGATCGATCATGACGAAATTATCCATGAGATATCAACAATGACCGGTATCAGCATAGAACAACTATCTCAAAAACAGGCGAGTAATTTGAAAACACTTGAAGAAAAAATGAAATTACAAGTCTTTGGGCAAGACAAGGCCATCAATACTATTGTTGACAAAATACTTGTGGCAAGAGCAGGCTTGAAGGCTCTTAACAAACCCGTTGGGTCGTTTTTGTTTTTAGGGCCAACAGGTTGTGGTAAAACCGAAACTGCTAGGCAACTTGCAAAGACACTAGGTGTTGAACTGGTTAGATTTGATATGTCTGAGTACCAAGAAAAACATTCTATTGCTAAACTTATAGGATCACCTCCAGGATATGTAGGTTTCGAAGATTCTCAGATGGGTGGCGGAATGTTTATCAATGAAGTTGAAAAAAATCCACACGCAGTTGTATTGTTTGATGAAGTAGAGAAGGCACATAGAGATGTTTCCAACATGTTGCTTCAAGTCATGGACTACGGCACAATTACAGGATCCAATGGTAAAAAAGCCGATTGTAGAAATATCACATTAATCATGACTTCTAATCTCGGAGCAGAGGAAAATGAAAGAAATAATATAGGTTTTGGTCCAAGCGAGAGGACAGGCGAAGATGAGGTAGCACTTAAGAAGTTCTTCCCACCTGAGTTTAGAAATAGATTAGATGCTGTTATCAAATTTGACAAACTAGGAAAAGAAACAATGAAGTCCATAGTGAAGAAATTTTTATTAGAACTTAACACTATGACAATCGAAAAAGACGTAGAAGTTAATGCAACTGACGCCGCAATAGAATTCTTAATGAAAAAAGGTTTTGACAGCAAATTAGGTGCTAGACCTTTGCAACGTGTGATAGATAATGAAATTAAAAAACCACTTTCTAAAATGATGTTGTTCGGTGAGTTGCAAGAGGGTGGCATGGTTGAGGTTGGACTTTCGGAAGATGTTGTACCAACATTGACTGTAAACTTTAAAGCCAAAAAAAATCCAAAAGTTTTAGATCAAGTTAAGCCAAAAGTGTCTGATGAGAAAGCACCACAATAAACTTTACTACGGCAAGTTCAGACATAAGAATATTTTCCGTATTCCAAATGTTGCATATCTATGGCCTACCACAGATCAGCATTTACTAGATCTTAAGCAAAGGAATTCCAATGTGCCTCACATTGTAGACATTTGTGAGTTTATTATGAAACATAGGAAACGTATTAAATTTAGAGTACAACACAGAAGCATTATGATATATTCAGATGAAAAACTTGCAAAGGCTGTTATTGAGAAGTTTTGGGACTTCTGGATCGGAGCCGAATCTGTAGATCCAAAATTTACAAACCTCACACCCAACACTGTTGGTTGTTCTAGATTGCCTCATGGCAAATATCAATATCAGATTTATCTTAAAAAAGACGCCCACACGTTTATAAATGACATGCAAAAAAATAATTTACGAGATTTTATTGAAAGGAACATCGATAACTGCTATGTACCAGGGTATGCGATTATGGACTATCTTGAAGATAAGTGTCAGTACTGCTTTGGTGGTTATTTTTATGTGACACAAGAAAGATACATAACTCCAATCTACATGATGGCACAGGAGGCCATAGACAAAGTAATCAAGTATAGGAAGGTTAAAAATGAAAGCAATAAAAAAACTGCGAGATAACAACATATTCAACGATCAAAGCATTGTTGAAAGCATGATACAAAAAAACTGGATGGGATCACCTGTAATAAAAAGAAGTCTACTAAGGGTCAAAAAAGTAGGTGAAGATGATTGTGTTTGTGAGGAGTTAGGATCTGCCGACGGCAAGGCTTATAAAATAAAATACATAAACATTCTGACAGTAGACGGGCAAGAACCAAACGAACTAGCCGCAGTGTATGGACTTGGTCCAAAAACAGCAAGATTCAAAAGAAAAATACAGAATAAATAACAACGATGGCACAGACAAGCACAACACTATCAAGCGAAATATCCCACAAGAGTGATATTACGGGCACTGATATCAGCATTTCAACAAGCGGATCAATATCCTCAACAGGCACAGTGCTTACAGGATCTGGAAAAATTGCCGCTAGAGACCTAGTGACCATTACAGGTACGGCCAACAACAACAAAACATTCACAGTAAAAGAGGTTATTTCTACTACGGAGTTCACGGTTGAAGAGACAGTGGCATTGGATGACAATGCAGATGGGTCAACAACATTTACTTTGGATAACACAGGTTTTGTGACAGACAAAGCCAAAGGTGATGGATACTATTCTCAACCAGATGGTGTTCACACAGTTGCCTATCATATTAACAGTTCGCTAAATGATGATGAGAACATCAGCATCAGAATGCAAGGTTCTTTGGCAACTACTCCAACCGAAGACGATTGGTTTGACATATCTGGCACAACTATAAATCGAGACAACATCGATGGCTCGACTTTGGCCTTTAGTGCAAATTTCACAGGAAATTTTGTATGGGTAAGGGCAAAAATTTCCGGTATGAGTGCGGGTGCAATTACCAAAATACTCTATAACAATTAAAAAAGTCGCATAAACACTAGGTTTTAGCAAGACCAACTTTGGTTGACAATTACCATTTCTGTGTTATAATTTACACATGAACGACAAAGACCTAGAACAGATCAACACCGTTGATGTGAATATAACTGCGGAGTCAATTGACGCCCATGTTATTTGCCTTAGAGAGAACGGGTATAAGGTTCTCAAAAAATCTTCGATACTAACAAGATATGCATTTGCTTTTGTGTTAGGTGCATTTATAATGGCACATCTAATACAATGAATAAGTTTAGGAACATACTGTTGTCCGGAGTAATGGCCAGCACTCTGACTGCGTGTGGAGGTGGCGGAGGTGGTGCAATTGGTTCTGTTTCTAATTTTGTTGAAGAAGATTTATCAAACCTTACAGGCAGTGAATCTATCATAAGTTCATATTCAACCTTACTGAGCGGATTTAATAGTACCATATCGAGTGGTAATTTAGCCAACCTGTCTGCTATAATCACAGGCCCTACTGAACAAGACATTACCAAGGCTGGTAATCTTCTCACAATGCTAGACCAAGCAGAAACATTGTGGACAGAGACTTTGGACCTTATTGAATCACAAGATGCAGACACAAAATTACAAATATACAACAGCGAAGATTACAAAAATGCCCATGCGGCAATTTTATATTTAAAAAACCACGTTAAACCAGTGTTACATAAAGTTTCACAAGGACAGAAACTATCACTTACGGAATACAACAAAGTTGCGAGCAATAAAAAAGCAGAAGAAATTATAAAACAAGAAAAAGAGAGCACAGTAGAAACTTATATCTCAGATAAAAAAACAAAAATAAATGCAGAAAAACAAACTAAAGTTGTTGAAAAAGAAGTAGAAAAGAAAGAAGAAACAGTAAAAGAAGAGAAGAAAGTTGAGAAACAGGAAGAAGTAAAGGAAGAAGAAAAAGCAGAAGTTAAGGAACAAGTCAAGGAAGAAGTAAAGGAAGAACAGAAGGTCGCAGAAAAACAAAAAGATGTTTGGAAGACAGATGAATTCAATAAGGATACCAGTAAAACGATTATCAATGCGGACAAAGCCTACGCAAGGGGATGGACAGGTAAGGGTGCAGTTCTTGGTGTCATAGACACTTATCAACAAACTGATCATGAAGCACTAGATGGCAAATACAAGTGGTACAAGGATTATGTTTGGAAAGATGACACAGTTGAAAACAGAGGAAAATACCAATCACACGGAACACACGTTGCAGGTATTGTTGCAGGTAAGCGAGATGGCAAACAATTCCATGGTGTGGCCTTTGATGCTGAACTTGTAGGAGCGAACATAGACTACTACGGAAATGGCAATGCGAACATGGGACAGGCTCAAAAGGCCTTGCATGATATTGTAAAATTGAAAAGCACAAAAGCACAAGGCGGCGAGGGCATGAATATAGTGGCTGTTAACATGAGTTTCAACAAAAACATACAATTCAATCATTATGGAACAATAACAAAATTAGAAGATGGTACTTTTTCTTCCTCAGTGATCAATGCAAACCCGAGCAGTGGTGCTGGTTATTGGAAGATCGGAACAGACAATGATATTATATTAGTGAACAGTGCGGGTAATGGCATGATGGTGGATGGTAAAGTGAACACAGAGTTTGCACTAGATCCAGGCATTTACGCCACAGAAACAGACTCTAATGGAAATCTTGTCCTGGGTGGCAAGATGTTGATTGTGGGTAACTGGGGAGGTACAAAAGCAGAAGGACAAGTCGTGGGTAGCAAGGCAGGTCACGTGTGCCTAGATATTGTCGACAACAAGTGTAATGACAAATATCGAGTAAAAGATTTTTACATACTTGCACCAGGAAATAATGTTTTCAGTAGTGTTGCAGGCGACGGCTATGCAGAGCTGAGTGGTTCAAGTATGTCGGCCCCACAAGTGACTGGTGCGGTAGGTATATTGCACCAAATGTGGCCACACATGAAAGGCGAAAATTTGGTGAAACTTGTACTCAAGACTGCTGACAAAAACATCAACGGGTATGATGTCAACATCCATGGACAAGGAATGCTTGACCTAGACGAGGCCACAAAACCTCAAGGGGCAGTTGGAATACCAACCACAGGCAGGGTAGATGGCACTGTGACAACACTAAACAACACGTACTTTGCAACAGGCTCGACAGGTGCATTTTCAAATCTACAAGGTTTGAAAATTATGGTGTTAGATGACTATGACAGAGATTACTACATTAACCTAGGCAGTAATTTTACAGTGAAGGACAAAAGGAAATATTCTGATACAGAGATGCTGATGGTGAATAACAACACATTCCTTCCTATAAATCAAAGTTTTGGTTCTTTTGTGCAGGGAGGACAATACAATCTTCTCAACAACTATAATTTTGGCTTATACACCAGCGAAAATGCTAAAGGTGATTATTCTGCAAACATAGGAAAGAATTTTATGTTGCATAAAAATCTTAAACTAAAAACTAGTGTTGGACACATGAGCGAACAGGAGACATGGCTGGGCAACGAGTCAGACGGAATACTTGCGGTTGGAGACAACAACAACACAAATTTTGGAAACATAGGTGTTGAATATTTAATAGGCAATAACGTGTTGAGCCTAGATTACACCAAAGGATCAACGGATATCAATACAACCAATAACAGTATCATAAAAAATTTCTCAGATGTGAAAACAGAATCTTACAGGTTGGCGTATGAAATACACAAAGATACGCAAACAACTTTCGGCTGGTCGTTCTCACTTCCAAGTCATATAACATCGGGTTCGATGGATTTGGAAGTAGCCGAGAGTGTTAATCTAGATGGAACGATAAATTACAAGAACATACAAAGTGACTTGACACAAAACACCAAAGAAAAGAACTTCGGTTTCTTCTTTTCACATCAACCAGAAAATGACCTTGATGCAAGTTTCAACTTCAGTGCGGAGTACAGGCAGGATGTTGCAGGACAAGAAGGAGAGGATGGAATACAAGTAGGTTTGAGTTATTTCAAAAAATTAAACCTTGCCTGTGGTATACCTAACACGGGTTTGAAGTTATTGGATGATAAATTAAGTTTTGCCAAAAATCCTAAATGTTTCAATGAGGACGGCACACAGAAAGACATGAAGAAATTATATACGAGCCAGAACAACAATGTAGAGAAACATGGATTGGTTTATGACTTAGAAAAAGATATGTTTGTACCAATTAAGGACAGAGAAAAATAATGCAAAAGGATATACACAAAGAAGATTATTTCGGCACCTTAATGTGCGTGTTGGTCGATGAATCTCGTAAAATTTTGCCCACGTTTACCCCAACAAAATATCTACACAAGATCCAGAACGATATGTGCAAGGCTGGCAGTTGGATAGAGTCTGTGCCTATTGGCACCATTGTGCAAACAGTACCACAGAAATCTATTGTAAAACTAGAACGTGAAGTTTTACCAGAATATAGAAGACTTGCGGCAAACTTGATAGATCAGTTCATAAATGAATTTGAATCACAGGGTGGCAGTAGGAGACAGATAACTGAAAAATTTGAGAGTATGTACATATGGAAAAAATAGAATTAGTTTGTACAAAGAATAATAAATCAAAGACAGCAGATGTGCTACAAAAAAATGACAAGTACATGAAGGTTGCAATAGAAGGAACTCAAATAGTGATTGAACTTTTTAGGGACAACTTAAATACGCCATACAAAGGACACACGGCAGGATTAGAATTTGAATGGCAACCGAAAAATTAAAATTTAAACTACAACTATATGCCACAATGTGGGATAGGGCGCCAGAAGTAGAAGTTATTGTGGACGGAAAAACTCACTACAATGACAAAATTACAGAAACTGAGGATCAACCAAAAATTATCGAATTCGAGCATGAATTTAATGAAGGAGACAACTACGATTTGGTCTTGAAAAGAACAGGAAAAATTAACAATCAAACAATAATAAATGATAAGGGCGACATCCTAAAGGACCAATTACTCCATATCAAGTCCATAGAAATAGACGAAATAGACATAGGTGCTCTGGTATTTGAGGGGGTATACAAACCAACATACCCTGAACCATGGGCCACACAGCAAAAAGAAGCAGGCAATGAATTGCCAGAATCATTCAAAAACGTCAAACAAATGGGCCATAACGGCACATGGACATTCACATTTGCATCACCGTTTTACATGTGGCTTTTAGAAAACCTGTACTAATAAATATGCTTGTATGAGAGCATCACAATTTATTATAGAAAACATAGACTCGGACGCAGTGAATGAACTAGATTCATACATCATGAATAACGAAGAACTGTATCGTAGAAGGTTCATGCCAATTATTTCAAATATAAAAAGAAAGGTCAAGAAGAACGTTTACGACCATGAGAAGGCGCAAAAACTTTGGATGTACCTGGTTGACGATGCCGCAAAAGAGTACGTGAAGGAATTTGGCTCAACTCAAGATGATGTTGCGACCATGTTTCCAAAAGAGACAAGGCAACAAGTTGCAAGGGTGATTTCAGACAGAGAGATAGAAAACATAAAGCAAGGCGAATACGATGTACCTCAGGGAACTGTTTCTTAGAGAGGACGATCGTGCAACAGCCGTTTTTGCATTTGGCCGATTTAATCCTCCCACAATAGGACACAAAAAATTACTAGACAAAGTTGTCAGCATGGCCCAGCAGGTCAACGGAAAAGGTTTTGTATTCTTATCACAGAAACAAAACAATAAAACAGATCCTTTGAGTTTCAAAGAAAAACAAGATTATCTTAAAATGTTTTATCCCGCACTGGCAATAGGAGATGCCGGCGTCAAGACAATCATCCAAGCACTACAGAAGATACAAGCAGAAGGTAGGACAAGAATAATAATGATAGCGGGTTCCGACAGGGTTGAAGAATTCCAAAAACTCCTAAACCAATACAACGGAAAACCTGACAAACAGGGCAATGACTTATACAAGTTTGATTCAATCGATGTTGTAAGTGCAGGTGAGAGAGATCCTGACCAAGAAGGTGCTTCAGGTGCCTCGGCATCTAAGGCTAGAGATCTTGCCAACAAGGGACAAGAACACGAATTCAGTAAAATAGTGATGGGTGGTGACACTGGTAAAAAGTTATACAGTATAATACAAGATCGTCTTGCAGAGCAGATTGACGAAAACAACAAAAAGTTGTATAATGAAGACATGGCAGATGGTAAACCAATTGTGTATCTAGACATGGACGGAGTGCTGGCTGATTTTTTTGGCGGCGTAGAATTCCTGTATGGGGTGGACCATTGGAAAGAACTTACAAACGACAAGACCAAGGATCTTAAAAAACAGGTCATAGACAGGATCACTGGCACGGACTTCTTTGCGGTGCTTCCTAAATTTCCAACAGCAGATGCCTTGATAGACATGGTGAAGACATTCACTGGTGGGAAGTTCAGCATAAACACATCACCGCTCAGAGGTGATCATGAAAATTCTGCCAAGTACAAAAAAATATGGATCAGCAACAACATAGAGCAACCGGATGATATTATTGTGACAGGAAGGAAAGAGTCATACGCCAAAGACAAAGCATCAGGAACGCCAAACATCTTGATCGACGACAGACCAGTAAATATAGAGAGATGGCAGGCGGCCGGTGGCTACGGAATTTTATATCAAGCAAACAGAGATTCACTGGACAAAGTGAAGAAAGGACTAGAAGGATATGCCAAAGTACAGCGGGATCAATAGACCATACGTCGCAGGTCCAATGGAAAAGACGCCACAGGAGAAACAGAGAGAACTGGATGAAAAGATGAAGCAGTTCTTGGCCAAGGGTGGCAAAGTTGAAAAGGTCAAAGCACACAAACCTACCAAACAGCAATTAAGGGACTGGACAATCTAAATGAACATTGAGGAGTTGAAGAAACTAGCAGGTGTGGACAAACCGTCTGAAGAAGCATCTATGGGAGAAAACCTCAGTTACGTGGGCACAGCCAAAAGTCAATACCAAAGAAAGCACAAAATAAAGCCTGGTTCGCCTGAGTGGTTCAAGTTATGGTTCGCAAAGCCTAGACTCACTGGTGAGAATCCAATGCCCAAAAACAAATAAATACTCGCATATGCGAGCCCACGAAATCACAGAACGACACTGTCCCAGAACAAGAGCAAAAGAATGTTCTTGTAGCAGGGTCAAAAGTATCACAGAAGGTGAAACAACAGTTATAGCCCAGTGTGATTTACAGCATTCGGATAAAGTGAAGGGAAATATCCTGCTGATGCAGGCGCCAGGAACACCAACCTTGATCAAAGGCACAATCACAGGATTGGAACCAGGACTTCATGGATTCCACATACATGAGTTTGGAGACATGAGTGATGGGTGTAAATCAATGGGAGCCCACTACAATCCAGACAACGTCAATCACGGAGACCTCAATGAAGGACACGTTGGTGACCTTGGCAACATAGAAGCAGATGAAAGCGGTAAAGCGGATTTCTCAATCAAGGCACACAGGGTAGACCTAATTGGAGAACGTTCGGTTGTTGGTAGAGGAATTGTGGTGCACGAAGACGAAGACGATCTAGGCAAGGGCGGCGACGAAGAAAGTTTAAAGACAGGAAACGCAGGTGAAAGATTGGCCTGTGGTGTAATAACATTAAGAGATACAAAATGAAATTTATAATATTCAACGGAAGTTTAAAACCAGACGAAGATTCAAACACTTTTGCTGTATGTAAGATGGCACAATTGGCATTTGAAAAATTAGGCCATGATTGTGAAATTGTCACATTACGTGATCTTGACTACGAAGGA
>MDSZ01109198.1_pt1 | contig 11061 bp, 10 predicted proteins | sample 811201 | NCBI WGS metagenome assembly MDSZ01 (sample SAMN05326647, study PRJNA326480) | marine metagenome | isolation source: seawater | place: Indian Ocean: North | collected 2010 | reverse complement strand
GAGTTTAATAATAAATATAACTGGTTAAAAATTAATAGTACGTATGGTGTATCAAAAATAGTCCAGTTTGGTGAAAAACCTCTATATGTCCCAATTGAATTTCTAAAAGATTTAAAAAAAAAATGTGATCAAAATGATATTTGTAACAATCAAATTTTCCTTCAAAAAGGAGATAAAATTAAAATAAATAAAGAAAATGGTTCCCCTATTGACGCAATTTTTGAAGAGTTTGTAGATTTAAAAAGATCATTTGTTTTAATAACTATTTTAAATAGAGAGTTAAGAACAAGTGTAGAAAACAATATTATAGAGAAAATTAATTAAAATTTTCTCTAAAGAAGTTATTTTCTCTAATGTTATGATATAATTAGAGTGCGGTAGCTATGGTTGAAACAAATATATAAGGATTTTATTAAATGAATATTGAGCCTCAAGTAAAAAAATTTATTAAACATAAATTTCCTTTTTTTGTTGATTTGTATAGAGATATAAAAGTTAAAGTTGAATGTGATGAAGAATACTGGAATAAGAAAGTATTAAAAACTATATCCTTAATAAAAGAAATCGAACTCAACCCTTACGAAAAGATTAAACCAAAAAAATACTCACAAAGACCCTTTTCTAAGCATGCAATTGTTGAAATCAACAATACTTGTAATTTAGATTGTGCTATGTGTCAGACGATGACTGCTACTAGAAAAAGAGGAAAAATGGATTTAGGACTTTTTTCTTCTGTTTTATCTAAACTCTCAGAAAAGGGAGTTAAAACTGTTGCACTTCATACTTTGGGAGACCCATTGGCAAACCCAAGATTACCCTATGTTTTAGAGGAAATAAGGTCATTCAACCTTAAAACATCGATATGTACAAATGGTCTTCTTCTGGATAAACATGTAGATACTTTAATTGAATATATTGATGTTGCACCATCCATAGCTTTTTCCATTGATGGGGCTAATCCTGAAACATATGAAAAAATTAGAATTGGTGGAAAATTTTCTAAACTTATTGAGCAACTAGAAATAAGTAATAAAAGATTGAGAACAAAAGGTATGTCAGTAAAGATTCATTTTACTCTATCTAAAGATAATATGAAGGAGGTAGGAAAATTTATAAATATTTTTAGAAAATACGTTGCAAGACCGTCAGTTGATTTAAGTTTTGCAGTTATAACTGGGCTTGCACCAGATAATAGTTATTTTCACGCTGTAAACCCATTTCCAAATCATACCCATAAAAATGTCATGTGTTGGAGACCAAAAGGTGATCCCCTGTGGGTAAATGTAGATGGCACTGTATCAGCTTGTTGTAGAGACTACCATGGTGATCTAGTTGTAGGAGATATAATGAAACAAAGCTATGATGAGATTTTGAATGGTAAGGGTTTACTGGAACTGCAGCAAGCACATGAAAATAATAATCTAAAAAAATATACACCTTGTGATAATTGTTTTAGACCTGATAAGAGACTCGATGAGGTAGTTAACAATCTGCTTCAATACACAATTTTTAAAAAGCCAAAAGCTGATTCTACTTATTACCAAAAAATCACGGATGAAATAATCTTAATCTTACAAGGAAGAAATAATTTGTCTGAAAAAATGAAAAAATTTCTTGAACAAATATATTAAATTTTAAACCAAAAAATTTTCATGCAAAATTTTAAGAGCTTAGCTGCATTTGCTTCAGATTTAGGTGGTGCGTATCAATTATTTCATTTTGTAAAGAAAAATCCAATTTTAAAAAAATTTAAGAAATTTTTCTTTTTCAAAGGAGACTCGGAATCATTAATAAAAAAAAATGAAAAAGGAAAAATTTCGAGTGATTTAAATTACGATTTAATAATATGTTCAACAAGTGGAAGCGACTATGAAAAAAAAATAATCGATATTGCTAATAAAAAAAAAAAAGAAATATGGGTTATTTTTGATAATTGGACTAATTATAAAGAAAGGTTATCTTATAAGGGAAAAACCTTATTAACCTCAAAAATAATTGTTACTGATAATTATGCATGTGAACTTGCAAAAAAGATTTATAAAAATCAATTTGTAGAAATTTCTCCAAACTATTTTTTAGAGTATTTAAAAAGAATAAAATTAAAAAAAAAAAAGTTTAAGAAAAAAAAAGTGACTTTTTTTACATCACCTGAAAGTTATTTTTATAAAAAAAAAGGTAATCCAAAGTCCAGAGAAAATTGGGAAAAAAAAGAAAAAAAAAACTTACTAAGGGAAATTAGTTACATAAAAAAAAGTGAATATTTTAAAGATAATTTTGATTACTCTTTTTTACTTAGGCTTCATCCTCAATTAAATTTTTTAAGAAATGACAAAAATTTTATTTATAAAGATTTTATTGAAAGTGAAAAAAAAAACTTAGAAACATCAATTTCTACCACCGATATAAGCATTGGAAAGGATTCTTATGCACTGTTTCTTACCGAATGTCTTAAAATTCCAACATTTTCTATAGTAAAGGGTCTTTATAAGAGAAAGCTAAATTTACCTTACTCCATAAATGATTTGTGAAATAATTTAAGTTAATGAAAAAAATTGAAATTAAAATATGTTCAACTTCCTATCTAATCCCAACAAATAAAAATTGGGATAAGGTTAGTAAAATATCAGAATTAAGTTTTTCTGAATATTCTGATTGGATGAATTTTTTTTCAAACTCTAGAGAAAATGAGATTTTAATTTCAATAATTTTTTTTCAGGATATATATGATAATTTTAAAAAAAAAATTGATGAAAAAAATTTCTTTGATTTTTATTTTAAAATATTAATTGATAGGTTGAAGTTTAAAAAATCAAGAGTAGTAATCTGTGTGTCTGGTTATGTCGATTCTAATATTTTAAATTTTGATAAAAATTACAATACCAACTCTTTTACTTATCAAACCTTTTTAAAAAAAATTTCATCACTTCAAGTTTTATATGATCATTTAGTTGTTATAGAACTGGATAATTTTTTTGGTAAGAAAGGTTATGACTATATATTTGATGAAAGAAATTGGTATTTTGCACATTGTAGGCTCTCTGGTAAAGGTCTTGAAGAATTAACAAATATTATTTTAAGAGTATGCAATAAAATTATAACCCCTTCAAAAAAACTATTAATACTTGATTGTGATAATACTTTGTGGGGAGGGGTTGTAGGAGAAGATGGAATAAATTCAATATTAGTAGGTGAAGATGGAGTAGGAAAAATTTATCTAAACTTTCAAAAAGAAATCAAAAATTTATCAGAAGAGGGTATTCTTTTAGCTTTAGCAAGTAAAAATAATGAAAATGACGTACTTGAAGTCTTCAAAAGGAAAAAAATGATTTTATCTATGAAGGATTTTATTACGTGGAGAATAAATTGGATTGATAAATATAAAAATATAATTGATATAACCAAAGAGCTAAACTTAGGTCTAGATAGTGTTGTTTTTTGGGATGACAATCCTCTTGAAAGAGATCATGTAAGATCCATGATTAAGGAAGTGGATACTATTGATGTCCCGAAATCAGTTTATGAGTGGCCAAGATTTTTAAAAACATCAGACTTATTTTCCAAATTTAAGTTGACAAGAGATGATTTAAAAAAAAAAGAACAATACAAAAAAAGATCAATATTTGAAAAAGAAATTAAACAATCTGAAAATAAAAAGGAGTACTTGAAGTCAATAAAGCTTCTACCAAAAAAAGTAAAGATTGATTCAACTAATATACTAAGAGCAGAACAACTCACAAACAAAACTAATCAATTTAATCTTACAACAAAAAGATATAGTCAAGAGGAAATTTTGAGTGTAGTGAAAATTAACACTAATCTTAGTTTTATGGTTCAATTAAATGATATTTATGGAGACCATGGTATTGTTGGTCTCATCATACTTAAAGAACTTGAAAAAAAATATTTATTAATTGATACTTTTTTAATGAGTTGTAGAGTCTTTGGCAGATATTTAGAAAATTGGATTCTTAATGAAATATTTAAAATAGCAAATGACAATAATTTTAAATTTATAATTGGAAATTATATTGAAACAAAAAAAAATGCTGTTGTAAAAAACTTTTTTAATTCAAATAATTTTCAAAAGTTAGATGATGAAATTTTAAAAAAACTAAAACTTTCTATAGATTCAAAAGATAATTATTTTATATCTGATACATCAAAAAAAACTATTAAATTTATTGATCTTTATGAGTAAAAAAAAAATAAATCAACTAAGAAACATTTTCTGTGAAACTTTTCCAGACGCAAAAATACCCAAAAATATTGAAAAACTTCAAGTAGGAGATTTTGATGAATGGGATTCTCTTGGAAACTTTAATTTGTTACTAGCTGTAGAGGAATTTTATGAAATTAAATTTGATGTTGAACAAATGTCTAATATAAAATCTGTATCTGATATTTTGAAGAACATAAAAAATAATTAAAATGCTAAAAGTTAGTGATATTTCCTTTGCTATGGAAGCTTTAAATGTTTTGCCAGGAGATGTAATAATGATTCATGGTGATGCTATAGTTGCTGCCCAACTAGAAGGTAATAAATCCAAAAAAATTTACAACTTTATAAAAGAAATTATAAGTTTTCTTGGTAAAAAAGGTACAATTGTTTTCCCTTCATTTACATATAGTTCTACTAAATCTGAAATTTTTAATGTTCAGAAATCTCAAAGTGTTGTAGGTTTATTATCAGAAAGTTTTAGAAAGTATGATGGAGTTGTAAGGTCTAAAAATCCAATTTTTAGCGTTTGCAGTTTTGGAAAATATAAAAGAGATTTTGAATACAGTTGTATTAATGATTGTTTTGGTGAGAATTCTTGTTTTGGACTATTGCATTCTTATGGTGGAAAATTAATAAATATCGCATGTAATTTTGAAGTAACATATCTTCACTATGTTGAACAAAAAAAAAAGATTTCTTATAGATATTTTAAAAAATTTAATGGGGAAATTTTGGATAATGGAAAAAAAAGTTTTGTTGAAACAAGATATTTTGTTGGGAAAAAAAAAATAAATTATTCAATGGACCTCGATAAGCTCAAAAAAAAATTGATTAAAGAAAATAAATTTTTTGTCTCAAAATTTGGAAGATTTTTTTCTACCTCGGTTAGTTGTAGTGATTTTTTTAAATTTTCAGAAAAGTTGTTAGAAGAAAATGAATATTCTCTGATTAAGGAAAAATAAAATAAAAGATGGTTGATAAAAAATTTATTAATATAAATTTACCCTTTTATGTTGGAGTTGTGGATGGAACATATAAACTTAAATTACCAAATGATTTAATTTTTTCATTGTTTATCGATAAAGAGATTCTTGTTCCAAAATTGGTTCTAACTAATAAAATAAAAAAAACAATTAAGCTTGTTTATAAAACTGGAAGTATGCTTAGTACGCCTTTGGGTGAGTCATCCCTATCAACAAAAAGGTTGGATGAGTTTAAAAAAAATATTGAAAAAAAATTGATCAACAGAAAAAGAATTGTTGAAATTGGTTGTGGAAATGGAGTCCTTTTAAATGAATTTCAAAAAAAAGGGTATTCAACTTTAGGTTTTGAAATTGGCCCGCAAAGTGAGACAGCTAAGAAAAAATTTAACTTGAAAATATTTAAAAAAGCATTCAAATCTTGTCTTCTAAAAAAAAAGGTAGATTGTATTTTTTCAAGTGGATGTTTAGAGCATATAATAGATCCGTTAGAATTATTAAATGAATCATTTAAATCATTAAATGATAATGGACTTTTTTTTGCGTCAGTTCCTAATTCTGATGCACATTTTAAAAGCGGAAGCATTGAGGAATTATGTTTTGAACATGTAAATTATTTTACACCAAAAAACGCCGTTAGATTTCTTCAATCAAATGGTTTTCAAAAATGTGGATACAAGTTAAGTAAAGCAAGAAATGAACTTTTCTTCTGGGGGTATAAGGATAAAAGAAAAAAAAAAATTGATTTAAGTAAAGATAAAGAAAAAATTATTAGTGAAGAAAAAATATTACACTTTTATGAAAAAAAAATTCAAAAAAAATGGCTACCAAAAATTTTATATCTAAAAAAAAAAATTAATGATGGATATAAAGTTGGTTTTTATGCTGGAGGATACTCATTAGCATGGAAATTAAGAAAAAAAAATATATTTTTTTTTGATGGAGATGAATATAAATGGAACAAAAGATGGTTAACTAATTTAAAAAAAATTGAAAGCCCAAAAAAAATAAAAGAAAGAAAGATTGATATTTTAGTGATATGCCGTCCTCATTATTTTTATGAAATTGAAACTTATTTACAAAGTCTAAATTGTATTCCTAAAGTAACAAAATTAATCAACATTAATAATATCTAAAAAAATTGATTTTATTAGCAAAAAAAAAATTTAATATTGATGTTCAAAAAAAGTTTGCAGACTTTTCAGGGGATATTAATCCTATTCATATATGTGAAAATTATTCTAGAAAGACAATTTATGGTCAAACCTTAGTTCATGGTATACATGCAGTTTTATGGTGTCTTGAATTATTAACAAAAAAAAAAGTATATTTTAATTGTGTTGATATTCGTTTTCTAAAACCAATATTTCTGAACGAACAGATTTATTGTTATTGGAAAAATAAAGAAAATGAAATAATTATTAAAAATGTCAATATAACATTATGCAAGATTTTTATAACAAAAGTAAAAAAAGTTGAGAAGATTGATAATTGTCTATTTTTTAATAAAGGTAGAAAAATTCCATCAAATAAAACAATCGAAGATTTAGAAAAATTACAGCTTAAAAAAAATTTTATTAATTGTAATAGTAACTTAAAAAGAAAAAAAAAATTATTTTCTAATTTACAAAAAATATATGGCTTAAGTTTTGTTTATGAGGTTTGTATTCTTTCTTATATTGTAGGAATGGAAGTACCAGGTTTAAATTCTTTATTTATATCTACTAAAATTATGTTAAAATCAAATATTGTCCTTAAAAAAAAATTTTATAAAATTATTAATGTTGAAAAAAGAATAGGATTAGTTAATTTAAAGTTTTTTGGCAGAACAATTGAAAGTGATATTCAGACAATTGTTAGGCAAAAACCTGTAAAAAATCCTTCATTCAAGATGGTAAAAAAATTTATCAATGATAAAGAGTTTAAAAATATGAATGCACTTGTCATTGGAGGTTCAAGAGGGATTGGGGAAATTATATCCAAAATGATAATAGCTGGTGGTGGAAATGTTAAATTAACATATTACAAAGGTTTTGAAGAGGCAAAGAAGATTAAAAAAGAATTTCAAAAACTAAGTAAAAATAATTCTATTTTTGAATTAAATATTTTAAACCAAGAGCATTTGAATAAATTAAAAAAAGTAAAAAAAATTAATTGTGTTTTCTATTTAGCAACACCCAAAATTCTTAAATCATGGAATAAAAAACATGACAATCAAATTTCTAAAATATATAAGTTATTCTTTTTTCAGCAATTTAAGAAAATTGTAAAAATTTTTAAAGAAAATAATAATAAACTTTTTTTTTTTTATCCCTCTACAGTTTTTATAGAAAATAATCAAGATGGGTATCAAAGTTACATTAAATCAAAAATTCTTGGGGAAAATTTTTGCAAGAAAAATAAATTTAAAAAATTTACCTTTTATTATCCTAGATTACCAATACTTGTAACTGACCAAAATCAAAGTTTTTTTAAGTTAGACCCTGTTTCAAATATACCAATTTTATTGGAGCATTTGCGAAATATAAAACTAGATTGATATGAAAAAAATTAAAGTTATTATGATTGGCTTTGGAAAAGTAGCAGCTCAGTATTTAAATGATCCTATTATGGGTAAGAAATTTAGGTATTCTACTCATATTCAAGGTCTTACAAAAAATAATAATTTTGATGTTTCTTGTGTTGTAGATAAAAATAAAACAGCAAGAAATATTGCAAAAAAGCAATTTAAAATCCAAAATGTTTTTTCCTCAATTGATAAAGTAAAAAATATTGATGAATATAGTGTTGTAATAATTTCTACACCACCTGAGTATAGACTTAGTCTCTTAAAGAGGATTAAAAATATTAAGTTTTTAATTCTTGAAAAACCTCTGTCTCTTAGTTATCTGGAATCAAAAAAAATTTTTAATTACTGTAAAAAAAGAAATATAGTTACAATAGTTAATTTTTGGAGAAGATTTGTTCCACAATTTGAAAAATTAGCAGAAGGAAAATTAACTGAATTAATTGGAAATATTCAATCAGTAAATATTTTTTACACTGATGGTTTAAAGAATAACGGAATTCACCTAATTGATTTTGCTAGATTTTTAGTAGGCGAGATTAAAACTCTTTACGAAATTAAAGATTCTTTAAGATATAAAACTTATTCCTTAAAAAATGATAAAAATGTTTTTTTTTCAGGTGTTTTTTTCAATAAAGTTCCATTATACGGAATAGCTTTAGATTCTAAACAGTTCAGGGAAAATGGGATAGAAATTTTTGGGACAAAAGGTAAGTTATCAATTCTTAACGATTGTAGAGAAATGTTTATTCAGTACTTACAAAAGCATAGAGGTATATCGGGTTTTAATGAATTAAATTATGAAAAAATTAATTTTCTTAAGGTTGATTATGATCTTGCGATGTTAAATTTATATAAGATCCTTTTTCAAATTATTAAAAAGAAATATAAAAATATCTCTCCTATAAGTAGTGCTTTAGAAAATGAAAAGCTTATTAATAAATTGATTAGCACGTGAAATTTTGTCTAAAATAAAAAATAAAAAAATTGGAATAATTGACTATGAATTAAGTAATTTAGGGGCAATTAAATCTGCTGTCAAAAAATTAAATTATGAATATAAATTGATAAAAGAACCTAAATATCTAAGTTCAGTGGAAAAAATAATTTTGCCAGGAGTTGGATCATTTAAAACTGCTGTAGAAAATCTTTTGAAATCAGACTTGTTTTACGCAATTAAAGATGAGGTATTAGAAAAAAAAAAACCTATTTTAGGGATATGCTTAGGAATGCAATTGTTATCCAGCACTGGGTACGAGGGAGGAGAGAGTGAAGGTTTAAATTTGATTCCCGGAGAAGTTAGGTATATGGATTATGTTATAAAGAAAAAATTGGCTCTTCCTCATGTAGGCTGGAATAAAATTCAATTTAAAAAAAAATCAAAATTATTTGATCACATATTAAATGACGAATATTTTTATTTTATACATAGTTTTAATTTTATACCTGATAATAAAAAGGATATAGTCGCAACAACTAAATATGGAAGAGAATTTGTTTCAGTCCTACAAAGAGAAAATATTTATGGAATTCAGCCTCATCCTGAAAAGAGCCAATTGTATGGTCTTAAGTTTTTAGATAATTTTTTAAAAATAAAATGTTAGCAAAAAGAGTAATAACAACATTAACATTTAATCAGGGTGTACTTTTTAGAACAAGATATTTTGAACCTGACTATCGTTACACTAAAAGTTTTATTGATACATGGTCGGTTGATGAAATAATCATTCTTGATATCTCAAGAAAATATAATAACGAAATAAAAAAAAAATTTATTAATTTAGTAAGGAAGTTCTCTGAAAATAGTTTTGTTCCTTTGACTATTGGTGGAAAGATAAAAACTTTGAAGGACGTGTCAGACCTTATGAACTCAGGTGCTGATAAAGTTTCAATTAATACTAAGGCATTACAAGACCCTTCTTTTATCAGTGAAGTATCGAGCAGATATGGTTCTCAAGCAGTTGTAATTTCAATAGATGTAAAAAAAAAAGGCAAAGAATATGAGGTATTTAGTCATAATGGGAGTAAGCCAACTGGTCTTTCACCATTCAAATGGGCAAAAAAATGTGAAAAAATGGGAGCAGGTGAAATACTTGTTACATCCATTGATAGAGATGGTTTTTTAAATGGATTTGATTTGGAATTATGCAAAAGAATCAAAAATTCTGTCAAACTACCTGTTTTAGCTTTAGGAGGTTGTGGAAATTGGCAACATATGTTAGATGCATTTAAAAAAACAGAAATTGATGCTGTATGTACACAAAACATATTTCATTTTACTGAAGAAAGTATAAAAAGTTCAAAAATATTTCTTGATAATAACAATGTAAATGTTAGGAAACTAAAATGATAAAAAATAATCAAGCTATAAAGTTTTGTAAAAAATGTGTAACACCAGATAGTAGGCCAAGGGTAGTTTTTGATTCTGATGGAGTTTGCAATGCTTGTAATTTTGTTACTGTAAAAAAAAATACTGATTGGAAAAAAAGAGAAAAAGAATTAGTTGAAATTCTTGATGAACTTCGCTCCTCCGACGGAAGTTACGATTGTATTGTTCCATGGTCAGGAGGGAAAGATTCTAGCTATGTAGCATATGTCTTAAAGTTTAAATATAAAATGAACCCTCTTTTAGTTACTTTTTCTCCACTTATAATGAATGAAGTTGGGGAACATAACAGGCAAAAACTAATTGAATTAGGTTTTGACAATCTAATGATAAGACCAAATCAAAATATTTCTCAGTATTTATCAAAAAGATTTTTTACAGAAAGAGGTAATCCTAAAACGCATTGGGATGCTGGTGTAACATGTTTTCCAGTTCAAATTGCTCTTAAATATAATATAAAAGCAATTTTTTATGCAGAAGATTCTGAAAGTGAATATGGTGGAAGAGTTCTTAATAAAGATAGTATAAAGCTAATGCAATATGATGCAATTATTGAGCAACATATTGAAGATCATCCTTCTAATTGGGTTAATGACAAAGTTTCTCAAAATGATATACAACCATACCTTTACCCAGACATAGAGGATATTAAAAAAAAAAAAATTAAAAGTTATTATTTTTCCTATTTTTTTAGATTTGATATGTATAAAAATTATTTGGCAATTAAAGATTTAATTGATTTCAAAATTGTAAAAAGAACATCTGGAACTTTTACCAATTTTGATAGTCTAGATGATAAAATTGATGATCTTTATTATTATATGCAATTTATAAAATTTGGTTTTGGAAGGTGTTCAAGAGATTGTTCAAGATTTATACAAAATGGACATCTTTCAAGAAAAAAAGCTGT
>MDSZ01235442.1_pt1 | contig 11064 bp, 10 predicted proteins | sample 811201 | NCBI WGS metagenome assembly MDSZ01 (sample SAMN05326647, study PRJNA326480) | marine metagenome | isolation source: seawater | place: Indian Ocean: North | collected 2010 | reverse complement strand
AGACAACCATTATGATCTTTAATTTCTTATCTAATAATAGTAGTTTTTTGTCTCCAGAATTTTTACATAAAATTTTTATTAATTCATTAAAATTGAATTTTTTTAAAAATATAAAAAGATTTGGTAATCTAGAGTTTAATTTACTAAAAAAAAATTTTTATAATCCTCTTGGTCTAGCAGCTGGTTTTGATAAAAATGCTGAGGCAATTGAAGGAGAATTTAATTTAGGGTTTGGATTTGTTGAACTTGGAACTGTTACACCAATGCCTCAAAAAGGAAACCCAAAACCAAGAGTTTTTAAAATTCCTGAATATGAGGCTGTAATTCAAAGGTTAGGTTTTAACAATGATGGTCTAGAAAGGTTTTTAGATAATATAAAAAAATATAGGATTAATAATAAGAACAATATTATTGGGGCTAATATCGGAAAAAACAAGAATACTTCGAACATAAATAATGATTACAAAATTCTTTTTGAATCAATTTCTCCCTTTGTGGATTATATTACAATAAATATTTCATCGCCAAATACCGAAGGACTTAGAGATCTTCAAAAAAAAGGGAATATTGAAAATTTATTAGAGACAATCACAAAATGTAATAAAAAAAATTTACCTACATTCATAAAAATTTCACCTGATATTGATGATAATAATCTTAAGAATATTTGCAAAATTTGTATTAAAGAGGATTCAATTTCCGGTTTGGTAATTTCCAACACTACAATTTCAAGAGAATCCCTTCATTCAAAACAAATTAGAAATTCTTGGAAAATTCTTGAAAAGGGCGGTCTTTCCGGACCGCCTATAAAAAATCTCTCTAATATAATTATTGAGAAGGTTTTTAAATTAACAAAAGGTAAAATTTTAATAATTGGTGTTGGAGGTATTTCTACAGGCAAAGATGCATACGAAAAAATCTCATTGGGATGTAATCTTGTTCAAATCTATACCTCATTAATCTATAGAGGACCTGCAGTTGTATCAAATATTTTATCTGAATTAAGTTTACTGATAAAAAAGGATGGATATTCAAACATCACACAACTAGTTGGAAAAAAAGTTAAAAATGTCTAAGCCTACAGAACTTATAAATCTCTCTGAAATTTCTAAATTTTATGATGTTTTCTTCATTGATTTATGGGGAGTAGTTCATAATGGTGTAAAATTATTCAATGACACAATCGATGTTTTACAAAATTTAAAAAAAGAAAAAAAGAAAATTTTTTTTTTAACTAATGCGCCGAGAAGAGCAGCTGTAATAAAAGAGCAACTTAAGAATTTTGGATTAAGCGACAAACTATATGATTTTGTAGTCTCATCTGGTGAAATTACATGGCAAAAATTAAATAAAAATAAAAAAGAAGGTACGAGAAACTGTTTTTTAATTGGTCCAAAACGTGATTTTCATTTAATTGAAGGGCTAGATTTAAAAGTTACTGATGATCCAAATTTAACTGATATCATTTTAAATACGGGTCCATGGGGAGATGACGATGTACTTGAAAATTATACATCAATTCTTGAAAATTTAGTTAAAAGAAATCCGATAATGATTTGCTCTAACCCTGATAAGACTGTTATCAGAGGAGATAGATTTATGATTTGTGCTGGAACTCTAGCAGACTATTATGAAAAGATTGGAGGATCTGTAGAGTACTATGGGAAACCATTTAAACAAATTTATGATTTTTGTTTTAAAATTATGGAGAAAAAAAAAAGGGTTTTAGTAATTGGAGATTCTCTTGAAAATGATATTTCTGGAGCTAATAATCAGAATCTTGATTCAATTCTTATAACTTCTGGTATACATAGGGAGGTAAATAATGAATCGGGTATTGATATAAAAAAATTAGATGATTTAATGGAAAAAAAAAAAATTTTTCCAAAATATTTTATGAGAGTTTTATCATATTAGTAAGAAATAGATAGGAAATTTGCTTTGTCAAAAGATTATAAATTAGATGATTGGTTTGAAATTGCCAAAAAAGAGTTAAAGGAAAAAAAATTAGAAGAACTCAACTGGGAAACTCCGGAAGGCATTAAAGTCAAGCCTTTGTATACAGAAAAAGATCTGGAAAGCATAAATCATAAGATCGGTATGCCTGGTCTTCCACCTTTTACACGAGGCCCTAGGGCTACAATGTATTCTAATAGACCTTGGACTATAAGGCAGTATGCTGGATTCTCAACGGCAGAAGAATCAAATAAATTTTATAAAGAGGGACTTGAAAATGGGGTAACAGGTTTATCAGTTGCATTTGATTTAGCAACTCATAGAGGCTATGATTCCGATCACCCAAGAGTAATTGCTGATGTCGGAAATGCAGGAGTCGCTATTGACTCAGTTGAAGATATGAATGCACTCTTTAATGGTATCCCACTTGAAAAGATGAGTGTTTCCATGACTATGAACGGTGCGGTTATTCCTGTTCTTGCTTGTTTTATTGCTTGTGGTGAAGAACAGGGATGTCCAAAAGAAAAATTAACTGGCACAATTCAAAATGATATCTTAAAGGAATTTATGGTAAGGAATACTTTTATTTTTCCTCCTAACCCAAGTATGAGAATAGTAGCGGATATAATAGAATTCACTTCAAAAGAAATGCCGAAATTTAATTCTATTTCAATAAGTGGTTATCATATGCAAGAGGCTGGGGCAAATCAAGTTCAGGAATTAGCTTATACCTTAGCAGATGGAAAAGAGTATATTAAAGCTGCACTAGATAGGGGGCTAGAAATTGATAATTTTGCTCCTAGACTTTCTTTTTTTTGGTCAATAGGCATGAATTTTTTTATGGAGATTGCAAAAATGAGAGCAGCAAGATTTATGTGGTCTGAGATTGTAAAAAAATTTAATCCCAAAAATAACAAAAGTTTGGCGCTAAGAACCCATTGTCAAACTTCTGGGGTATCGCTAACTGAACAGGATGCTTATAACAACATTGTTAGAACTACAATTGAAGCTATGGCTGCAGTATTGGGTGGAACCCAGTCTTTACATACTAATAGTTTTGATGAGGCACTAGCTTTACCTACTCCGTTTTCAGCAAGAATAGCTAGAAATACACAACTTATACTTTCTGAAGAAACTGGAATAACTAAAGTGATTGATCCTTTGGCTGGTTCATATTATTTAGAGACATTAACTTCTAACATGATCGATGAAGCGACTAAATTGATTGATGAAATAGATGAAGCTGGTGGTATGGTAAAAGCAATTGAGCAAGGAATACCAAAGATGCGTATTGAAGAAAGTTCAGCTAAGAGGCAAGCTAGAGTTGACTCAATGGATGATACAATAGTGGGAGTAAATAAATATAAAAATGAAGAAAAACAGAACATTAATATACTCTCGGTAGACAATGAAAAGGCAAGAATAGATCAAATAAATAAATTAAAAAGAATAAAAAGTTCAAGAAATATAAATGATGTTGATGATTATCTAAAAAAAATAGAGGAGGCAGCCAAATCTAAGAATATTAATCTTCTGGAGATTTGTGTTGAGGCGGCAAAAAATAGATGTACAGTTGGTGAAATGACTACCGCCATGGAAAAAGTTTTTGGAAGGCACTCATTATCTACAAAAACAATCTCAGGGGTTTATGGAAAGTCTATAAAATCAAAAGAACAAATTAGTTCAATTGATAATCATATTGATAAATTTATTGAAAAAGAAGGTAGAAGACCAAGAATGCTTGTAGTTAAAATGGGTCAAGATGGTCATGATAGAGGTGCTAAATTAATTGCAACAGCATTTTCTGACTTAGGCTTTGATGTTGATGTTGGGCCACTTTTTCAGACCCCTGAAGAGGCAGCACGTCAAGCTGTTGAAAATGATGTTCATTTGATTGGAGTTTCAACTTTAGCGGCTGGACATAAAACTCTAATTCCCCTTTTAATGAAAGCTTTGAAAAACAACGAAGCTGAGAATATAAAAGTTATCTGCGGCGGTGTAATACCACCAGATGATTATAAATTTCTTTTTGATTTAGGAGTGAGTAAAGTTTTTGGACCGGGTACAAATATTCCTCAAGCTGCAATCGAAATCATTGACATTTTGTAAATATTAACCATAATGGTTAATAATGAATTTAAGAGAATTTTTAAAACTCCAGAAAATTTCACAAAAGCAATTTGCCAAAAATTTAGGAATATCACCTATTTCACTTACTAGATATATATACTCTAAACGTTTTCCTGAAAAAAAAATTCTAAAAAAAATTCATGAACTGACTGATGGAATTGTTACAGCAAATGACTTTTTATCAAATTCAAGCAATAATGATTTATTATCTAGAGATGATAAAAATAATATTAGTAAATTACTTTCAAATATAAAAAATTGCTCTCGCGTTCATATAGCTAAATGTATAACTATGATTGAATCCTCACTTGAAAAAGATAAAAGTAAAACTGAATTTTTACTTCAAAAACTAAAGCCGAAGTATGACTCAATTCGGATAGGAATCACTGGGGTTCCAGGTGTTGGAAAATCAACTTTTATAGAGTCATTGGGAATAAAATTAATAGAAAGAGGGCATAAGGTTGCTGTCTTGGCCGTAGATCCATCCTCAAAAAGAACAGGCGGATCAATTCTTGGTGATAAAACTAGAATGGAAAAATTATCGACAAATCCTTCTGCATTCGTCAGACCTTCTCCAAGTCAAGGGCATTTGGGAGGTGTTGCAAAAAAAACCAGAGAATCAATTTTATGTCTTGAAGAAGCAGGTTTTAATATAATTTTTATTGAGACTATGGGTGTCGGACAAGCAGAAACTGCTGTATATGATATGGTTGATATTTTTCTAGTTCTACTTTTACCATCTGGAGGAGATGAATTACAGGGAATTAAAAAAGGAATTATTGAATTAGCAGATCTTATTGTTGTAAACAAAGCTGATTCAGATTTAAAAAAAACGGCCGAAATTACAGTAAGAGATTATAAAACAGCTCTTTCAATTATAGGGAATAAGAATAGAAATGAAAAAATTGAGGTTTTAAAATGCTCATCACTTTTTTCGAAAGGTGTAGATGATGTATGGGATTTTATAGATAAATTTATAAATCTTCGAATTTCAAACAATTTATTTTTAAAAAATAGAGACGATCAAAGATTGAGATGGCTATGGGAAATTATTAATTTAAAAGCAGATGATTTTATAAATAAGAATATTAAGAAAAAAAAAATCATAAAAAAAATTGAGGATGATGTAAAAAATGGTGAATTAGGCTTAATTAATGCTTCGAGACTTATTTTTGATTATTTTCAAAAAAATAATTTGAAATAAATCAAAATTTAATTTACTAATACCTATTATTTATTAAGGATATTATTAATGGTCAAAAAATGTGAAATAACAAATAAGAAACCTTTAGTAGGTAATAATGTAAGTCACGCAGTAAATAAAACTAAAAGGCGATTCCTACCAAATCTTCAAAATATTTCATTTTTCTCTGAAATTTTGAATAAGAATATTAAACTTAAAGTTTCATCGAGAGCTATAAAAAGTGTGGAAAAAAAAGGGGGTATTGATTCTTTTATAATGGGTCTTAAAAACAGTAAACATACTGTAGAGACAAAAAAATTAAAAAAACTATTAAGTTTAAAAAGTAGCACAAAAAATTAGTTGCTATTAATTTTTAATAATTTAACTAAATTCTCTACTAACACTTCTCCTAATTTATTAACATCATCAATTGTGAATGCATTACTGTAATATTTAGAAACGTCATGTCCAATTCCAATTGCTAGTAAATTGATAGATTTTTTTTTTTTCTAGATCATTTATAACTTTTTTTAAATGATCGTCTAAAATATTTGAATTATTAGCTGAAAGGGTTGAATCATCAACAGGTGCTCCATCAGAAACAACTATTAAAATTTTTTTTTTTTCTATTCTTGTTTTTAATCTTTTACTTGCCCACAACAAAGCTTCTCCATCTATATTTTCTTTTAGAATTCCGTCTTTAAGAACAAGAGCTAAATTATTTTTACATACTTTCCATGGTGAACTTGCATCTTTATAAATTATGTGTAGCAAATCATTAAGTCTACCTGGTTTATCTAATTTACCAGATTGTTCCCAAAAATTTTTAGATTTTCCACCTTTCCATTCTTTTGTTGTAAAACCCAGAATTTCAACACTCACCTTGCACTTTTCTAGAATTCTTGCAATGATTTCACTTGTCTTTACAGCCGTAATGATTGGTTTTCCACGCATTGATCCAGAATTGTCAATCAATAAACTAACAACAGTATTTTTTTCTGCTTTATTATTTTGTATTTTAAAAATAGAGGCATTTTCTGGTTTTGCAATAAAACTAGAAAATTTAGAATTATCAAAATATCCTTCATCCTCATCGAATTTCCAATAATTCTGATTTATAGAGTACAAGACTTTTTCAAGTTTTTTTGCTAATCTATTAACTAATTCAATTTCATCTCTAAATTCTTCGTCTAGTTTTTTTCGTAGTTCATTTAATTCAGTAGTTGAAGATAGTTTTTTTGCATTTATTGAAAGATCAAATTTTTTTGTAAAAACTTTATAGTTTGATTTCTCAAATTTAATTTTATTAGATACGGTACCTTCATTTGAATAACTGTGTTTACTAAGATCTTTAATTTTTTTTTTAATTCTAATTTCATCTATACTTATTTTTTTATCTTTTGGTTGATTTTTTTCCTCTTTTCTCAGTTCGTCAGTTTTTTCTAATTTCTCAGATTTTTGGTCATATTGATTTGCATTGTCGGATTCTTCGTTTTCATAAGCTAGGTCTTTTAAAATTTTTCTTAAACTTTTAAAAAAATTCTCTTGGTTTTCAAGTTTATTTATTAATTCATTTATTGATAATTTTCTTATTTTTGTAAATTTTTTAGCAAACTTTTTAAAATTAGTAACTTTATTATTCTGAAAATTTTTTAGAAAGAAATTGAATAAAAAGGAATTTAATTTTACTTTTTCTCTATCTTGACCTTGATCGAAAATCAGTTCATTGTTTTCAATAATTTCTTTTAAATTTTTTTTACATCCTATAAATTTTTTAGATCCAATTACTATGGATCTGGCTGTATTAATTATTTTAAATTTTTCTTTTTCATCTGGATTTTCTGGCAAGTATTTTTTTAAGATTTTTTTATCTGTATATCTTAAACTTAGTGATGTAAAATCAACAAATCCTCTAGATATTACTGAAATATTCTTATATTGATTATTGATAATTAAAGTATTTTCATTAAAATTATCCTTTAAATCTATGCCAGACTTACTAATGTTATTAATTTTATTTTTAGAAAGTGCTCTCGCTGTCGCATCGTGAATGGGAATATTTTGATCAAAAATTTCTGAATTTTGCTTATTATTCTTCAATTATTTCTCTCCCAAAACATCTTTGATAATGTTCATTTATTATCTTTTGGTCATTCTCGTCACATTTATTGAAGAATGCCACTTTAAAAGCTAGATCTATATCATTAAATATTTCAATATTTTCAGCCCAAATTATGCATGTTCTTGGGGACATAAGCATTGAAATATCAGAATTTTTAAATGAACTTCTCACAAGGTTTGCGAGTTCTACAATCTGCGGAATAATTTTTATAGTTTTTTTAGTTATTTTTGATAACTTATTTTTTATTATTTTTTCTTCAATTTCTGGTTTCAAGAAATTTAAGGTTGTAAAGATATTCCATCTATCTAATTGACCCTGATTTATATTCTGAGTTCCATGATATAAACCAGAAGTATCACCTGAGCCTAATGTATTACAAGTTCCAAAAATTCTAAAAGAAGGATTTGGTACAATTACCTTATTTTGATCCAGAAGAGTTAATTTTCCTTCTGCTTCAAGAATTCTCTGAATTATAAACATAACCTCTGGCCTACCTGCATCATATTCATCAAAAACAAGTGCAACAGGGTTTTGAATAGACCAAGGTAAAAGACCTTCTTTGAATGTTGTAACTTGCTTATTATCCTTTATCTTAATGGCGTCTTTTCCCAGAAGGTCAAACCTACTGATATGTCCGTCAAGGTTGATTCTTACACAAGGCCAATTAAGCCTGGCAGCAACTTGTTCGATGTGAGAAGATTTGCCGGTACCATGAAGTCCTTGAATTAAAACTTTCTTATTATATTTAAATCCATTTACTATACTGATAGTAGTTGTTTCATCAAAAACAAAACTTTTATCTATTTCAGGTACTAATTCTGACTTTGATTTAAAACATGGAACCAGAATCTTCTTTTTTATATTAAATACTTTATCAGAATAACATGTCCCATCTGGTTTATCAGTTTTTATATGATCATTACTTAGAAGCATAATTTTCCTTTAAATATTTTGTCAAAATTTTATACGCTTTATTTATTTCTCTAATTTTAATTTCCTTACTAATTGAATTTTTATTAAGGTCTGGGTGATATTTTTTTACCAGCTCTTTATATTTTTTTTTTATTACATATTCTGTAATTTTTTCTTTAATACCCATAATAATCAATGCATTTCTTATTTCATAATTTTTAATAAGGTTATCTTCTTTTTCAATTTTTTTATTCTTCTTTTTAAATTTCATTTTAGATTTATCAAAAAAATAATCGAATTCAAATTTTATTTTAGAAGTTTTTCCTTTTGAGAAGGGTTGGGTAGGCCTATTTTCTAAAAAATCATTTTTTTGGAACTCATAAATTTCTGACTGTGATTTTCCCGCAAAATAATTCCATCTTTTATTATATGCTTTTATATGTTCTAAGCAAAAAGTATACTTTTCATTACTTCCAGGCGACTTAGGAGCAAAATATTCTCCAACTCTATTACATTGTTTATCATCACATTTTGGAAAATCTGAATTTTTATTCCAAATATCATTATGTCCATTTGACTTTTTTTTCATATTATATTCTATTATTAAATATATGAATGAATCAACAATATACAAAAAACTTAATGATTATCTTTCTCCTAGCTTTTTAAAAGTTGTAAATGAATCCGATAAACATGTAAAACATAAAGGAAGCCCTGGAACTGGTAATTCACACTTTTATATTGAAATTGAATCAAAAGAGTTAACTCAAATTTCTAGGTTAGAAGGTCAAAGAAAAATATTTAAAATTTTAGAAGAAGAAATGAAAGAAAGTATTCATGCCTTATCAATTAAGATTATATATTAGGTTCCGTAGCCAGTCCCAAACATAAACTCTTGATGTTTTTTTAAGGAGTCTTGGAGTAGTTCAGCATGAGCATCATATAGATCTCTCATTGAAAGTATTCCAATAATTTCTTTTTTATTTACTACCGGTAAATGCCTATATCCTTTTGATTTCATAATTTTGATAGCATCAATTGTAGTTTTTTCAGGTTTAATAGTATCTGGGTTTTTAGTCATAATCTTATTTACTTTTGTTTTTTTTGGATCTAAATCTTTTGGAATTACCCTAAAAGTCAAATCTCTTTCAGTAACAATTCCAATTAATGAACCATTTTTTATTTTTTCACAAACTAATAAGGCTCCACATTTATGCTTAAGCATCGTAACTGCTGCATCATAAGCTGTTGAATCAGCATCTATAATGACCAACCTTTGATTTGTTAAAACATTATCTAAAAGATCTTTAATAACCAAAGATAATTCCCCCCAAGTTTATTATACTACTTTTTTTAAAAAATTTTTAGTTTTTTTTTTTGTAATTTTTAAAGAAGTTATTTGATTATTTTTTTTAGATAAAACTTCAAATTTAATATCATAAAAGGCAAATATCTGTCCAACTTTTGGAATAGTTCTGCTTTCATAGATTATTAAACCTGCAATGGTTGAAGCTTCATTGGTTGGTAAATTTACACTTAAATCTTTGTTTAAATCTCTAATACTTGTATTACCTTTAACTACAAAAGTATTTGAATTTATTGACTTTACATCTGAAAACTTTGATGATGGTTTTTTTACATCTAATTCATCATCAATATCACCTACAATTTCTTCAATTATATCCTCTAATGTAACAATTCCTAAAAACTCTCCATATTCATCGACAACGATTGAAAAGTGTTCTTTTCTTTTTTTAAATTCCATTAGTTGGTTATCAAGTTTAGTTGATTCAGGAATAAACCAAGGTTTTTGACAGTGAACTCTTATTTCAAATTTGTTAGAATTGTTATTTAACTGTAAATCTATTAATTTTCTTACATGAAAAACTCCAATTATATTTTCAGGATTCTTCTCCCAAATTGGAATCCTTGAATGAGGTGAATCTTTTATTTTTTTTATTAATACATCTAAACTTATATTGGATGGTAAACTGAAAATTTCTTTCCTTGGTATCATAATAGAGCCTACAGTAATTTCATCTAGGTCTAGGATTGATTTCAACATATCTTTTTCTTCTTTTGCAGATTGATTTTGTTGTCCATGAAGATCAATAACACCTCTAAGCTCCTCCTCGCGTTCTTCATTAATTTCTTTGTTTAGAGGTTTAGTAACACCTAGAGCATTCAAAAAAATAGAAACAATTGAGTTTAGAGTTGAAGTTAATGGATATAAAAGAATTATTAATAATCTAAATATAGGTGAAATTTTTAAAGCAATTTTGTCAGCTTTTGACAAAGCAATAGTTTTTGGCAATAACTCTCCGAAAATTAAGATCATTAATGTCATAATTAAAGTTGCATAAATGATTCCTTCAGCAGGAGTAACTTCTATCAAAATTTTAGTTGCTAAAGCTGACGCTAAAACATTAACTAAATTATTTGCAAAAAGTATTGTGCAGATTAACTTTTCTTTATCTCTAAATAATTTTTCAAAAATTATAGCATTTTTTTTACCTGATTTCGCTAATGTATGCATCCTAGGTTTTGAAGCTGAAGTTAAGGAAGTTTCTGAACCAGAAAAAAAAGCAGATAATAAAATTAAGAAAAATATACAACCAATTAAAAAAGCTAAAGAAAATTCCATGGTGATCTAAATAAGTTTCTCATTTAAGAAATCTGTAAGTATTTTCTCATCTTCCAGAATATAACCGAAAGGAACTCCTATATCTTTTAGTAAAATAAATTTCAATTTTTTATTTTT
>MDSZ01133541.1_pt1 | contig 11064 bp, 10 predicted proteins | sample 811201 | NCBI WGS metagenome assembly MDSZ01 (sample SAMN05326647, study PRJNA326480) | marine metagenome | isolation source: seawater | place: Indian Ocean: North | collected 2010 | reverse complement strand
TCAGCAGCCATTGCTGTTCAAAAAATATTTGAAAAAGAAGATATTTTTAACAGAGTAAAAAAAATCTCAAAGTATTTTGAGGATGGATTACACTCTCTGAAAGATCTTAGTTGTATTGAAAGTATTCGTAATTATGGATTGTTAGGAGGCATAGACATTAAAATGAGAGATAAGCCCGGTAAAGCTGGATTCAATGTTTATAAGAAATGTTATGATGCAGGAGTAAATATAAAACCAACCGGAGATGCGCTTATAATTGCACCTCCATTTGTTTGCGAAAAGAGGGATATAGACGAGATTATTGAAAAAATGCGTTTAGGTATTTCAAACCACATCAAATCATAAATCAATAAGAATTACTCATTTTGGGTCGAATCACTTCAGCTAGACCATTTTGATCTAAAAAACCGTTTAAACTATTTCTACATATGATTTAATAAATTCATGAGTTCACAATACAAATTTGATAGTCACTCAGAAGAAGTTAGACAGCATTCCAAGGTCAAACTTACTGACCTATTATCAAGAATAAATGAAGAGAAAAAAATTGAAAGAAATAGAAATCTCGCTCTAAGTGTAGCAGCAGTCTCAGCAGTTACAGTTTTTGGTATTATTTTAACTCTCTAAAATTAATAAATTTCATTTAAATCAGACTCCATCATCTCACTAATTAGTTGCTTAAAAGTAGTTTTAGGTTTCCATTTTAACTCTCTTTTTGCTTTAGCAGAGTCTCCTCTTAACTCATCGACATCAGTAGGCCTAAAATATACTGGATCTATTTTTACGTGAATTTTTCCAGTTTTTTTATTTACGCCAACTTCCTTTAATCCGCTTCCTTTCCATACAATTTTAATATCAACATATTTAAATGCTTCCTCAACAAATTTTCTTACAGAATAACTCTTTCCCGTTGAAATAACATAGTCAGATGGTCTTTTAGCTTTAAGCATCAGCCACATACTTTCAACATAATCTTTAGCTGAGCCCCAATCTCTTTTTGCATTTAAATTACCCAATGTAAAAAAAGTTCTTTTATTTCTAAATATTTCAGCAACTGCCCTAGTAATTTTTCTTGATACGAAAGTTTCACCTCTTCTAGGTCCCTCATGATTAAATAAAATACCATTTACAGCAAATATATTATAAGCCTCCCTATAATTTACAGTAGTCCAATAAGCGTATAATTTGGAAATAGCGTAAGGACTCCTAGGTCTAAAAGGAGTTTTTTCATTTTGAGGAATTTCTGTATTACCAAATATTTCAGACGTAGATGCTTGATAAAATTTTGTTTTTTTTTGAAGCTTTAAAACTCTGATTGCTTCTAATATTCTAAGTGTTCCTAATGCGTCTGCATTAGCAGAATACTCTGGTATCTCAAAACTTGTATGAACGTGAGATTGAGCACCTAGGTTATATATTTCATCTGGTTTAGTAGATTGTATAATTCTTAGAATATTACTGGAGTCAGTTAAATCTCCGTAATAAGGTATAAAATTTTTTGACTGTCTAATATCATTATAAACATGATCAATTCTTTTAGTGTTGAAACTAGATGACCTTCTTTTAACACCTATAATTTTATAACCTTTCTCTAGTAAAAAATCTGTTAGATAGGAACCATCTTGACCTGTAACACCAGTAATCAAAGCTGTTTTTCTTGGCATATTTTAGATTAATATATTATTACTAAATACTTAACAAATTATTAGTTAATTTAATTAGTTCCTTATTATCAATATTTTTGGCATGTAATCCAATAAAGAAACCTCTTTTTTCAATTTCTTGAGCAGCAGGAAAACTTTCTCTGGAATTGTTTAATTTATATAAGCTGACACTTGGTTGATTAACAAAATTACCACTAATTATTGGTCTTGTATCAATTCCATTTTTATTAAGTTTACTTAAATATTTTTTTTTCTTTTTTAGAAATTTTTTATTAATTAGTATTGGTATACCAAACCAGCTTGGTTTTAAATTTTTTTCAGGTTCCAAAAAGGTTAGTTGATTGTCCCATTTATTTGATTTAGTAATAGACTCAATTATCTTCTTTCTATTTTTTGCTTTCAAATTGATACTTTTATTTAATCTTTTTAATTGATTTAATCCAATGGAGGCTGTTAAATCTAAGGGCCTCAAATTAAATCCGGAATTTACAAAATTAAATTTTTTGTTGTTTTTCTTATTTAAACCTCTATCCCAACCATGCGCTCTAAGCATATGCGCAATTTTATAATCATTGTAATCATTACATACTAACATTCCACCCTCGCCTGCAATTAATTGATGAGAAACATAAAATGAGTACGTACCAAATTTTCCGAAAGTTCCTAAATATTTATTCTTATAAATAGATCCTAATGACTCACAAGTATCCTCAATTAAAGTAAGATTATACTTTTTTACAATCCTCATTAACTCAGACATATTAGAAGAATTTCCCAATACATGCACAGCCATAATTGCTTTTGTTCTTTTATTAATTTTTTCCTCTAATTTTTTTAAATCAAAATTAAAAGTATTTAGATCTACATCTACAAATTTTGGTTTTAATCCAGATTGAACAATAGGCCATAAAGAAGTTGACCAACACAAAGCTGGTATCAGACACTCATCATCTTGATAGAGTCTTTTTTTATTTTTAGGGTTAATAGTAGAAAATAATGCAAGTAGGTTTGCTGAAGATCCTGAATTTACCATTAAAGCGTGTTTTGCTCCTACAAATTTTGAAAATGAAAATTCAAATTTTTTGGTGATTGATGACATAGTGATCTTTCCACTTAACAATGTTTCAATTCCAGCTATTATATCTTCATTAATAAATGGCTCACCAACTAAAGAGTAAAATTGTTTATCTTTTGACTTATTGTATTTATTTATAAGCTTCTTTAAAAAGATGTATTCTTTTTTATTCATAAATTCTAAAGATTCACCTCTCCCTTTTTTGTTACTACATGAGGGTAGGGCATAACAAACATCAACTTACCCCCTTTATCAATATAATCTTTTTCTCTTTCGACTATCTCTTTTTTAAAGTTCCAAGGTAAAACTATAAATGCTTCAGGGTTAATTTCTCTGGCTTTTTTCTCAGAAATTAACTCGATGTCTGAACCCAAACATTTAAGACCAACTTTTTCAGGATTTCTCTCACTTATAAATGGTATTTTATCTTTAGTAAGACCGAAATGCTGTAAAATGATATTCCCTTTAGTGCTAGCACCTAAGGCTAAAACAACTTTTTTTTCACTCAGTATTTTTGACACAAAATTTACAGTTTTCGTTTTTAAATTAGATACTACCTTTTCAAATTCAAAAAAAGTGTCAGGAGTTGTTAATTCTAGAGCATTCTCTCTATTTCTTAAATCTTTGAGTCTTTTTAAAAAAACATCCTGATCATATATTTCAGTATTTTTTTTACAAACATATAATCTTATACTTCCTCCATTTACATCGTTTGTTTCAGCATAAAATACTTTTAAATTAAACTTATCTATTAAATATTCAAAAGTTTCTAAAGAATAATATGAAAGATGTTCATGACAAATATCATAAAAATTATTATTTCTTATCATAGAGTCTAGATAACTTATTTGACAACACCAAACTCCCTTATCATCCAAAATCTCTTCAATATTTCCAACAAATTCTTTTGGATTTTCTAAATCATAGAACATTGCACATGAAGTAATTATTTTCGCTTTATTTTTTTTGAATATTTCTTTGAAACTTTTTGAATTAAAATAATTATTAATTATTTTAATATTTTTTTCTTTATTTCTAAAATTGATATTTTTTGCGGGCTCAAATCCAACAAGTTGAAATTTTTCATCATAGAAATTCAACATAGTGCAATCATTAGCACCAATGTCTACAATTATTTCGTTTTCTTCTGGTTTAGCAATTTCTAAAACTTGATAGACTAACTCTTTTAAATCTTTCTTCATGGTATCATTAGTTGCAGTTCTGTAAAAATATTCTTTGTAAAGAAAATCTGCCTCAGTAATTTCTTTCAACTGGAGAAGACCACAATTTTTTTTATTCTTTTTTTTGTTGCACAAAACTAATGTTAAAGGCGACTTAATTTTTGATAATTCATTATTTTGATTAGTTTTTACAAAAGTCGGAGACAGATATTGCTCGTTTAAACTTAAAACTTCTATCAGGTCATCATTATTACAAATTTTACATCTGTCTAAAAACTTAATAATTTTTTTCATTCTTTTAATTTAATTGAGATTTTTAAAATTTTTTAATTCACTTTCTACCATATCAATTACTAAGGAATTAAAATTGTATTTTCTCTTCCATTTAAATTTTTTTACCAATTTACTTGGATCAGCTAGTCTTGCTTTACTTTCTTTTTTTCTCATAAGACTTTTATCGATTTTTAGATATTTCTTGTAATTTAACCCAACATATTTAAATGCCTTTTTGAGAAAATCTTCTACACTATTAAGTTGACCTGATCCAATTATATAATCTGCTGACTTATTGTGAGAATTAATTAACCACATAGCATTTACATAATCTTTCGCATGACCCCAATCTCTTTTGGATTTTATGTCTCCTAGACTAATAGATTTTTGACGACCATATTTAATTTTTGCAACAGCTTTTGCAATTTTTCTTAAGACGAATCTTTCATCCTTTCTAGGAGACTCATGATTAAATAAAATACCTGTTGAAGCATTAAAATTATAAGTTTCCCTATAACTTTGTATAAAATAATGACTAGCAACTTTTGCAATTCCATACGCAGATTCAGGATTAAATTTTGTCTTTTCGTTAATTTTTTTTTTTATATTTTTATTGAACATCTCGGAAGATCCAGCAAAAAAGAATTTAGCTTTTGGATTGACTCTTCTTGTAGAAGATAAAATTTTATGTGTAAAACCCAAATTAGTTTCAAGCGTATAAAATTCATTTTCAAAGGAATAACCATCATAAGCTTGAGCTGCCAAATGGTAAACTTCGTTCGGATAAATATTTTTTATTAATTTAAATAGATTTTTATAACTATAAGAATTTAAATAATGAAATTTGATTTTTTTATAAATATTTTGGAGTCTCCAAAAATCATTTTTATTTTTATTGTTTAACTTTTTACGCACTAAACCATGGACTTTATATTTCTTTTTTAAAAGAAGCTCGGCTAAATAAGAGCCATCCTGTCCGTTTATTCCTGTTATAAGAGCAATTTTTGACATATTAATTTATTTCTTATAGAAATTTATTACCACATCTCAAATAGGAATTGTGATAAAAAAACAAAGTATTTATCCATATGATTTTTAAAAAATTTTGGGCAAAATTAACAAATAATCAAAAATATCAAGAATTAAAATATAAAGAGCAATCCAAAAAAAATGTTTTAATTTTTAAAAAACATTATGAAAATGAAATCAATTTAATTAAAAAAAAGATTTATTCACAAGAAAGGTTGAATTTCCTTCATTCAGGTCACGCTGCCGATATAATAAATGTTCTTCCGGTCATAAAAAAATTATCAATAAATCATAAGTGCAACTTATACATAAACTTAAACAAACCAATAAAGTTTTATTACAAACATCCAGCCGGGAAATATTACATCAATGATAAAATTTTCAAAATGCTTTTACCTCTTCTACAAAAACAAAAATATTTAAATGAAATCAAAGTTTTTGATAATCATAAAATTGATATAAATTTTGACCTTATTAGAGAATTACCAATTAACTTGTTATTTGATAATGCTACATATGCCTCTGTAGTTACTGGGATAAATCCTGATTTATCATCTGTCTATATTGACGCCGATGAACATAAGGAGCATAAAAAAAAAATTATTATTCAAAGAACTTTCAGATATAGAAATGAACTTATTAACTATAAATTTTTAAATAAATATGGCAATCTTATTTTTGTTGGAACTCAAAATGAATATGAAGATCTAAAAAATGATATACCTAATTTAGGTTTTTATGACTGTAAGGATTTTTTGGATATGGCAAATATAATTAAATCTTCAAAGATATTAATAGCTAATTCATCTATTGCTTTTCCAATTGCTGAGGGTTTAAAAAAACCAAGACTTCTTGAGGCTAGTCCAGAATTTCCAGCCGCTCAACCACATGGAGAAAATTCATTCAATTTTTATTTTCAGTCACATTTTGAAGAAAAATTTAATATCTTAAATAAATTAAGTTAAAACTTAATGAAAAATTTTAAAATTAAATTAATAAATTTTTATAGATCTATTACGTATAAAATTTTTGAAATACTTTACGGATCTATCGATTTAGTTGCTGAGCCTAAAAATTTAAAAGATATTGATATCAGAAAAATTAAAATTGAGACTACTAATTATAGTATTTATATTTGTAACAAAAGTAGATTATACACCGACACAATACATGATACAGCGATTATTAAAGATAATCAGATTGTAAATGGTCCTTCATTTCAGTATAGAAAAAACAAAAATGCAGAATGTAAATTTAATTCAGTCCTTACAAAAGGGACGCCAAGATTTAAAAAAAAAGTCGAGGGTAAAGTTTTATCTTTACTCACAGGAGGTGGGGGAAATTCGAATTATTGGCATTGGCTTTTTGATGTATTACCAAGAATACATATTGCGGAGAAACTTGGAAAAGATTTTTCTTATGATTATTATTTATTTCCAAGTTTAGACGAAAAATTTCAAAATCAAACATTAGATTTGCTAAATATTCCAAAACATAAAAGAATTTCAAGTAAACAATTTAGACATTTAGAGTCTGATCAATTAATAGTAACTGATCACCCTTATAATTTGTTGAATGATCCAATGAAAGACTCTCTTGATATACCAAATTGGATTTCAAGTTATTTGAAAAAAAAATTTCTGAATCAGTCTGATATCGATACAAAATCAAAAAATAATTTTCCAAAAAAAATTTATATAAATAGAAAAGATGGTAAATCACATCGTTTTATAACCAATCAAAATGAAGTAGAGAAATGTTTATTAGATTATGAATTTACGAGTCTTACTTTAAGCGATTATACGTTTAAAGAACAAGTTCAATTATTTAATAATGCTGAATTTATTATTGGTTTACATGGAGCTGGATTTGGAAATGTAATTTTTTGCAAACCAAAGACGAAAGTAGTTGAATTCAACTCATTCACTGCTGGTGACATTATAAAAAATATTTGTAAACAAAATAATCTTTTGTATAGCAATATAAGTTCTGAAAATAAAATTTTTAACTGGAACAATCAGTATGGAGATATTAAAGTAGATATACATAAATTAAAATCTCATCTAACATTTGATTAAAATTTTATTATTTAAGCATGATTACTCGCAAAAATAAGTATACAAAATTATTATAAAGTATATAAGCTGGTATTAGATGGATGAAATAAAACTATTAATTTTACTAGTTGGCTCAGGTTTTTTATTTAGAACTGCACTAATTTATACTGGTCAAATGTGGGCAAAGTCGCATGCCCAGACCGTATCCTTTTTAGTGTTACCATTAATTACTTATGTAATAACAAATACTATAGCAAACAATATTGCTCTATCTCTTGGAATGATTGGGGCACTCTCTATTGTCAGATTTAGACACCCAGTTAAAAGTCCACTGGAACTCATAATGTATTTTGCACTAATAACTGTTGGTATAGCCACAAGCGTTAGGACTAAATGGGCTATTCAACTAATCGTAGTAACAATATTAATAATTATATTGGTAAAGTTTTTTCAGGTATTGTCCAAAAAATACGGTAAATCATTTTACAATAACTCTTTTAATGAGGGAGTAAACTCTAATACTTTGGAGGTAACAGCTAAAAGTAAAATTGATTTAATTGAAAAGAATGAATTTTTAATAAGCTCATTCAATGATTTTGATGAAAGAAAGATAATTTATAGATTAAATTTTGAAAATAAAAAAGAGCTTCAAACATTTAAAGAAACTTTAGAAAAATCAGATAATATAGAAAAAATAAATATTATCTATAATTAAAAATGAAAAAATATTTTTTTATAATATTTTTTTTATTATTTTCATCTAGCCAAGCTGCAACTCACAAAAATGAGCAAATTTTTAATTATAAAGAGTGTAAATATAATTCTTCTAAAGATTTTCTAGAAACAATTGATAACCAGAAGATTAAACTAATAGAGGTCGATATACACGATTACAGAAAATGGACTGTAAATGGTGTTAGAATTCTCACCAATAGATATAGGTACGTTCCTGAAAAGTTTAAAAGAAGATTTGACTCAACAGTTACAGTAACTCTTGAAAATCATACTAAATGCTCTTTCGAAGGTAGAGTAAGACATAGCGGGGACGAAAAAGATCATATAGGCATGATAGAAAATTCAATAACTCAAAGTTTAGACGTTCATTTGATTAATGGAAATATAAAAGGGATAACAAAGTTTAAATTACTTAGACCGTTGACAAGGGGTAATTTAGAAGATGAAATTTTAGTTACAGAAGTACTGAGAAACTTAAATTTTTTAGCACCAAGATCTTTTAAAGTGAGGGCAAGAGTTAATGAGTTAACAACTATAATGTTGTTTCAAGAAAAAGCAGCAAAAGAAATGCTAGAGTTTAATAAAAGAAGAGAGGGACCAATTCTTGAAGCAGATGAGAGATTTTTTTTTAAATCAGTTAGCAAAATAGAAGATAATCAAAAAAGTGGGTGGGATCTTGGAGTAGTACCATTAATGAATCAAAGTTCAAAATATATGTTATCTAAACAAATAAATACAAATATTTTAGAAAAAGGCGAGGCGCATAAAAAGATGTCTTTTGATGCAGTTAATTATCTTAATTTAATTTATTTATATTTTTCTAATAGATTTCAAGATGAACAAAATAATTTTAACTATTTTGACTATGATCTAGAAAATAAATTATTAAGTAAATTTAATGATGAGAAAAATTTCAAGCTTGATGAATATAATCTTTTCATGCAAGCTACCAACAGTAATCATGGCTTAGCAGCGAATAATAGAAAATTTTACTGGAATTCTATAGAAGACTATTTTGAGCCTATTAATTATGACTCAAATTCTAAAATAAATAAAAATGTGTCAAAAGATATTATTAGGTATCCAATAAGCAACACCTTAGAAAAATCTTTTATTATACTAAGAAAAAAAATCAATAATCTAAATAAGAGTACTATTTTAAAAAATCTTGAATTATCAGGGCTTAATTACAGTAAGGAAAAATTAAATAAAAAATTCACTAAAATTCTAAATAATTTAGATCAACTAGAAAAAAATTATAATAATCTTGCTTCTAAAAAAATGGTTAAACATAATGAAATAAAATCAATTGACAATATTCTTGCAAATTTTCATAAAAATTTGAAAAAAAATCATCCAGACACATATTTGATAAAAAGTAGTTTTGATATGAATAATTTTCAAAAATGTGAAATATTTTTAGAAAAATGTATTGAGATAAGTTTGTCTTCAGAAGATTTGTCAAGTTTATTAGAGGGTGAATTAACAAAAAATAACGCTGATTTTCAATATATAGGAAAAGATTTTAATATAAGCAATTTCATAAATCATAACGAATATAATGAAGAAAAATTTAAAGACAGCTTAATTTTTTACGAGGAAGGTGTTGAAGTAACACTAGATGAGGCAAACAATCAAATAAAAATAAATCAAATTATAAGTGGCGCAAAAACATTTATTATTAATGGAAAACTTAAAGACACAAATTTAATTTATGAAGGTTTTGTGCCTATTAATAATAATATAGTTAAACCAAGAGACTTTCCTATTAATGAAAGAGGACTTACAGGATGCCTAACATTAATCAATCTTGAAGTTCAAAACGTAAATGTTAATGCTTCAAATTCATCATGCGAAGATAGTGTAAACTTTATAAACACCTCAGGTAATGTAAATAATATAAATATTCTTAATTCTATGAGTGATGCATTTGACGTAGATTTTTCATATTTAAAAATAAAAAAAATTTTCATTGATAAAGCCAAAAATGATTGCGTTGATTTTTCATTTGGGAACTATGAAATTAGTGATCTTCAACTTTCTAATTGTGGTGACAAGGCATTATCTGTTGGAGAAAAATCTAAATTAAGTCTTATACAACTTGAGGCTAAAAACTCGGTTATTGGTGTAGCTTCAAAAGACAGTTCTATTGTTAATATTCAGAATGCAAAGTTCAATTCAGTAGGAACTTGTTTAGCAGCTTATAAGAAAAAACAAGAGTTTGAAGGTGGGGTAATTAACTATAATAAAATGAATTGTGATTTTATTAAAGAACAAAGAAATCAAGATAAAAGTTCTTTAATAAATAAAAATGAAAAAATTTAATTAAATTATGAGCTTTAGAATTGAAGAGAAACTTTTTTTCAAACCTGAAAATTTAAATCAATTTAGAGAATTTTTAACAAAAAATTATGCTAAAAAATTGTTTCAAAAAAGATTAATTACAAGCCTTTATTTTGATAATTTAAATCTAGATATGTACAGAGACTCAGTTGAAGGATCGGTTCCAAGAAAAAAAATTAGAATAAGACATTATCCAGAGACAGAAGACATAAATTATTATTTAGAAGTTAAAACATCTTCAGTAGAGGGTAGATACAAGACAAGAAAAAAGATTAGTAAAAATGATTTTGATACATTTACTAAAAATGGAATTTTAGATTGTGATTACGGAACTTGTTTACCAAATTTCCTTGTAAGCTACGAAAGAGAATATGTTCAGATAAAAGATGTGAGAATTTCTATTGACAAAAAGATTTGTTATAGAAATTTTTTAACTAATAGAGTTTTTTTTGATAATAAATCAATTGTTGAACTCAAAACCTCAATAGATAAAAATTTAGACGATCTTGCAAAAATATTTCCCTTTCAAAAAATTAGGTTTTCTAAGTACTGTTTTGCTGTTGAAACCCTAAATTAAAATTGTTGTAAGAAAGTAAATACTGTTATATTAAAAATTTATATGGCGAGGTAGCTCAGTTGGTTAGAGCACAGGACTCATAAGCCTGGGGTCGGCGGTTCGAATCCGCCCCTCGCTACCAATTTTATGC
>MDSZ01176858.1_pt1 | contig 11065 bp, 10 predicted proteins | sample 811201 | NCBI WGS metagenome assembly MDSZ01 (sample SAMN05326647, study PRJNA326480) | marine metagenome | isolation source: seawater | place: Indian Ocean: North | collected 2010 | reverse complement strand
TTCCTACTAGGTAGGTGGTTATTCAGGGAGAGAATTGAGGAAATTGTCGCTAAAGATAAGCGGTTAAAGAATCTTGAATTAGCAATTAATGAAGAAGCAATGCAAATCTCTGTGTTAGTAAGATTATCACCCATCATTCCCGATGAATGGCTAAATTACATCATGGCTAGCAGCCCAGTAAGCACGCGAGTATTCTTCATCTCAAATTTATCAAGCGTAGTATACTCACTTGCCTATGCCTACTTTGGGCATGCTGCCGGTAAAATTGTCCTATCAGGTGGAGGTATGGATGGATTCAAGGATTCTCCAAGTGGCTCAATTCTGTTAATTATCGGTATTATTGCCTCAATTCTAGCTACAATAGTAGTGGCTAGAGTTACTATGAAAGCCTTAGAATCTAAGGTAGATATCAACTGAACAATAATCGTTCAATTTGTATGTAAGATTCCGGTGGCTTTGTCATGGCGCAGGGTGAGTTACCAGAGATTTTTGGCTCAGACTGGGAGCCAAAAGCGACATTAGATTTCACTCAACCTCTTTTAGCGGTAGCAGCAAGGAGAGAAGTTTTGCTATTCGTGGCCCAACAACATGATGGTAAAATTTCACTTGTTGCCGATATTTGGGACCATCTAATAACTTCTGAGCCAAAACAGTTTGAAGGCCCATCATGGAGTAAATTTTCCAAACGATTCATCGACGGCCTAAGTAAAGGTTTAATCTCTCAACTTAATTCAAAAATGGCTGAAGAAAAACAAACCGAAGTAATCCCTAGAAGGGATGTTGAGACTTATGTTGGTAGAAGAAATACTCATTTTTTACTTGACATGAAACTGATGTTAAGGCGGCTTGCTCACTATATGTCTATTACCATCGCGCAAAGACTTGATTGGCAATGTCATATGACTCGAACAAGGTACATGGATGAAGCGCTGAAAGAAATTTTTACCAACGGTATTGAAACCCCTGATGGTAGTAAATTTGGCGGTAAAGGTTTCCGTTCAACTTGGCAAGAAGCTGTTGTAGCTGTCGCTAGTGGCTTGAAAAAAGATCCTAATTCAGATTTGTCTGCAACGCCTGGAAATGGTTACGATGGAGATTTAGTTGCCCCAATGATTCGTGACGTCGGTCTTGCACTGGCAATGGGAGATACACCGCTAAACGTTATGGCAGCAAATCTAGGTAAGGTTGGTTCCAATCAAAATGGCGGATGGGAAGACGCTGGTGGAAGAGATTTACACATCGGAGCATGGCACGTGGGCGTTTTACCTCCAACCGCACCTCTGCCGATTGCTAGTGCTACTATGACTGGATTGGCATTTGCAGCATGGCAACAAAAACTTTCGCGATTCCATGTTGCTTGTATAGGAGAGGGGGCATCATCTTCTGGTGAATTTTGGGAAGCATTGAATTTAGCGGGAACAAGGGGTTTACCAATAACTTACATTTTACAAAATAACCAAATCGCTTTAGATACGGCACCTAATAATCAATCAGGGGTCGAGGTATGGGCAGATAAAGCCTCAGCAATGGGTTTTCCTAGTTGGACTATCGATGGTTCAGACCCGGCATCATGGTATGCAAGCGTAGCATGTGCTAGAGAATTTGCCTTAGAAGGTGGAGGGCCGACTTTAATTCATGTAGAAACGATGAGAGGTTGTGGCCATGCTCATCACCACGATGATCTCTATCTAGGTAGTGAATCAGGTACCCCTCCTGGTTATGTAGACCGGGAATTGTTGGATTATTGGGCTGCTAAAGACCCGATTAGTACTCACCGAGAATTATTACTAAACCTTGGCGTTAGTGAAGATGAAATAATTGATTTAGAAAACCAAGAAAAGAAATTGGTTGAGGCAGATTATGATAGTCTTTTGGCCATGGATTGGCCAAGCCCAGAAACGGTGACAAAAGGAATTACTAGTATCTCTGACGCTGAATCTCATCAAGATCACCTGAACCGACTTTCAAATCCGAATTCGAATTATCAAGAAGCGCCTCTTCCAGTAGGAGCCTCAACATTGAGTTATGCTGAGAAGGGTGGCTGGACCTATGCCAGAGCAATCCAACAAGCCATGGTTGATATCGCTAATAGATACGGGGATGATTGTGTATTTATTGGTGAAGATATGGAAGTGGCTGGAGCTTTTGGTATGAATATCGCACTAAAAAATGCAGGACATGATGAGAAATTAATCGATATGCCTCTGTGTGAAGCAATTATTGTTCATACTGGTATTGGTGCTGCGCTATCTGGAATGCGCCCTATGGTTGAAATTCAATTTGGTGGATTTGCTGCACTTGGATTCAATGCACTAATTAACAACGCAGCTATGCTAAGATGGCGCTGGGGAGCAGATTGCCCTATGACCATTCGTATCCCATTAGGGGCAAAAACAAGGTCAGGGCCATTTCATGCCAATATGATTGAATCATGGTTTGCCAATGATCCGGGAATTATTGTTTTGGCTCCAGCAACACCTCAAGATGCATATGATTTATTGATTGAAGCAGCAGAACTTCCAGACCCAGTTATTATGCTCGAGCATATTGGCTTGTATGGTTTGCGAGGTGGGTTAACTGGATGGGGTCAAAATATAAATCAAAAAGTCGATACTAAAAGCGTGTCAACTGCGATTGAATCTAAAGAAAATTACAAGATTGGAAAGGCTTCAGTAGTAAGGGGAGGCCGTGATATCACTTTGATTACTTGGGGCGCAATGCTGCATATCGCTCAACAAGCAGCAGATATCCTTAGTGAAGAAGGTATTGAAATTGAAATTATTGATTTAAGGACAATTATTCCATTTGACACGCAAACATGTATTGATTCAGTCATGCGAACCGGAAGATTGGTAATACTACAAGAGGGTCAATGGAGTGGTGGACTTGGCCACACAATTCAAAGTCGTATACTAGAATCCTGCTTTTATTCATTGGAGTCAGCGCCTTGCGTAATTGGTGCCTTAGATACTCCAGTGCCTTTCTCTCCTCCATTAGAAAATCATACTCTCCCTTCTTTAGAACATGTAGTCGACATTCTCAAAACGTCATACAACAACTAAATCAGCCGTTTATAAAGCCGATTTAAATTATACTTTTTTGTTAGGGTTTCGTTCATTTACCAGTTGCCCGTGGCCAATTCATGGGCGACTACCGTATAGCAATACTTCCGGGCGACGGGACTGGGAGGGAAGTCGCCATAGAAGCATCCAAAATCCTCAACACAATCTCTGATAATACCAATATTGGTTTTGATTTAACTGAAATTGCCTGTGGCGGGCAACTGTATAAAGAAACAGGTCAAGAGTGGGCGGAAGGGTCATTTGAAATTTGTCGAGATGAATCTGATGCAATATTCCTAGGCGCAATAGGTCACCCAGGTTCTTTTCTATCCAACGGTGATTTAGCAGGCGGATCGGTAATTCTAGGACTTAGAAGTGGCCTAGACTTGTACGCAAACGTTCGACCAGTCAAACTTTTCAATGGCGTTATGCACAAAGTCCACGGAAAATTTAGACAAATATGGGAGCCTGAAATGGTTGACATGACCATTTTGCGAGAAAATACTGAAGGATTATATCACTCGCTGTTAAAAAGAGCATCTAATAGAGCGCAGGGACTCGAAAATTATGTTATTCCAGAAGTTGAATTTCCAGGATTAAAGGGCGAGGTAGTATACGACCCAAGACCAATTTCTTCTCACGGAACTGAGCGATTGGTTAGAATGGGATTTGAAATTTGTAAAACCCGTAATGGCGCTCCTTCAGATGGAGTAAAAAGAGTTTCATGTATTGACAAAAGTAATGTAACAAGAGGCTGTCAATTATTCCGTAGAACTTTTGACCAAGTTGCTGCAAATTACTCAGGAATTTCCAAAGATTACGGTTACATAGATGCCTTCACTCAATGGTTGACAAGAACTCCTGAACACTATGATGTAGTCGTAACCTCAAATATGTTTGGCGATATTGCCACTGACCTTGCTTCTGTATTGCAAGGGGGAATGGGTATGGCAGGCTCTGGTAATATTGGTGATAAGCATGCTTTCTTCGAACCAGTTCACGGTTCTTCACCAAAATATGCTGGTATGAACAAAGTTAACCCAATAGCATCAATTAATTCAGTACAAATGATGATCGATTGGCTTGGAAGGAAAAATGATAGCCAAGAGCTACTTGATGTTGCTTCAGATATTGAAACATGTGTTGCCCAACATCTCGCAGAGGGTAAGTACCTAACTTATGATTTAGGTGGAGATTCATCATGTAGCCAAGTTGGAGATTTGATTGCTAACAGGTTGGCAAAAACACTATCTGAGAATTAATCAGAATTTTTTTGGTGTGATATTTACCGCTGATGTGTTCTCTAAATCAATTTCATCATCATTATTATCTTCATCTACTTCCATGATAACTTCAACTTCATCTGACGCAGTTACCTTGTTACCGGCTTTTGCCTGTAATTTTTTGATTTGTTGTTGGAGGAGTTCAAACTCTATCTCAAGATCGTCCATTTCATCTCTAACAGACTCAATTTTTGAGTGAATTCTCGAAGCTAGTTTGTTCAATTTACGCAAGACTCGCTTCTCTGACATAACTACCCCAAAACAATCTCTCTTTTGAATTGATTGCCAATAAAAATTCACTAATTTTTACTGCTTTTTGTCTTTATTACGAATGCTGCAATGCACGAACCAAGGATTGTTGAAATTAGATAAATTGGAATGACAGTTGTAGAATTAGCGATCAAATTTGGCCCGAGAGTCCTTGCTGGATTCATCGAAGCACCGGTATAACTGCCAAAAATAAATGCTAAGCAGGCAACTACTAAGCCCACTACAAAGGCGACGATTAAATCACTATCAGTTCTAAAAATTGTTAGATAAATACTCATCATTAAAACAAAGGTGATTAGGATTTCAATTCCAATGCCTGTACTAGTATTTACTGAAAACTCAGTAGCACCAAAATCACCGACCAGATACGCAGCAATTATTCCGCCAATAAATTGAGCAAATAAATAAGGCATTAACATTTTTTTGTCCAACTGGCCGGTAATTGAAAATGCGATTGAAACAGCTGGATTAATATGTGCTCCACTGTATTTTCTTAAAGTCAAAATCACTATGAATACTGCGAAACCAAAGGAAAAGGAAATTATTGCTGGAGAATAACCAGCTTTTATTGAACAACAGCCAATAAATACCATCACAAAAGTTCCTACCAACTCAGATAGGAATTCTGTGCGCATGTTTAATGCCAATTCGAGAAGGTTAATTCATTTATCCTACATGCCATATTAATCATAACGGTGAATAAGTCACACAGGTTGGGAGAACTATGGCGCGCGGGAATAAGTTGATGGGGATTCCCCAACTTCTTCAATTCAATACCCTGTTAATGTTGGCCGCGCTGTTCCTAGCAATCATTGCTAGCCAGGTTTTGTCAGCTAATTTTGTTGGTAATGGCATTTTGTTTTCTGCCTTCATACTATTACTAGCGTTGGGCTTACTAGTGGTTTCAGCTGATTTCTTCATTGAAGGGGCTAAAGGATTAGCCCGCAGAGGGGGGATTCCAGAAGTGGTCATTGGGTTGACAATTGTGTCAATTGGTACATCACTTCCCGAGATTCTAGTCACTTCTACATCAGCATTGAATGTTGATAAACATCCTGAGGTAGCAGATTTTGCAATCGGCGGCATACTAGGTTCTGTATTGGTTCAAATAACTTTGATTTTAGGTTTCGTTGCTCTTGCTAAGGGCTTGAAGATAAGACCTTCATGGCTTAAGAGAGATGGCTTGATAATGATGTTGTCTTTATTGCTAATGGCATTTTTCCTACTTACCGATAAAGGAATAACTCGACTTGAAGGATTTATATTATCAACACTTTACATCTCCTATATCTCTTGGCTGCTTTACAATCGTAAGGAAATAATGGATAACGAAGATGATACTGATGGGGAAAATATTGACATGTCAAATTTATCATGGTCTGGTGCGGCTTACTCAGTCATGGTGATTATTGGTCTTGCTCTAGCAGTATTTGCTGCTCATCATTTGGTGGAAAACGCTAGCGATTTGGCTTATGAAATGAATATACCCCACTCAATAATAGGTACAGTAGTATCTGGTTTAGGGACTTCACTACCTGAACTAACGATTGCCTTTATGGCTGCCAAAAGAAGTCAAGGCGTTGCTATTGGAACTCTGATTGGCTCAAATATAACAGATCCACTTTTGTCAATTGGGATAGCATCAATGGTTCATCCGCTTTATTTGACAGATGCCGGCTCTGACATGATTATGTTAGTAATACTACCAGCAAGCATAATCAGTACCGCAATCGCTTTACTGTTAATGAGAACTTCTTATGAATTTAAGAAATGGGAAGGAATTACCTTAATTGTAGTTTATTTCATCTTCTTAGCCGTATGTGAATATTTCAGAAGAGTGGGTTTCTAAACCATGAAATCTTAACCCTTGGCCTTCTCGGAGTAGCATGGTCAACTTCCAACTTGATGAAATGCAAGAAGGTTTGAAAGAATTAGCCCATGATTTTGCAGTTGATGAAATCAGGCCAAAGGCAGAACATTGGGACACAGAATCTGAGTATCCCAAAGCCGCAATCACAGCAGCCCATGAGATGGGTATTCTGAATTTGCATATCCCAGAAAAGTATGGCGGATTAGGGTTAGGTTGTATGGAAGAGGTTCTAGTTAACGAAGAATTAGCCTGGGGCGACCCTGGGTTTGCAACAGCAGCTTATGCTACTGCACTTGCTTGTGCACCATTAATTACCGGTGCTACCGAAGAACAAAAGGAAATTTGGCTCAGAAGAGTCGCTGAGGAAGGTCATCTTGCATCATATGCAGTTACTGAGCCTGGAGCGGGTTCTGATGTTGCTGCTTGTAAAACTACAGCAACTCTAGACGGTGATGAATATGTCATCAATGGTGAAAAAATGTGGATTACTGGTGCAGGTTACTCTGACTTTTTCTTTGTACTAGCAAAAACCGATATTGATGCAGGATATCGCGGCATGTCAGGGTTTATTGTTGAGAAAGATGCTGAAGGTTTTTCACTTGGCAAAAAAGAATCCAATATGGGTCAGCGATGTTCGGATACTAGGTCAATTGTCTTTGATAATGTTCGTGTTGATAAGAGCCAATTAGTTGGTGGTAGTGAATCTGGTGGATGGATGAATGCAATGAAGGCATTTGATTTGAGTCGACCAAATATTGCTGCACATGCAACAGGCCTTGCAAGAGCATCCTACGAGCATGCATTACAGTATTCAAATGAGCGAATGACTTTTGGCAAACCACTGCACAAGCATCAAGCAATACAATTCATGCTTGCAGATATGAAAACAAAAATCGAAGCATCACGTATGTTAACTTGGAAATCTGCATTTGAATCTGACAGCGGTATAAGGAATACTGAATCAGCAGCCCACGCAAAGCGCTTTGCCGCAGATACGGCGATGGAAGTCTCTACCGATGCCGTTCAAGTGTTTGGTGGCTATGGTTACTCAGAGGAGTATCCAGTTGCAAGATTAATGCGCGCAGCAAAAGTAATGCAGATCTATGAAGGTTCATCTCAAGTTCAAAAAATGATTATTGGGCGAGAGATTACCAAAGATTTCTGAATTCAATGGTGTCTAAATCATGGTTAAAACAACCCCTGCAATCATTTTGAGTGCAGGTTATAGCAAAAGGCTTGGAGAACACAAAGCACTTGTTGAAGTCGCAGGTAAAACTCTCCTTGAACATGCAATAATCAAATTACATCATGCAGGTTGCGGGCCGGTAATTGTCGTGGTCAATCAAGAGTTACAATTTGATGCACTTATGTTATCTAACGGGGCTGCTGTAGTGGTTAACAAATCACCAGAAAAGGGTCGGACTGGAAGTCTAAAAGTTGGGCTAACTTCAGTGTTATCTGAATTAGGCAGAATCCCCAATAAGGCAATAATGTGCCCAGTTGATCGGCCGGGATGGAAAGCATCCCATATTGCTAAACTGATCGAATCTGATGATTCTTGTTGTTTAACAGATAATTCGATTAATGGGCACCCAGTGTCACTAGTAAAAGATGACTTACTTAGGGTGATGGCAGCAAATGATGATGCGCCATTAAACGAGATTGTGAAGTTTGAATCTGTTGTAGTCAATAATTCTCTGTTGTCTTTGAATATAGATACGCCTGATGATAAAGTTACGTTAAGGGAAAGTGCAGATTTTTTTATTGAACTTTGATGCGTAAATGGTATTTGTAAAGACCAGTAGCCCAGTACATGTCGAATGACACGCTGGCTTGGGCTTTAGGGCGGCTGGCGGAAAGACGCCGTGTGGTAATTGCCAGTGTTATCCAAACCTCTGGTAGCGTTCCGGGTAAAGTTGGAGCTAAATTAGCGATTGCTGAGGGTAAGGAAGGCTTCCATGGAACGGTAGGTGGTGCTGGATTAGAAATGAAAGTACTATTACGCTGCAAAGAATTGCTTGATGAGTATTGGGCACCATATGGTGAAATGCATACTTATGGTCTAAACAAGGGTGCGAAGGGCTATGAAGTACAACCTTTGGATTCCTTATGTGGGGGCCGAGTTACCTTGTCAATAGAAGTAATCATGCCATCCCCTCACGTACTAATGATGGGTGGGGGTCATTGTGCCAATGCCTTATCGCAAACTATCAATTCACTTAATTGGAATCATTCAGTCACTGACTCAAGAATAGAATATTGTAACAAAGATTCATTCCCTCAAGCCACAGAACTAATCCCATCTAGTGTAGCAGAATTTATGGCAAGCGAATCATATGATTCAATAACTCGGTTTTCCGATATTTTGTTGCTTGGGCATGATTGGTCTGAGGATCAAGATAGATTACTCGGTCTACTGGAGATTTGCCAGCAAAACAATTGCCTACCAGATGGAAAAGCATTCCCACGCATAGGCGTTATTGGTAGTCGCAGTAAGTGGAATTCTTTCTGTAAGTCAGCATTGGCACAAGAAATTAAGCAAGACTTGTTAGATTCAGTAGTTTGTCCAATCGGTATTAACATAGGTGCAGAATCACCTGAAGAAATTGCTATTGCGGTAACCGCACAGATACTATCTCTTAGCAAGGGTGTTTCACCTGAAGATAAGAATTGGCGTCAATCTTCTTGAGAATTGAAAATTTCTGCTCTAAAATATGCCAATTCTTCTATCGATTCCAATATGTCATCTAATGCTAAATGAGATAGTTTCTTTTGGTATTTTTCTACCTTCGGATACCATCTTCTAGCAAGTTCTTTGACTGTTGAAACATCGACCATTCGGTAGTGTAAGTAATCAGCAACAAGTGGCATTTCCTTATCGAGAAATTTTCTGTCGTTCCATATGCTATTGCCACACAGCGGTGCGGTTTTTGGACTAACCCATTGTTTCAAGAAATCAAGAGTTTGCTGTTCTGCCTCAGCTAGAGTTACTCCATTATTTCTTATTCTATCAACCAGTCCACTTCGGTGATGATGCGTTGTATTCCATTCATCCATTCCGGCGATTAATTCCTCAGACACACTGATTGCAAGGTTCGGGCCTTGGGCTAAGATGTTCAATTCTCCATCAGTAATTACCGTAGCGATTTCAATGATTGATTCCCTTTTTTCGTCTAGCCCAGTCATTTCCAAATCGATCCATACCATTCGCTGGTCTTTGGCGTCCATGTCCATCCGTGTTGGAGAACACATTTTAATTGATTAGGAGGTGAACTAATTTATACATCCCTACACTGAGTCAACATAATGGTGACATCTTCGGAAGTCCTCGAAGTAATTGTCGTCAGCATGCGCGATGCGTTTCTTGCAGTAACTGTTTTTGTTGCTGCAATGGTCCTTTTATTCAGTTGGCTGCAGTATATTACTGCTGGAAAATTTGTTGATGCAATTCGAGCAAATAAGCGCTGGCAACCTGTTATTGGGGCGCTGATGGGAATCACTCCTGGATGCGGAGGAGCGATTGTCATGATGCCAATGTATGCTCGGGGATATGTTACTTACGGGACGGTCATTGCAACCCTTATTGCGACATTGGGAGATGCAGCATTCGTCTTAATTGGTGCTGCTGTCACCGATTCCTCGTTCATTGCTCCAGTCATTGCTGTTCACCTAATTTCGTTTGTTGTTGGTGTTACTTGGGGTTACCTTGTAGACGGTTTGAAGATCACACCTCGCAACCCATTGGGTAAATTTGGTCCAACTTTTAAAGACGATAATCCACCTGAAAATAATGTTGAGACTGATGATGTAGAGGCTAATGAAATCATTGATGACCTTGGCAGAGAAGAAGAAGGCGGGTGGAGATATTTCCTTCTTCATCAAGGCTATACTGTTTGGTGGATGGTTACAGGACTTGGACTCATTTTCGCCGTGTTGTTATTGGTTTGGAGTGCTCAGGATGCAGAATTCAATCTAGAGATTAATTATAATCCATTGACTCTTCATGGCTTCATTACATGGATTGGTTTACTTGGAACTTCACTGTCTGTCATACTCTACACCACACAAAAGAATTGGATTCGAGATGATACCGAGGCATCGATTGGTGACAAGTTATACTCTATGCGTGAAACCATGATTCACTCTGCAAGTGAGACTGCATTTGTCACTTTTTGGGTTATGGCAGCTTATCTTGTGTTCGAGTTTTCAATGCTGTTTTCAGGCATGTCAGAAGCAGATTTAGCACGATATGGTGATGGGTTAATTGCGGTAGTTCTTGCAGCATTCATTGGATTAATTCCCGGATGTGGTCCACAAATCATCGCAATTACTGCATACACAAAGGATATCCTGTCTTTTCCTGCACTCACCGCTAACGCAATTAGTCAAGATGGGGATGCGCTGTTCCCATTATTAGTGAGACATCGAGCAGCGAGCCTCTGGGCGACAATTCATACTACAATACCCGCACTAATTGTCGGTATTTTCTTGATGGTTTTCGAAGTTTCTTTCTAATCTCAATCTACTCTGAAGGTACAAACTTTGGGTTTTTTGAACACCTTGTGGCGGTACTTAGCAAC
>MDSZ01133446.1_pt1 | contig 11065 bp, 8 predicted proteins | sample 811201 | NCBI WGS metagenome assembly MDSZ01 (sample SAMN05326647, study PRJNA326480) | marine metagenome | isolation source: seawater | place: Indian Ocean: North | collected 2010 | reverse complement strand
GGTTGCATATTGATAAGGACCATCACTGGTGCCATCACCACCACCGCCGCCGCCACCAATTTCTTGGCACTGACCAGTCTCATCATTCCACTCACAGTATTGAGACCAATACAAGCAATCTCCTTGGCTTAATTCATAGCATTCTGAATAAACGATACTTATCAAAGAAAAGTATGCTATAATTACTTTATTATGCATTATACACCTCGACTAAATTCAGTAAAATTTATATCTATTATTAAAAAAAAAATTGAAAAATTACAAATTATTACAAATATGCTTTTAAAGGATTCAATCAATTAGCATATTAACTATAATCACAACATCTAACACATCAACAAAACTATCTTCATTAATATCTGCCACAGGATTGTAAATTGTGTCAATTATAATATTAACCATAAGAACAATATCTAGCACATCTAAGATACTATCATTGTTTAAATCACCTAAAATTAAAGGCAAACTATCTGGCGGATAAAAATCTTCTCCAAATTCCTGGACTAAATCCCATGTAATACCAGGCACCCAATTATCGCCACCAAATTCATAGGCACCTATATCTGGATATTCTCCATCATAACTAATCTCCAAACCTTCATACAATATCCCAGAATCTTCTAAAAATGAATTTTCAATAGGCCTAAAATCATTATTTTCAACATCCATAAGAAAATCTTTAATATTTAATCCTGTTTCATATCCATTCCAATTATTGTCATAAATTCCAGGCACAGGATGATCTTCATAACTGCCTGTTCGATGCCCTGCAATTTTATTGGCCGCATTATTAAGTGTTATCGTTCCTTCATTGCCACCCTGCTCTATCATGATTATAATATCATTTTTACTACCATTATCAAATGCAGTGTTATTATATATATTGTGGTTATAACCTTTAACCATAATCCCACCTTGAACATTCCATATAACATTATGATGAATATGTCCACCATACCCATCTCCTTCACCATCAAATCGAACCCCATATTTCTGAGTATCATGTAACCAATTATATCTAATTTGAATATTTGGCTGTTGATTAATCATGCAGTGAACTAAAGAACCATCACTTTGTAAGTGACCACTATCTGACATATCATTCAATTCAACGATAGAAGCATTTCCAGAATTTAATGTTGAGGATGCTCCCATTTTATGCAAAGTATTTCTTCTAAAAATATTATTTGACCCGCCCATACGAATAGTAGTCATAACACTACTTAAATCAGCAACACTATAATCAATATGATAAAAATAGCAGTTGTCAATTGTATTATTATTAGAATACATTTCTAATGCAGATCCGTCCGTGTATCTAAAGGCGCTATTGCTAACCTTGCAATAACTGCTTGAATTAAAAACAGACATTTCAGGTTCAACCCCAGTAACTCCCAACATTCGTTTATAACAACTAGGATAAAATAAATTGCAATGATCCACTAGGGAATTATCACAATTATTAAATTTGAATGTAGTGCCAAAAAATTCAATATCTCGAATTTCTACATAATCAGAATTATTAAAATTGAAAGCATACGATTGAACTTTTCCTCTTATATTAAGTGTATTGGGATTTTGATTATTAGGCGGCCAAAAATATAATTTAGAAGACTCAGAGTCATAAAACCATTCTCCAGGACTATCTAAAAATTCCAATTTTCTTTCTAAAAAATAATCATGATGTTTTGTTCTCCACCCTGACTCATCAACAGGATTATATGTAAAAGTATTGCCATTATGCGTTAAAACTTCTCTAGTATACGTTTCAAAGGAACCGACATTAAGAATCGCAATAGCGCCTTCAATATTAAAACCAATATTTTCTAATGCAATATCTCCGTGAGGTTCATCTATCATTGTTCCATTTTGATACGCCATATCATCTTGATCAATTAAACCATGCGCCCAATGATTATCTTTATCCCATATGGTACCATCCTCAAAGTTTGCATTTGGCCATCGAGCCATAACCATTTCTTTATAATCAAGAAATAATTGCCAAATATCAAAATCAATATCTGCTTTCCAAATATTGCCTGAATACTCACTCCAATTCAATAAAAGAGGTACTGTACCATCAAACACAACACGCTCATTTTGATAAGCAGTAAAAATAATAGGACTGCCTAATAACCCATCTTGATTATCTAATGATACAGTTTCATGATAGACCCCTTGTCTAATGTAACATATATCTCCTGCCTGCATAATATCAGCAGCTTGCTGAACATTTAAAAAGGGAGAATCTATAGTTCCTGGATTATTTAAATCCCCATTATTAGACACATAGTATTCAGCAGAGAAAAGAAAGGTCATCATAATATATATAGTAACTTTTTTCATTATATTATCTTTAAATCTTTCAAGAAGATTAAAATAAACAAGCTCAATAAAACAAACATGCCAAACTGCTGAATTCGAACCAATGTTTTAGCTGAAATTTTACTTCCCTTTAGTTTTTCAATAATAGCAATTAAAGCATGTCCTCCATCTAAACCAGGGAATGGTAAAATATTGATTACTCCTAGACTAATACTTAGCATTGCCATTAAACTCAGTAAACTCAAAAAACCTGCACTTGCAAATTCTCCAGACATTTTTGCAATTCCAATAGGACCAGAAGCTCCTTTAGCAGATACTTGGCCTGTAATAAGCTCAAAAATACCTACTGCAGTTCCGGATATTCCTTCAAACAAATTATTGGATGCTATATTTAATAATTCAAAAAATGACAATTTTTCCTTTTCAAACCCCACTCCAATTCTACCAAAAGATTCTTTATTTCCATACTGATCATATCTATAGAATTGAATCGGTTCTATACCTTCTATTAACACAGTATCTTCGCCACTAAGAATTGTCATATCTAAATTATCAGCCTTTTCAATCAATGGAATTATATCTTTGCTATATTTGACACTTTGATTAATGCTACCATTATTGATACTTAATATTCTATCTCCTTTAAAAAGCCTTCCATAAACAGGACTTTCTTTTAGGTCTAATGATGCATGATTAATTTTACCAATATAATACCCTCTTTCACTTAGCGCACTTGAACCATTAATTGCATTAATTGAAAAATATTTTTCTCCTGGTTTAAAATTAATTTTCACAGAGGAGCTATCTTCAGATAAACCCTCACTAAAAGAATTAATATTAAATGGCATTTTAACTTCAATTTTTTCTATATCATCTGCCACTAAATTTTCAAAAAATATATACCCATTACTATTATCCATAATAGAATGATGTTTTAATGTGTCAGAAGAATAAGAAAGTCTAGAATAAAAGAAATCATCTCCTTTTAATTGCTTTCCATTAATTTTTATATCTTCAATTAAATCAGGGTAGATTTTATCTACAACCAAATTAATTTTATTTTTAGGATAGCCAGAAAATGATAATAAGATAACAAAAATTATAAATGCTAAAATAAAATTAAATATAACGCCTGCAGATGTAAACCATAATTTCTGCCATGTTTTTTTTGATTGGTACTCATATTCTGCACCGGTTGAGTCTGGGTCCATGCTTTCATCTAAAATTCCTGAAACTTTAACATATCCTCCAAGTGGTAGTAATGCTAAACAATACTCTGTGCCGCTACCTTTTTTATTTTTGCTATTAATAAAAGTCTCAAACACAGGAGCCCAAACAAACTTTTTATTGACTCTCTTATAAAAAAATATTTTAAAATCCCATCCTCCAGGAGCAGATGTAAATGATAAAAATCTGGGAGGAAAGCCTACAGAAAATTTTTCGACCCTCATTCCAGTTGAACGTGCTGCCAAATAATGTCCAAGTTCATGTATAAATACTAGCACAGAAATAACAAAAGCAAAAGAGACTAAGGTTAATAACATTATTAGATAAACTCCTTTTTTAAATATTCTTTAGTCCATAATGAAATTTCTTTTATTTCATTAAATGTAGGTTCTGTTATTGCATGATGTCTATCAATACAATTCTCTATTATTTTAGGAATATCTACAAAAGATATTTCTTTATTTAAGAATTTAGCAACAACTTGATCATTCGCAACATTGAGAACCACCTGATGAGAACCACCTGAAGATAAGGCCTCCTGAGCAATTCTTATACATGGAAATTTTTGAAGGTCTACAGATTCAAAAGTAAGACGGCTATTATCTATGAAATTAAAAGGTTTAATTTTATCAAAATACCTGTTAGGATAAGATAATGAAAATTGGATAGGAACTTTCATATCAGGCTCACCCATCTGAGCTTTAATAGAACCATCTGAGAATTCAACCATGGAATGAATAATAGATTGCGGATGAATAACGATATCAATCTGTCGTTGCTCTACACCAAATAACCAATATGCTTCTATAAATTCCAATCCTTTATTCATCATAGTGGCTGAATCTATTGTGATCTTATCACCCATATCCCAGTTAGGATGATTTAAAGCTTCTTCCAATGTGATAGTACTAAATTCATTTAAACTTCTTGCCCTAAAAGGTCCTCCGGAGCCTGTCAAAATAATTCTTTCAATATTTTTTTTGTCCTCACCTAACAAGCATTGAAATATAGCACTATGCTCACTATCAACAGGAAGGAGAGTTCCATTATTTTTTTGTTTAATATCATTTATTATCCAACCTGCCATAACAATACTTTCCTTATTGGCAAGAGCAAGAGGGATTTTGTTTTCTAAAGCTAATATTGAAGGCTCCATTCCATCTGCACCAACAACTGAATTTAACATTAAATCAACTTTCTGCTTTGACAATTCATGCAACCCATCATAACCAGATAAAACTTCAATTTTCTCATTTTTAAGAGATTCAATTACATTTTTTTCAAAACTAGAATCTACTATACAAACTTTTTTAGGTCTTATTTTTTTAGCCTGATTAATAATTTTCTCATAATTATTAAAACATGATATGTACTCTATTTGATAATCATCAAATTTATCTATAACTTCGATAGCTTGAGTTCCTATAGAGCCTGTAGATCCTAATATTCCAATAGTCTTCATAGATTAAAACCCAATGATAAAAAAGCATCTAAAGAATCGTTTTCAGAGTCAATAGGACGACTTAGCCCCAAGTATAAAAAAATATCTTTATATATATTTCGGCTAGCTACAAGATTAATTTTACTGCTATTACTATTATTGATTCGAACTTGATCTACAACAAACTGTAAAGAAGCTTTCTTTATTTTTATAATATACATAAAACTACTTTGCATCCAAGTATAATGACCAGAATTTGTATTTCTTAATTTATTGCCAGATAATGAGAATATATATTTACTATTTTGTGTTTGTTTTAAAATTAATTTAGCACCTATTATATTATGAGCAACAATATCAGTATCATCATTAGAATTTAAATTGACAGATGTTTTTCCATCTATTATCATATTGTGAGAAATAAGCCATTGCAAGCCTAAATAAGGATTATTTTGGTCTATTTTGAAACCAAGGTCAACACAAATATTTTTACAAATAGGGTGATATCCAGGAAAGATTTTATCTTGAATCATATTTAAATCATTATTCGCAAAAATAATATTGAAAATAAAAATCTTAAATAAGATAAGATATTTTGATTTATTAAATAAGTCCTCTATCACTTCTTTCTATAAATTCCAAGATTGTCTTAATTTCAGGACTATCATCAAAATCACTTTTTATCTGTTTTATAGCTTGAGATAAATTTAATTTTGATTGATAAATCAAACTATAAGCTTTTTTAATTTGTGTTCTAGCATTTAAAGAAAATTTACGCCGCCTTAGCCCAACGCTATTAACCCCTGCATATTTTAAAGGCTCTCCTGTTGCCAATATATATGGAGGCACGTCTTGCAATATAAGTCTTCCACCACCAATAAAAGCATGCTTTCCTATTTTACAAAATTGATGAACAGGGGTACATCCTCCAATAATTGCATAGTCATCTACCTCTGCATGCCCTGCTATATTAACAGAAATAGAAACAATTACATTATCTCCAATTATAACATCATGAGCAACATGAGAATAAGACATCAATAGACAATCAGAACCTATTTTTGTTATTTTTTTATCTTTTGTACCTCTATGTAATGTGCAAAACTCCCTAACGGTTGTCCTATCTCCAATTTCAAGACTAGACTCCTCTCCTTCAAATTTCAAATCCATAGGAACTTCCCCAACTACTGCTCCTTTAAAAATCTTACAATCAGAGCCAATAGAGGAATATTCTTTAATTAAAACATTAGAGCTTACTTTTGTATTATCTCCAATTTTAACATTTTTTTCAACTATTGAGAATGCTCCAATTTCAACATTGTCTCCAATAATACTATCTGCATCTACTATAGCTGTTGGATGTATAAAGCTTGACATATTAAAATTCCTTATCCATTACAGTTGCCATAAATTCTGATTCAGCAACAACCTTTCCTTTAACTATCGCTTTTCCGCTTAATTTACAAGTATTCATTTTATATGATAGCAAATCTATTTCAAAATGTACCACATCTCCAGGATAAACCATTTTCTTAAATTTAGCAGAATTAATTCTAGAAAATATCACTAATTTCTTAGTAGGGTCCCCTACTGTATGTAGCAATAAAAAGCCACCTGACTGAGCCATTGCCTCAACAATTAAAACTCCAGGCATTATAGCTTGACCAGGAAAATGTCCCTGAAAATAAGGCTCATTAAATGTTACATTTTTTATTGCTTTAACAGTTTTATTTGGAACTAACTCTGTAATTTCATCAATCAATAAAAACGGATATCTATGATGCAATATTTTTAATATATCATGAATATCATATTTATATTTCTTCAAATCATGCCCCACCTTGAACTCCTTTGCTATTTTTTTTAAAAATTCAATATTAGAAGAATGCCCTGTACCTTTAGCTATAATATGCCCTTTAATAGGCCTTCCCAGCAAATACAAATCTCCAATTAAATCTAAAATCTTATGACGAATTGCTTCATTAGGAAATTTCAATTCAAAACTATTTATTATTTTTTTCTGAAATACACTAGAGTCTAATTTATATGTTTTTTGAATATCTGTTTTTGATTTCTGGTCCAATTTATTATCAATATAGGCAATTCCATTATTTAAATTAGCGCCTCTAGCAAGCCCTTTTTTATTTAAATATGCAAGTTCTGATGCTAAGCAAAAAGTTCTAGATGATGCAATTTGATCATAAAAAACCTGATTGAATGAAGAATCTCCAGATAAATCAATAGAAAAAGTTTCACTACCTATGGCATCGCAGTTAGGATAATCTATAATATAGGTTAATTTAAATCCATTAAAAGGCAAGCCTATAATAGATATGTCTTTTGAAGGAATATCATATTCAATTTTTTTATCTATAATTACAGGCCTCAAACTCTTATTTTGCTTTTCAACACCTACTTTCTGAATAGCTTCTATAAATTGAATAGAACTTCCATCTAGCGTAGGAGGCTCATCAGCATCCATATCAATAATAATATTAGTAATAGAAGTGGCATACAAAGCAGCCATCAAGTGTTCAACCGTATGTATTTTTTCTTTAGAATTACTTATAACTGTTCGCCTATCAGAGGGGGTCGCATTTAAATAATCAGCTTTTATTCTTTCCCCGTTATATATAAAAATAATCCCTTCATCAACCTCAGCTGGTTTTAATTTTATATTAACCTTTTTCCCAGAATGCAACCCTATTCCATCAATAGCAATTTCTTTACTAATAGTATACTGATTCATGCTTATAATTTCTTAATTTTTTTCATATATTGAGGAAGATCTCTTAAGGCTACTTCTTCTCTAACTCTATCCTTATGAATCTTAGCTGGATTTCCAGAAACAAAAAGATTGTCAGAAAAGGATTTAGTCACTAATGATTTAGCACCAATCAAACAATTATCTCCTATCGTAATATGTCCAACAATTCCCACCTGACCTCCAATTGACACATTATTACCTATAGTTGCAGTTCCTGCAATAGCAACTCCAGACACGAGGATACAACTTTGACCAATTTTCACATTATGCCCGATTTGCACAAGATTATCTATTTTTGTATTGTCTCCAACCAGAGTGTCTCCAATCGTCCCCCTATCAATAGATACATTGCTTCCAATCCAAACATCTTCACCAATAACAACTTTTCCAATATGAGGGAAATTCAAATGCTTATCTTGATCTTTCACAGTTCCAAATCCATTGGAACCAATAACCGTCCCAGACTGAATAATCGAATTGTCTTTTATTATACAATTTTTTTCAATTGTAACATTGTTATGAAGCTTAACATTGTCACCTATAGATACATTCTCGCCAATAATACAATGATCACCCAAACACACATTATTTCCTATTGTCGAATTATGAGAAATATGAACAAATGTACCAATATCCAAATTCTCACCAATAATAGCTGTTTGATCAATAGCGCAAGTTTTTTTAAAATCATCCTCAGAGTCTAATTTAGAATCATTATCTTTATATATCAGTTTTATAGCTTTCAGTAATCCCAACCTAGGGCTGTTAACTTTAATTAAAGATATATTCTCCCTATCATTTTCTTTAAAATTAACACTGACAATTAAAGCGCCACAATTAGTTGAAGAATAATATTTTAAGTATAGAGGGTTATCTATAAATGATAAACAACTAGAGCTTCCATTGTTAATTTCTGAAATACTAGAAATCTCCTTATCATCTCCATATAATTCTCCATCAATCTCTTTTGCTATTTCAGATAATAAATACAAAGCAATTATTTTGCAGGATCATCTTTAAGTTGTTTTAGAACTAAGGCATTAAGATTATTTTCTTCTTTTCTATAAATCAGCCCTCCTTGCTCAGAGTCTAAAACATAATCATAGCCTTCTTGAAACGCAACCTTATCTACCGCTCCATAAACTTTTTGTATAATCGGCTGCATTTTTTGAGCTTCAAGCCTAACCATTTCACCTTCAGGTCCTAGCTTCTGCATATAGTATGTTTGTATTGACTGCTGATATTGAGTTATCTCTAACTCTGTTTGCTGTCTTCTTTCATCATTCATCAGTATTTGATTTTTTTGATAAGCTTGATACATGCTATCTAGTTTAGTTTGCATTCCCTGAATTTCAGTTTGCCAGCTTCTTTGCTGTTGTTCCAAATCAGCCTGAGCCTGCCTAAAATCTTCTAATTGAGTAACAACTGTTGACAGCTCAATCCAACCAATTTTTGTATCTGCAAAACTTATACAAAACAAACCTATTATTATTATTATTTTATTCATTTTTTCTCTCCATTAATTTATTGGCATACCAAAAATAAAGTGATGCTCCCAACCATGCGGCTCCCCAGCATCAAAAATTGTATCATCAAAACCATACCCTATATCATAACCTAAAGTACCTAACATAGGCATAAACAACCTAATTCCTATACCTGCAGACCTTTTTAAATCTGTTACTTTAATAATATCGTAATCTGACCAAATATTACCCATATCTGCAAATACAAATCCATAGACTGTAGGCTCAGTAGAAAAAGACCATCTCAATTCTAATGAATACTTTAGCATTAAGTTCCCACCTCTAGGCCTATAATCATAAGGACCAATTGAGTTTTCCCGATAACCTCTAAGCATCTCTCCATAAGACATGCCTGAGCCACCCATAAAATATCTTGCTGAAATAGGAACCACAGACCTTTGATTATCAGATACTATAATGGGATTTAAAGCTCCCATTTTAAAAGTTTGACTTAACACTAATTTTTCCAAAATAGATTTAAAAACATTAATTTCAAATGTATTTTTGAGATAATCGTGATCACCTCCTAACTTTGAACCTGATATAGTAGATTGAAACTTAATTTTTGAACCGAACGTAGGGAATTCAGGTCTATTTCTACTATCTCTTGATATTGTTTGAGATATAGAAACTCCAGTCGTAGTAAAATAATATTGATTATTAGAATAGTCTATATAAGGCTCAATTGACTCTCCCCAATAACTTGTTAAATCACTTAAATTGGATGTAAAGGATCTATCTTCTGAATACGTATAAGCCCATGATATTTTAAAATATCTATCAGGCCACTTTAGTTTACGCCTACCAAACCTAAAGCTTGCCCTAAAATTATCTGTATCAAATGGCCAAAAACTATTTTGATTTTGCCCTCTCTCTGAATGAGATAAAGAAATCCCGAAGCTATTAGGAGTATCAAAGATAGAAGGATCAAAGAAACTTACAGAATAAGATTCAAATTGATTGCTTGAAGATGAATATGAGTTAAAAGAATTTTGATTATTTGATAGACTATTACCGGACAAACCTCTTTGATACTGAATTGACAAAGTTTGCCCCTTTCCTCTAAAATTAGGAAATTGAAACCCCCCTCCACCTTGAAAGCCATGAACCTGATTATAGCCCATAGAAAAATTAGCCTGGCCAGTTCCTTTTTCAGAAACTATTAATTCTAAACTAATTTCATTATCAGATACAGGAATAATTCGAGGCTGCACATCATCAAAAAAATTAAGCATCCATAAATCTGTAACACTTTTAATTAATTTATTCCTACTAAATTTATCTCCAGGAAAAACATCCATTTCTCTTCGAATAACATTTTCATCAGTTTTTTCATTTCCAGAAACTATAATATCTTTAATTGTAAAAATATCACCTTCACTTAAAATAAATTCTATATCTAATGAATCTGTAGATTCCATTGAAGGTTTTATAATAGGACTCAAATTAAAATTTAAAAATCCTTCATTCATATATAGCGACTTAACAGATTCCACAACTTGGAAATCTATTAGCTGCTGATTATATATGCTACCCTTTTCAATATTTGCGATACTATTTAATACTGAATCTGATTTAAGAGTATTATTTATCCAAGCTATATTTCTAATAAAATATTGATTTCCCTCATCAATAGTAATTTTTATATCAATACTTTTATCATTATAATTAATTTCCTCTTCTATAATCTGAAAATCTTTATATCCATTATTATAATAAAAACTTCTTAATAGAAGCTTATCATCAATATACTTGTCATAATCAAATTTTCCTTTCCAT
>MDSZ01083020.1_pt1 | contig 11066 bp, 15 predicted proteins | sample 811201 | NCBI WGS metagenome assembly MDSZ01 (sample SAMN05326647, study PRJNA326480) | marine metagenome | isolation source: seawater | place: Indian Ocean: North | collected 2010 | reverse complement strand
TTCATTTTTTTCATCATCATTATTTAGTTTTTTTTCCAATGAATTTGATTGATCGATTGTTAATTTTAAAATTGGTGAAGACCCCCCAAGTTCTTTATAAATTTTTTTAGCTGTGGGTGCTCTACGGTTAGCGATTAATTTTGCTAAGGGGTATCTTATAAAAATTGGAAGATTTAAAATTGCAGGATCATTAAACAAATTAAATAAAAAAGGTTCAACATTTTCTAGACTGTCTGGTCCTCCCAAATTGAATAAAATTATTGCTTTTTTCATTTAAAATCCTTTACCATTTTTACTAAATAATCCACCGTATCTGGATTGGTTTCAGGTAATATCCCGTGACCCAAATTGAAAATATAAGGATGATCTTTAAATATGTCTAAATATTTTTGAGTTTCTTTTTTAAGATTTTCTTTATCCCCCAACAAAATTTTTGGATCAAGACCGCCTTGAATAGGAATTTGTATTTCTTTTTTTATTTTTATTGGATCAACTTCATAGTCAATACAAACAGCATTCGGTTTAACTATACTACAATACTCTTTATAATTTTTAATGCCTCTTGGAAAACAAATTACAGGAATATTTAAAGACTTTACATACTCCACTAAATTTAAAGTAGGTATATAAACAAAACTTGGTAACTCTTTTTCATCTAATAATCCTGCCCAACTATCAAAAATTTGAATTATTTCAGCCCCATTATCAATTTGATTTTTGATATGCACTTTTAAAAATTTGTCTAAAATAATTAATATTCTGTTTATTAAAAATTCATCTTTATAAAAATCTTTATTTAGATTTTTTTTAGGTGATTGTTTATTAATCATGTAGACCAACAATGTCCATGGCGCGCCCACAAAACCTATTGTGCTTTTGTCTTTAGTCAAATTACTATTTTTAACTAAATTAATTGCTTTATAAACAGGATAAACTTTTTCCACAAAATCAACTTCATCTAATTTAGATATTTCATCTAGATTCAAACTACCTAATACTGGACCAAAATTTTTTTTGAATTCTACTTTTTGATTTAAACCATAAGGCAACATTAAAATATCTGAAAATATTATAGCAGCGTCTAAATCAAATCTTTTCAAAGGTTGTAATGTTATTTCAGAAGATAATTTATCATTTAAACATAATTTTATAAAATCAGTGTTTTTTTTTCTTATTTCTCTAAATTCAGGTAAATAACGACCAGCTTGTCTCATAATCCATATAGGATTAATATCTGTTCTTTTGTTAATTATTACTTCATTTATTGGAGACATATTAAATAATAAATATAATTGGTTTTATTAGTATTATAGCATGTGAATAATGGTGATTATTTTTTATTAACATTTTTTTAACTAATTACTGACATTTAGATGTTAAAATTTATAAAATATACTGAGCAAATTGAAGCTTAAAATTTAGTTCTTAAACTATGTTAATAATAATATACAATTGTTTCTTTTTGTTAATAAAAGGGTTTTTATACACCAAAAATTGATAAAAATTAAAAATATTCAATATGATAATAATAACACCAAAATTATACAATAGTTATACATGAGTAATACTTATCAAATTTATTTAATTTCTGACTCAACCGGAGAAACTTTAGATAGAATTTTTCTTGCAATTAAAGCGCAATTTAAAAATATTGATTATAAAATTCATACTTATTCTTTTACAAGAACAGAAAATCAGATTTATAAAATTTTAGAAGAAGCAGAAAAAAATCTTAATTCGGTGATTTTATATTCAATAGTTGATAACAACTTAGCCAAATTTTTAGCAAACACTAGTAATGATAAAAAAATACCATGTTTTGGTGTACTTGGAGATTTAATTTTAAATTTCTCGAAACTTCTTAATCAAAAGGCATCACACCAACCAAGTGGTCAACATGCATTAAATGATGAATATTACAAAAGAATAGAGGCAATTCAATTTACAATGAATCACGATGATGGAAACTTGGTAAAGGAGATAAATAAATCTGATATTATTTTATTAGGAGTAAGCAGAACCAGCAAAACTCCTACATCAATATATTTAGCAAACAAGGGATTTAAAACTTCAAATATTCCTTTAGTAAATGAAAATTCAGTTCCACAAATTTTAAAAGATAATCCAAAAATTTCTTGTGTAATTGGACTGAGCTCTGAACCAGAAAGACTTGTAGACATAAGAAAAAACAGGATGAGCTCATTAAAAGAAACAGAAAATAAATCATATACGGACATAGAAAAAATTAAAAAAGAAGTAATCGATGCAAAAAATACCTTTAAAAAATATCAATGGCCAATTATAGATGTGACTAGAAAATCAGTTGAGGAGACAGCAGCATCTATTATTAAAATATACGAAATTTATAAACAAAATGTTTAAAGTAATTCTTGCTTCAAAAAGCAAAGTACGAAAAAGTATTTTAGATAGTAATGGGATTCAATGTAATGTTATACCATCTAATGTTGACGAGGATATTGTAAAAAAAAGTCTTGAAAAAGAGAAAGCATCACCTGAAATAATTTCGAAAAATTTAGCTGAACTAAAGGCAAATAAAGTAAGTTTAAAAAAACCGAACGAGCTAGTTATTGGTGCCGATAGTGTAATTGATTTAAATGGTAAAATTATTTCGAAACCTTTAAATAGAGGAGATGCAATTAAAATATTAAAAAAATTAAATAACAATTCGCATCATTTAATAAGCTCTGTCTGTATATCTAAAAATGGCAATATGATTTGGAACTATACAGATAAAGCAAAATTAACAATGAAAAATTTTACAGACAGTGAGTTAAAGAATTATTTAAATAAAATAACTGACGAGAATTTATATGCCTATAACGTTTATCAAATAGAAGGAGAAGGTAGGTCATTATTTGAAAAAATAGAAGGTGACGAAGATACAATTATGGGGCTGCCAGTAAAAATGATAAAAGAATATTTAACGAGAGCAAATACAAAAAAATGAAAAAACATTTAATAATTGGAAACCCTATAGATCACTCTCTTTCCCCTAAAATCCATAATCATTGGTTAAAAAAATATAACATCAATGGTGTTTATGAAAAATTCGCTGCAAAAAAAGATGAATTAAGCAAGATTGTTAAAAAAATTAAAAATGAGGAATTATTTGGTGCGAATATCACTGTTCCTTTTAAACAAAGTATAATTCCATTTTTAGACACTCTTTCGTCTTCAGCAAAAAAAACTTATTCAGTAAATACAATTTTTAAAAAAAATGAAAAAGTATGTGGAGACAATACTGACATAGTTGGTTTTGAGTTAGCTATACAAAATTCTAATTTTGATTTTAAAAATAAATCAGCTTTTATTTTTGGAGCAGGGGGAGTTACACCTTCTATCATATTTGGGCTAAAAAATTTGGGTATAGATGAAATTTTTTTATCAAACAGAACTTTGCAAAAAGTTGAAAACATAAAATCTAATTTCCCATTTATTAATGAGGTTAAATGGGGAGAAATTGAAAATTGTGATATTTTTATAAATGCAACTAGTGTTGGTTTACATAAAGAAGATAATTTGGATATTGACTTTAAAAAAATAGGGAAGAATAAATTTTTCTTTGATGTAATTTACAACCCGCCTAGGACTAACTTTTTAAAAAATGCTGAAGAATTAGGACATAAAGTACTTAATGGAAAAACAATGTTTATTTATCAAGCTCAAAAAGCTTTTGAAATTTGGCACAATAAGTTGCCATTGGTCGATAATGATTTAATTAAATTTTTATATAATGATTAGAATTGCTTTAGTTGGCAGTATTGGATCAGGAAAGACTTTCATTTCAAAATTATTTCTTCATCCAGTTTTCAATGCTGATTTAGAGGTAGAAAAAATATATAAAAAAAACAGAAAAGTTTTTTTTGAATTAAAAAAAAAATTACCAAAATATTTTAGTTCCTTTCCAATCGAGAAAAATCAATTAATTAAATCGATTCTAGACAACAATAATAATTTAAAAACCATCATTAAAGTCGTCCATCCAATTGTTAGATTAAAATTGAAAAATTTTTTAAAAGCAAATAAAAATAAAAAAATCGTTATTTTAGATATTCCATTATATTTTGAGAATAAATTAAATAAAAAAAATGATGTTGTTATTTTTATTCAAAGCAAAAAAAAAGATATAAAAAAAAGACTTAAAAAACGCAAAAGTTTTAATAAAAATATAATTAAAAGATTTGAAAAGATACAGTTTCCAATAGAAAAAAAGAAAAAAAAATCTGATTATATAATTAAAAATGATTTCAAGGAGAGATCTGTAAAAAAATATGTTAAATATATTATGAAACTTATTTATGAAAGAAATAATATTAGACACTGAAACCACAGGTATCTCAGTTAAAGATGGACATCGAGTTGTTGAAATAGGGTGTATAGAATTAGATAACTTAATACCAACACAAAACAAATTTCATTGCTATTTAAATCCTGAGAGAAAAGTTTCGGAAAAAGCTTTAGAAGTACACGGTTATACAGATGAATTTTTATCAAATAAAAAAAAATTTAAAGAAGTAGTTAATGAATTCTTAAGTTTTATTGATAATAAAAGATTAGTTATTCATAATGCTGAATTTGATCTGTCTCATATAAATAATGAACTAAAAATTTTAGGCAAAGAAAAAATATCAAACGAAATTGTTGACACTTTGGTTTTGGCAAGAGAAAAGTTTCCTGGGTCTCAAATAAGCCTAGACGCACTTTGTAAAAGATATAAAATTGATAATTCTAAAAGAACACAACATACTGCTCTAATTGATTGTGATCTATTATCTAAGGTCTATATCAATTTAATCGACCAAAAAGAACCAAAATTAAATTTTGAAAATTTAGAACAAGAAAAAAATGAAATTATGAATTCAAGTATCATATATTTTAAGAAAGTAATTAAACCGTCTGAAGATGAGCAAAAAAAACATAATGAATTTTTAAAGAAAAATTTAAAGAAAAATTTTTTCTAATTAAATCTTTGATTGTAAAGTTTTTCAAAATCAATTTTTTTTTCAAATTTTATATTAGGATAACCAGAATCTTTCAGTAAATTTAAAAAAGCATTTTCTAAATAGGGATAAATTTTTTGTTGCACATCACATAGAATAATTTTTTCTAAGTCTTTTTTTTCTTTAACTTCATTTTGTACTCTTATTATTGTTGCAAAGACAATTTCAAAAAATGATTTTTTTCTGTTATCACCTTTATCTTCAAATTTAAGTGTAGTGTTAATTTCAATTAATTTATTTTTTAAAGCTTTAGATGTAATGTCTATATTTAATTGGTAGTTTGATATTTGATCCCTTACGAACAAGTATGTTTCTATATCGGGAGTTTCACTTGACATATCCTTAATATATTTTCCTAAAATTTCATACTTTTCTGTCATCATCCTCCTCAAGGTCCTCAAATTCGCCATCAATATATTTTTCATTTGTTTTATTTTTCTCTTTGAATTTTTTTAAAAATTTGCCAAAAAATAATTTTCTTGTTAATGGAAATATTAAAAGAAACCCGATACAATCCGTTGCAAAACCAGGTAAGATTAAAAGCAGTGCTGCAAAAGCGATGGCTGCACCAGAAATTATTTCATACGCAGGAACCTCATTTTTAATTATTTGTGAAATTCCTGATTTCAGAGTGTTTAAACCCTCAAATCTAGCATAATATACACCTATGATTGCAGTCACAAATATTAAAGAAATAGTATTAAAAGCACCAATTTGAGACCCAATTTTGATAAAAAGATAAATTTCAAGTACCGGTACTAATATTATTGATAATAGAACTGTGTTCATTTGTCTTTAATTTAATTGCTAGTTGAAATTAATCAACATAGTAATTAAATTATCTACATGAATTATAGCTTTGAGTATATTGATATTATCTTACTAGCAATGATTGCTGGATTTATTTTTTTAAGATTAAGAGGAATACTCGGTAAAAGAACAGGTTTTGAGGGAAAGTCTGCGCCTCAATTTGAGGAGATATTAAAAAATGTTGATACTAAAATCCAAAAAAATCAAAATTTGAATTTTGATGAAAATGCTCAAAAAGAATTTTTAAAAGGAGCAAAAATTGCTTATGAGACTATAATTACAGATTTTAGTGATGATGATAATAAACTTATAAAAAGCAGACCTTTACTTAGCCAAAAAATTCAAGATCAGTTTAATGAAGCATTAAAGCAAAGAAGCGAAAGAGGTCACTATGCTGAAATTACATTTATAGGTGTCAATTCTGCTGATATTAAAGAGCATAAAAAAGTAAATAGCATACTTCAAGTAACAGTTGACTTTGTTGGTGAAGTGATCACATGTATAAGAGATAAAGACAAAAAAATTGTTTCTGGACATCCTGAAAAGATAAAGAAAATTTATGATACCTGGGTTTTTTCAAGAGATATAAGATCAAACAATCCTAATTGGCAACTAGTGAATATTTTAACATAGTTGAAAAAAGATATTTCAGATAAAGATAAAAAAGATTGGGAAAATTTTTTATCAAAAAAAGATAGTTTACCAAACAAGGATGATGATTTAAAAGATGCAGAAAAAATCAAAAAATTTACTTTTGATTTTCATGGGTATTCTTTAGATGAAGCTAATAAAAAAGTAGAGGATTTAATTGAAAAATCCTACAATTCAGGGATTAGAAAATTGATTATAATTACAGGCAAAGGTTTACATTCTGAAAATGAAAAAGATCCATATAAATCGAAAAACTTAGGTATATTGAAATATTCTATTCCTGATTATATTAAAAAAAATAAAGATTTGATGAGTAAAATTACCAATATAGATAGTGCAAAAATTGAGGATGGTGGAAGTGGAGCTTTTTATATTTATATAAAAAAAAAATTATAATATAAATTTTGATAAATCAGTATCTTTAACCAAGTCATCAAGATTTTTAGTTATGTAATTTTTATCAATTGTTATTTTTTCTCCTGATCGATCAGTAGCTGTAAAACTAATATCATCTAATATTTTCTCTATAATAGTATGAAGTCTTCTAGCACCAATATTTTCTACTGTGGCATTTACCTCGGAAGCTATATTAGCGATTGCATCTATTCCATCTTCAGAAAATTCTAAATCAACGTTTTCAGTTTTTAATAGTGCTACGTATTGCTTAATTAAACTATAATCGGGTTCTTTTAAAATTCTTCTAAAATCTTCACTGGTAAGGGCCTCTAACTCTACCCTAATTGGTAACCTTCCTTGAAGCTCAGGTAGTAAATCCGATGGTTTTGCTAATTGAAAAGCACCTGATGCAATAAACAATATGTGATCTGTTTTAATAGGACCATATTTTGTATTTACAGTGGTACCCTCTATTAAAGGCAATAAATCTCTTTGAACACCTTCTCTGGAAACATCCCCACCAACTCTGTCTGTTCTTCCCGAAATTTTGTCAATTTCATCTAAAAAAACTATTCCATTGTTTTCTGTTGATGCTTTAGCAGCCTTAATAATTTTATCTTGTTCTATAAGTTTATCAGATTCATCGTTGATTAATATTTCATGAGACTCCTTCACTGTCATTTTTTTCTTTTTTTCCTTGGCACCCATTGATTTACCGAGCATTTCTCCAATATTAATCATACCAACGTTAGCTCCAGGCATTCCAGGTATTTCAAAAGATGTGTTGTTTACTCCTCCATCACTCACTGCAATTTCAATCTCATTGTTATCTAGATCACCATTTCTTAGTCTTTTTCTGAAACTTTCCCGTGTTGCTAAACTGGCTTTTTTTCCAACCAAAGCATCTAGAACTTTTTCTTCAGCTAATTTTTGAGCTTTAGCATAAACTTCTTTTCTTTTTTTTACTTTTTCCATTGAAATAGCTATTTCAATTAAATCTCTTATGATTTGTTCCACATCTCTTCCAACATAGCCAACTTCAGTAAATCTTGTAGCTTCAACTTTTACGAAAGGTGCTTCGGCTAATTTAGAAAGTCTTCTAGATATCTCTGTTTTACCAACTCCAGTAGGACCTATCATTAAAATATTTTTTGGCAAAACTTCATTTTTCATTTCACCTTTTAAAGCTTGCCTTCTCCACCTATTTCTTAAAGCTACTGCTACAGCTTTTTTAGCTTTGTTTTGACCAACTACAAATCTATCTAATTCAGATACTATTTCTCTTGGCGAAAGAGAACTTCCTATTGAAGTTTCCGACCTTTGATCTTTATCTTTTAAATGTAGTTTTGTAACGTTTGAATTGTCCATTATATTTTCTCAATCTTAACATTATTATTGGTAAAGACACATATCTCAGCAGCAACTTCTATAGCTTTTTTTGCTAATTGTTCTGCATCCATATCAGTTTTCATTAAAACTTTTCCTGCAGCTAAAGCATAATTTCCACCCGATCCGATACCAATTACGTCTCCTTCAGGCTCTAATACATCACCAGTTCCAGATATAATATAACTATTCTCTTTGTCGCCCACTGCCATTAGTGCTTCTAATCTTCTTAAATATTTGTCAGTTCTCCAATCCTTAGCTAATTCGACCGCAGCTCTTGAAAGGTTCCCAGCATGTTTTTCTAATTTAGCTTCTAATCTTTCGAATAGTGTAAGAGCATCGGCAGTTGATCCTGCAAACCCGGCTACAACGCCTCTTTTCTCAATTTTTCTTACTTTTGAAGCTGTACTTTTTACGACAGTATTTCCCATGCTCACTTGACCGTCCCCAGCAACTACTACTTCATTGTTTTTTCTTACTAGTACAATTGTTGTCATACCTTATAAATGGATATTAATTTAAATAGTTCAAGCCTAGGTTTAGTATTATTGCCATAATTCGATAATATATGTATACCTCTTTTTAATTATGAAGCGTAAAGGTAAAATAAGTAGAAAAACGAAAGAGACAAGCATCAGTGTTGATTTAAATATTGATGGTAAAGGAAAATATAAGATTGATACTGGAATAGGTTTTTTAAATCACATGCTTGAGCAACTATCCAAACACTCTTCAATAGATATGAACATTAAAGCTAAAGGCGACACTCACATTGATCTACACCACACTACTGAGGATACAGGTATTGCGATTGGAGAAGCTTTAAAAAAAGCATCGAAAAAATTTGTTGGAATAAAAAGGTATGCTCATGCAATGATACCAATGGACGAAACGTTAACAAGGGTTGCAATAGATGTATCAAATAGACCTTATCTAATTTGGAAAGTTAAACTTAAAGTAGAGAAACTTGGAGAGATGGATACTGAATTATTTAAAGAATGGTTTCAGGCATTTTCTCAAGCTGCTGGAATCACATTACATGTTGAAAATATTTATGGTGAGAATAGCCACCACATTATCGAGTCTTGCTTTAAAGGTTTGGCTAGATCCTTAAGAACTGCATTAGAAATGGACCCAAGGAATAAAAAATCAATTCCTTCTACTAAAGGTTCGTTATAAGTTTAATGAACGTTATTATTGTTGATTATAATTCGGGTAATATTAGCTCGGTGATAAATTCTTTCAAGGAAGTTGCACAAAGCAAGGTTAATATCGAAGTTACTTCAGATCTACATAAGATCAAATTAGGCGATAAAGTAGTTTTGCCGGGTCAGGGTTCATTTAAAAGTTGTGTAGATGCTCTAAACAAAATCAATGGCCTTACAGACACACTTAATGAATTTGCAATAACTAACAAGAAACCTCTTCTGGGTATTTGCGTTGGTTTACAAATGTTCGCTGATATTGGTTATGAAGAAACTGAAACTAAAGGGTTAGGATGGATTCCAGGCAAAGTTTCTAAAATAGATAATCAGAATGGAACATTTAAACTTCCTCATATAGGTTGGAATCAAATTAAAATTGTTAAAGAAAGTAAAATTTTTCAAAATATAGAAAATAGCTCTCATATGTATTTTGTTCACAGTTATGAATTTATTCCAAAAGATAAGAGCGTAATTTCAGCTACAACAGACTATTCTTCAAATATCGTTTGCTCTGTTGAAAAAGAAAATATTTTTGGAACTCAATTTCATCCTGAAAAAAGTGATAAGATAGGACTTAAAATGATTGATAATTTTATAAATTTGTAAATGAAAATATTTCCAGCCATAGATATTAAAGATCAAAAATGTGTGAGGTTAGTTAAAGGAGATTTCGAAAACAAAACTGAGTACGAAATGTCTCCAATTGAACAAGCCGAAAAATTCAAAAATCATGGATTTAAAAATTTACATATAGTTGATTTAGATGGCGCTCTGACTGGGGAAATAGTTAATATAGATATCGTCCAGGATATAGTTGGTAAATTTGATTTAAAAATTGAGATAGGTGGCGGTATTAGAAATCCTGATAGTATTCAAAAATATATTGATGCTGGAGTTGATAAAGTAATCTTAGGAAGTGCAGCTATAAAAAATAAAAACTTTCTAAAAGAAGCATGTAAAAAATTCCCAAATAGAATTGCTTTGGGTTTAGATGCTAAAGATGGTTATTTGTCATTATCTGGATGGAAAAAAAGCTCCAACCAACTGACTTTAGATTATTTAAAAGAAGTTAACGATTATGGTGTTAGTAGATTGATATATACTGATATTAATAGGGATGGGATGAAACGAAGTCCGAATTTTAAGGAAACATCAAAAGTTGCCGATATATCAAGATGTCCCGTAATTATATCTGGTGGTGTTTCATCGCTCGATGACATTAAAAAAGCAAAGAGTTTGAATAATATCGAAGGTATAATAGTTGGTAAGGCAATTTATGATGGTGATATTAAATTAGAAGAATTAGTTAGAGAAGATGCTTAAAAATAGAATTATTCCATGCTTAGATGTTAAGAACGGCCGTGTCGTAAAAGGTATTAACTTTGTGGACCTAAAAGATGCAGGCGATCCTGTTGAACAAGCCAAAATTTATAGTGATGGTGGGGCAGATGAAATTTGTTTTTTAGATATAACAGCATCAAATGAGAATAGAGATATTATTTATGATGTTGTAGAAAAAACTTCAAAGAAATGCTTTGTTCCTTTAACAGTAGGCGGTGGAATTAAAAGTGTGGAAGATATAAATAAATTACTTAAT
>MDSZ01094578.1_pt1 | contig 11067 bp, 14 predicted proteins | sample 811201 | NCBI WGS metagenome assembly MDSZ01 (sample SAMN05326647, study PRJNA326480) | marine metagenome | isolation source: seawater | place: Indian Ocean: North | collected 2010 | reverse complement strand
GATATATGTGTATTTACTAATGACAATTTGAGCATGGAGAAAATATAATTATGGAAAATTCAAATGTTACAAGTTTTCCAAAAGAAAAAGTTGCAAAGGAGAATTCAACTGTAAAAAATTCGCTTTCACCAAGAGAGATAGTTTCAGAGTTGGATAGGTTTGTTGTTGGACAAAATAAAGCAAAAAGAGCTGTTGCAATTGCGTTAAGAAATAGGTGGAGAAGACAAGCCTTATCAGGAGATATGAAAGATGAGGTATTGCCAAAAAATATCTTAATGATGGGTCCCACAGGAGTTGGAAAAACAGAAATTTCAAGAAGACTATCAAAACTTGCTGAAGCACCTTTTGTAAAAGTTGAAGCTACTAGATTTACTGAAGTTGGATACGTTGGAAGAGATGTAGAACAAATAGTTAGAGATCTTTTAGAAATCGCGATCTCGATGGAAAAGGTCAAAAAAAGAAAAGAGGTTCACGCCCAAGCTCAAAGACTAGCAGAAGAAAGAGTTTTAGATGCATTAGTCGGTGATAAAGCTAGCGTTGCAACAAGAGAAAGTTTTAGAAAAAGATTAAGAGACGGAGATTTAGATAATAATGAAATTGAGATAGCGGTAAGTGAGTCAAGTAGTGGAATGCCATCATTTGAAATTCCTGGGATGCCGGGAGCGAACATAGGAATGATAAATATTTCTGATATGCTTGGTAAATCAATGGGTCAAAAACCAAAAAAGAAAAAAATGACTGTGAAAGAATCTCATGAAATACTTATAAACGAGGAATCGGATAAATTAATTGAACAAGATAAAATTATTAAATCTGCAAAGCATTCTACTGAAAATAATGGAATAGTTTTTTTGGACGAGATAGATAAGATTTCTGCTAGAACAGATAGGGTTGGTGGTGATGTTTCAAGAGAAGGTGTACAAAGAGATTTACTGCCTCTTATCGAAGGGACAACTGTAAGTACAAAATATGGTCCTATTAAAACTGACCATATATTATTTATTGCATCTGGAGCTTTTCAATTAGCAAAACCATCAGATCTTTTGCCTGAATTGCAAGGAAGACTTCCAATTAGAGTAGAGTTAGATGCCTTAAATAGTGATGATTTTAAAAGAATTCTTAAAGAGCCAGATAATAGCTTAATAAAGCAATATAAAGCTTTGCTTAAGACAGAAAATGTGGATCTAGAATTCACCGAAGATGGAATTGATACTATTGCAAATATCGCTAGTGAAGTGAACACAACTGTTGAAAATATAGGAGCTAGAAGACTTCATACTATCATTGAGAGAGTTCTTGATGAAATAAGTTTTACAGCGACAGATAGATCTGGTGAAAAAATAACCGTAGATTCAAAATATATAAAAAATAATATTGGTGAATTGGTAAAAGATACAGATTTATCTAAGTTTATTTTATAATTTTGTACTCAAAATTTTGAGTTTCATCATTAACTTGAACTTCTTCAGCTCCATTTCTTAAATGAAAATTTCTTGCCATTTCTGTTAGTGGTGAAAGTGTGATTAATCTATTAAGATGATTTGATTTTTTAATCATCTTAAATACTTCTTTAACAATTAATTTTCCTCCACCTTTTTTAGTTGACCAAACCGTGTATGCTATTGCAATTTTTCCAACATTTTGGTCTCTAGTTACACTTTTTAAAAACGCGTCTTTGCTCATCATATCTAATTCTTTTACATTTTTAGGAATTTCGTCAGTGAATGCAAAACACATAACTGCATGAATTTCTTTTTGATATTTAACTCCAAAAATTTTTCTTCCGTAGCTTGTTCTAAATTCATTATCTAATTCTGGTCTTACTGGATCATGAGAAGTGTCACATTCGTTCAATTCAATTAATTCAGCACCTTTTATCCAATCAAAAAAACTCTCAAACTTTTTCGTTAAATCTTTTTTGCTCTTCTTAAACTTATGTTTAAAATTAATCATCTATTTTGTATTATTTTTTCTTAAGAATTATATCAAAACTGCCCTCAAGAGGGTTATTCACTGCATCAAAATCAATTTTTAAAATTTTATTCATTAATTCTTGATTATTTTTTATAAAATCTGGAACTGAGTATTTTAATATACTTAAATCAGTAGACTGGTAAGGATCATCTAAGTTTTTAGATCTAGAGCCTTTTCCAGTAATAATATTAATTTTTTTAACTTTTTCTTTAAAACATTTATCAATAAATTCCGTTATTTTCATATTAGCTTCCTTTAAAGTATACCCATGAAGATCAATAACGCTTACAGAATTTTCTATTGTGGGTGTAGAATTTTCTATATCTTTATTTTCTAATTTTTTGGAACTTTCTAAAAAGTTTTGCCAGTCTTTTTTATCTTTATCTGAGAGTTTATTTGTCAATTATGCCTGTGTATCAATCAAAATCCAATTGGGATTAGTTGATCTGCTATCTTTTGAAAATTTCCAAATATCATGAACTTTTTTAACTTTTTCTGGATCACCTGAAACTATTTTATTTTCTTTGTCTTTAATGCAAGAAATAATTTCGCTTACAAAATCAACGGTCACCTCTAACATATTATTGTTTTGTTCATGATTTTTAATCTCAGCGGAATTGATACCAATGAATGTTGTTTCTGAAGAATGTTTATTTGAAGTTCTTTGATTTAGTGCAGAATTAAACTGTTCATAAACCTCAGCACTTAATAGCGACTTTATATCTTTGAGCTTTCCACTTGAAAAGGTTGTTACAATAGTTTCGTAAGCTATTTTTGCTCCTTGTAAAAATTCTTTTTTAGCGTTTTCGTCAAATGTATCAGCGTTTAATTTTACAGCAGGTTTTACTTCTGGCTCCTCATGAGGATAGCTAGAGCTTATATCGTCTTCAAAACCTGTTTTTTTTCCTAAAATTCCTCTTAACCTCAAAAAAATAAAACCGGCAATCATTGCAAGTAAAATGATATCAATGTATTCAAAACTATAACTCATGGTATTAATAATATGTACTATATTGAATAATTACAACCGAGTATTTAAATAATAGACAAATGAACACACTTCTTCTCTTAATAATTGGGATTCCTGCTATTGAGATTTATTTATTTATAAAAATTGGTTCACAAATAGGAGCATTTAACACAGTTTTATTAATTTTTATCACAGCTGTTGCAGGTATTACTTATGCTAAACACGAAGGTTTAAATACATTAAAATCTGGAATGTCTCAACTTGTAAGGAATGAACTTCCATTTTATGAAATTATGTCTGGAGGAGCTATAGCATTTGCTGCTATACTCCTAATTATTCCAGGATTTGCAACGGACTTTCTTGGACTACTTTTAATATTTCCAATAACAAGAAAGATAATATTGAGTCAGTTTTCAAAAAGTTATTCAAAAAAAGAAGAAAGAAAAAACTTCATTGAGGGGGAATTTGAAGATATGGATGACAAAAAATGACAAAAGAATATAAAATTCTATTAAACTATGTAAAGGATTTATCTGTTGAAACACAAGATGTTGAGACTCTTCTCAATGTAAGAAATTCTATATCTCATTATACTGTTTCAGTAAACATAGAGTCTAAACCTCTTAAAAGTAAAATGATAGAAGTAACAACAAAACTTACTTACACAGATCCTAGAGAAAACCAGAAAAAAGCTTTTTTTGAAATTTTATACGCAACAGTAATTAAAATTGAAAATCAAAGTTTAAATAAAGATTCGCTACAAAAAATTATACTCTGTGATTTACAGATAGAAATTTATCCTGAATTAGAAAAGATTTTTTTAACTACACTTAGAAACTCAGGATACCCAGAATTACAGTTTGGAAAAAAAATTGATTTTCAAGAATTATATAATAAAAAATTATCTTAAAAAAAATTTTTTTTTAAATGTTCTTTCAAAAAATTCTTGTGATCATTTAACTCTTTATTTGTTGGAGTAATAATTTTTTTTGAATAAGATATATTTTTATTTTCAGAAAATATTTTTTCCTGTTTGTTAATAGAAAAATCTAATTTTGGTTCTTTCTGATCTAACAAATTTATATATACCTTAGACAATAGTTCACAATCAATTAGTGCAGTATGTTTAACTCTTCTGGAATTATCGATTCTAAATCTTTTACATAACGCATCTAAGCTGGACGGAGAGCCTGGATATTTATTTCGTGCTAAATCTAAAGTATCTACTATTTGATTATTTAAAATTTTTTCCTTTCCTGCTATTTGCAATTCGTTGTTTAAATGGCCAATATCAAATTCTGCATTGTGTATAATAATTTTTTTACCTGCTATAAATTCTAAAAATATATCTGCAATATCAATAAATTTTTTTTTATCTGAGAGAAATTCATCTGAATAACCATGAACCTCGAATGCTTTGTCGGAAACTTTTCTTTCTGGATTCAAATATGTATGAAACCTTTTTTTTGTAACAACTAAATTATCTAGCTCTATACAGCCAATTTCAACTATTCTATGTCCATCCTTAACAGATAAACCAGTTGTTTCAGTATCTAGAACTATTTCTTTCATTCACCAAATCTTATGTAAAATATTATTTATACCATTTTTAATTGATTTTCTTGTAAAATCATTTTTAACAATAAAGTGGGATTTTTTTTTTTTATAATCAAGTGGTAATTGAATTTTTTTTAGTTTGTTAAAAAGTTTTTTGTTAAAATTTTCTCTTTTTTTTAATCTTTTTATAATATCTAATTTTCTAGATTGAACAAAAACTAATACCATATTTTTATTATCTATCTTATTCTCAAGCAATAAAGGAATATCTAAAACTACTAATTTTTTTTTTTTATTTTTACGAAAAAATAAATTCATTTTCTTTCTAACGATTGGGTGCACTATATTGGATATTTTTTTTAAATTATTGTTACTTGCTAAAATTGCGTTTGATAACTCAATTTTATTTAAAGGGAATGATTTAATATATTTTGGTAATTTTTTTTTTAATCTCTTAAAGCAAATTTTATTATTTTTATAAATTTTATTTACCTCGTGATCAGCATCAAATACTGGATAACCAAATTGATTTGCAACATAACTTTTCCCTGCTCCAATATCACCTAAAATTGCAATAACTATCATTGATCTAATAAACTAATTACATCATCATTAATCTCTGGGCTAACACCCGTCCACATCTTAAAAGCTAAATGAGCTTGCCATAAAAACATCATTTTTCCATTCATAGTTTTATTCCCTCTAACTTTAGCATCTTTGAGAAAATTTGTTTCTTTGGGATTGTATATTAAATCATAAAACAAAACATCTTTGTTGTTTTTATAATTGCTAAAATCAAAATTGATACTTTCATCTTTTTTTAAACCAACACTAGTTGTGTTTATAACTATATCACACTCTTCACAGTTTTTTCCCCAATCTATTATTTCAATTGTATTTTTTTTCATTTGGTAAATATTAAGAAACTTATCCCAAGATCTTTTCAATTCCTCTGCTTTTTCTCGAGTTCTGTTACTTAAGTAAATCTTATCTGCTCCTTCGTCTTGAATAAAAGTTGACAAAACTGAGGGGGTAACTCCTCCAGCACCGATTATAAAAACTTTTTTATTTTTTAAGCTCCAATCCTTTTCTTTTAGACTAATTTCGAAACCTTCTTTATCTGTATTATATCCAACAACTTTGTTATTTTCTTTTACTAAAGTGTTCACAGATTTAGTAAGTTGGACCTGATTTGGAGAAGAATCTATATAATTAAATATTTCCTTTTTGAAGGGAACGGTAACATTTACACCTTTAATCTCATCATTTTTAATTTGCTCAATAATTTTTCTAAGGTCATTTTTTTCTACTTTTTTTTTTTCATAAATAGAATCATGTAGCTCGTATTTTTCAAACCAGTAATTATGCAACAAAGGAGATAAAGAGTGCGATATAGGGTTACCAATAACCAAATATTTATTCATAATTTCTTAAATAGTCCTTAATTTTGTCTATTGGAAGCCCCATAATGGTATTTTCATCACCCTCTATTTTGGAAAATAAAGTTTTTCCTTCACCTTCAATTTGATAAACATTATAGGCATAAAGCTTTTCATCACTGATTTTTGATAAATATTCTTCTAATTCTTTATTGGAAAAAGTTTTCATGGTTAATTTGGCTTTGTCAGTATAATTCCAAATCATTGTGCCATTTTTTGATATACAAACAGAACTTATTAAATGATGAACTCTTCCATTAAGTTTTTTTAAAATTATCATTGCATCATCTCTGTTTTCTGGTTTTGATATTAATTCCCCGTTCAAATCAATGACGCTATCAGCACCTAATACCATTTGTTCGGGCCTCTTCATGCTTACCTTGTTTGCCTTTAACTCTGCTAAATTTTTAGATATTATTTCAGGTGAAGCCCCTCCTTTTATTAGACTATTTTTTACAGGCTCTTCGTCTACGTTTGAAGAAATTTGATCACAAATTATTTGATTGTTCTCCAAGATTTCTTTTCTTACTTTGCTTTGCGAAGCTAAAATAATATCTTTCATCTTCTATTTTTTATTTCAAATATTTTGATTATTGACGCGGCTGTTTCCTCGACTGATTTTCTAGTGACGTCTATAGTGGGCCATTGATTTTTTCTAAATATTTTTTTTGAATTTTCTAATTCCTCTCTTATCTTCTCCATATCAGTATACTCTGTGTTTTCGTTGTCCTTAAGTGAGCTCAATCTATTTTTTCTTATATCGAAAAGTCTCTCAGCCTCTGTTGTTAAGCCAACAATGCAACTTCTAAAATTTCTTTTTTTTAATTTATCTGGAATTGAGTTTTCGTTTACAAGCGGTATATTGGATGTTTTGTACCCTCTGTTTGCAAGATATATTGATGTGGGAGTTTTGCTTGTTCTACTCACTCCAAGAAGGATTATATCTGACTCTTCTATATCATTAATTTGATTACCATCATCATGGTTCATCGTAAATTGTATGGCTTCTATTCTATCATAATATTCCTCATTCAAAACGTGTTGGCCGCTAGGTTCGTGTGATGCTTTTTGGTTTAATATTTTTGAAAAATTAAGGATTAAGTCACCCAAGACACCAAAGCAGGGAATCTTTTTTTTACTTGATGCTTCTGTAAGATATTTGGCCAATTTACTATTCACAATCGTATATAAAATTATAGGGTTTCTTTTCTTTTTTGCTTCATCTAAAATATTATTTATTTGATTTTCGGTTCTTGTGAATGAAAATTGATAGAGTTCATACTTGAATTGTGTAAATTGGGCTTTCAAAGCCATAAAAATTCTGTCGATGGTTTCACCTGTGGAATCAGAGATTAAATAAATATCGTATGAATTTTTCATGTATAAAATGTTTATAAACTATTAGTAAAATAAGGAAAATATTGAGAAGTAATTTAAATCCAAAAATTGATTGATTATTGGGGTAAAAATTAACAAAATTATAAATGTTGATATCTTTTTCAACAAAATCCATAAAATTCTAAATTTTCGTAATATTCTAATAAATACAATATAACTCTACAGTTATAGATGTTAATTAGATGTTAGGAAGGTGTGATAAATGAGTAATTTACGTTATCCACAATTCATACTACTAATAAATCAAAATACTATTATTCTTATTATTATATGACACCAATACAACAATGTATCTTCAACAAAAGTACCAAGATGAATCCTATTTGGTTAATGAGACAAGCGGGAAGATATTTACCTGAGTTTAGAGAAATTAGGAAAAAAAATACAGATTTTATTAAATTATGTTTGAGTGAAAATTTATCTTCTGAAATTACTCTTCAACCTATTAAAAGATTTGACTTTGATGCAGCAATAATTTTTTCTGATATTCTTATGTTGCCTTTTGGCTTGGGCCAAGATGTTAAATTCGAAAAGAATTTTGGTCCTAAACTTGGCGAAATAAAATTAGATGACCTTTTAAAAACTGATGAAATAGATTTTTCTTACAAACTTAACCCCGTATATAAAGCAATAGAGAAAGTTTCAAAAGATCCATCTGTTAAAAATAAAGATATAATAGGATTTGTTGGAGCACCCTGGACTATATTAGTTTATATGCTTAACAGAGTCTCACCTAAAAAAAATTTGGACATTAAATTCTATAAGGATAAATTCTTAATAAATAGGCTGCTTGTTTTAATTGAGAAATTTTTAAAAGTTCATATTGAAAATCAAATAAAAGCAGGAGCAACTATTATACAAATTTTTGATAGTTGGGCAGGTTTGTGTGAAAAAGATATTCCAGAATATATTTATATCCCAACACACAATTTAGTAAAACATATTAAAAAACTTAACAGGCCTGCCATATGTTTTCCAAGACAAATATCTGATTATAAAAGTTTTTGCGAAATCGTTAAACCGGACATGATTAATATTGATTACAACGTTGACCCATATATAATTCAAAAGGAAATTAATATACCTATTCAAGGCGGTCTAGATCCAAATATATTACTTACAGATAAGGAAAATTTAAAAAAAAAAGTTACAAATTATTTACATATATTTAAGGACCATCCCTATGTATTTAATTTAGGTCATGGAATTTTACCAGACACTCCCATAGAAATGGTTGAGGATTTAATAAAGATTGTGAGAGGTTTTAAATGAAAACCGATCACCCAAAAGTTAATTTTGGAAAAACTGGTGTTTTGATTATCAACCTTGGAACCCCGGAAAGCACAAGATGGCTTGATATAAGAAAATATTTGAAAGAATTTCTTTCGGACAGGAGAGTGATCGAAGTAAACCCTATAATTTGGAAGATGATTTTAAACCTTTTTATACTAAATTTTAGGCCATCCAAAACTGCTAGAGCATATAAGGAAATCTGGATGAGTGAAAAAGATATGTCACCTCTTAGATATTTTACAGAAGCGCAATCTTTAAAACTTAAACAAAAAATTGAAAATGAAAACCTAGTTGTAGACTTTGCAATGAGATATGGAAATCCAAGTATTAAAAGTAAAATTTTAAGTTTACAAGAAAAAGGTTGTGAAAATCTAGTTGTTCTTCCACTATACCCACAATATTCTGCCGCTACTACAGCTACAGTTTGCGATGAAGTTTACAGGACTCTTATGAAAATGCGATGGCAACCTAGCCTTAAGATTATTCCACATTATGAATCAGAAAATTTATATATAAATGCATTGGTTAATAGTATTAATAAAAAAATCTCGGAAATTGACTGGGAACCCGAATTAATAATAGCTTCATATCATGGTATACCTAAAAAATATTTTGACCAGGGAGATCCATATCATTGTTATTGTCACAAAACTTCTAGACTTATAACAGAAAAATTTTCCAAAATAGATATTAAAACGACTTTTCAATCTAGATTTGGACCTCAAGAATGGCTTCAACCTTATACAGATTTGACCATTAAAGAATTGGCAAAAAAAGGAAAAAAGAACTTACTTGTTATTTGTCCTGGTTTTGCCTCGGATTGTGTTGAAACTTTAGAGGAAATTAAAATACAAGCAAAAGAACTTTTTTTAAACTCAGGAGGTGTTAATTTTGATTTAATTCCATGCCTTAATGATAATGAAGATCATATTAAATTAATGGAGCACCTTATAAACAAAAATTTATAATTATGAATGCGTACCTATTATTTAAATCACTACATTTAATAGCTGTAATATCCTGGATGGCAGGGCTTCTATATTTACCAAGAATATTTGTTTATCATGTTGAAAATTCTCAAAAAAAGGAAACCACAGAAATATTTGAAACTATGGAGAGACGTTTATACTTTTATATTATGAGACCTGCTATGATAGCTTCATGGTTATTTGGCATTATCTTAATACACCTTAATGGTTTTGATGTATTATTTTCATTATGGATTCAAATAAAATTAGTTTTAGTTATTATTTTATCTGTTTATCATGAATTTCTAGGGCATTGTTTAAGATCGCTAAAAGATGGAACAAATAATAAAACAGCTAAGTTTTTTAAAATTATCAATGAAATCCCAACAATTTTACTAATTTTTATAGTATTTGTGGTAATTTTTAAGCCAATATAGAGGCTTGAATTATAGAACCTAAATTACTATATTTAATAAATCTAAATATAAAAAATCCCCATAATGAATATACAAGAATTAAAAGAAAAAAGTTCGGAGAAGCTTATCACGGAAGCCGAAAAACTAGGCATTGAAAATGCTAGCACTTTAAGAAGACAAGAAATTTATTTTGCAATTTTAAAAAAGCTTGCAGAAAAAGGTGAAGAAATTACTGGTGGTGGAGTTTTGCAATTATTGCAAGATGGCTTTGGTTTTTTAAGAGCAATGGAGTCAAACTATTTGCCAGGCGCAGATGATATATATGTTAGTCCAAGCCAAATAAGAAGATTTGGATTAAGGACTGGAGATACTGTAGAGGGTCCTATAAGAGCGCCAAAAGAAGGAGAAAGATATTTTGCATTGCTACAAGTTAGTAAAATTAATTTTGAGGAGCCAGATAAATTTAAACATAAAATTGCTTTTGATAATTTGACACCTTTGTATCCAAACAAACAATTAGTGATGGAAGTAGAGACCACAAAAATAGAGAAGAAACCAGATTTAACCCCACGTTTAATTGACTTAGTTAGTCCGATAGGAAAAGGACAAAGATCTTTGATAATTTCGCCTCCTAAAGCAGGTAAAACAATGATTTTACAGAGCATAGCTAATTCAATAACTGCAAACCATCCAGAATGTTATTTAATGGTATTGCTTATTGATGAAAGGCCAGAGGAAGTGACGGATATGCAAAGAACAGTAGAAGGGGAAGTGATTAGTTCGACGTTTGATGAACCTGCGCAACGACACGTAGCTGTGGCTGAAATGGTAATAGAAAAAGCAAAAAGACTAACTGAGCATAAAAAAGATGTTGTGATTTTGCTAGATTCAATCACCAGATTAGGTAGAGCTTATAATGCTGTTGTACCAAGTTCTGGTAAAGTATTAACTGGAGGTGTTGATGCAAATGCTCTTCAAAGACCTAAGAGGTTTTTTTGTGCAGCGAGAAATATCGAGGAAGGTGGATCGTTAACAATTATTTCTACAGCATT
>MDSZ01190005.1_pt1 | contig 11068 bp, 7 predicted proteins | sample 811201 | NCBI WGS metagenome assembly MDSZ01 (sample SAMN05326647, study PRJNA326480) | marine metagenome | isolation source: seawater | place: Indian Ocean: North | collected 2010 | reverse complement strand
TTTTCTTTTTTTGTGTTTGCAGTTTTTTATTATTTATTCCCTGACCTGCAAAACTACAAATCATCTTAACTGGGACCTGATCATCGTATTCACAATCAAGGCCAGCCATAAGTTTAGAAAAGTACTTTAAAAGTATAGGTTTTAATAGCCTTGATTCTTCTATATCCCAATTGTCTAGGTTTGATAATGAGTTCTCTTTATTTTTACTTGAATCAAGAGAATTAAAAATTTTATAATTTTCAGAGATATAATTTTTAAGCACAAGTCTCGATAAATTAGTATATTCAAGATTGACAGAATATATAGGAGTTCCCCAACACAACTCAACATCATTATGAATTCTTTGACTCATTGAATACTTTCTCGGTATTAGGAGTTTATTTTTATTTTATAGTAATATTATTATTTTATAACCATTTAAAATTAAAAATATGTTATTTTTTATGCCACTTTTAAATAGTATAAGGTATCAAATATTTTGTTAAGACTCTTATTAAATTCGGAAGAAGAGACATACAAATTTGGAATATTCCTAGCAAAAAAAGTTACTTCTGGGGACATTATTACGCTCAGTGGAGGACTTGGTTCAGGAAAAACAGTCCTAGCTAGAGGTTTGATACAAGCTTATATTGATGCAAATGAATATGTACCAAGTCCTACTTTTAACCTTGTTAATATTTATGAAACGGAAATGCTCACAATATGGCATTTTGATCTATATAGGTTAAAAAAACCAGTAGAAGTTGAGCAGTTGGGGTTAGATGAAGCTCTTGCAGATGGTTTGTCATTAATAGAGTGGCCTGAGAAAGCATTAGAATATATTCCAAAGTATGCTCTTAATATAAAATTTAATATGCTTATAAATAAAAATAAAAGGCAAATAGAGTTAATTGGAAATACTCTCTGGATTAATAGACTTAGGGAATCAAAAAATCTTTTTGAAAGTATATAATGGATTCAGCAAGGGAAAAGAAAAAGGAAGTTTTTCTAATAAAGTATAATTACAATCAATTTGAAAGGCAATTAATCGCTGGTGATGCTTCCTTTCGGAAATATGAAAGGATATTCCTTGATAGCAACAAAACATTAATCTTAATGGACGCCCCACCCAACTTTGAGAAAATAAAACCATTCATCAGAATCGCTAAGTATCTTCTTCAGCTTGGTTTTTCTGTACCTGAAATATATCAGTATGATGATATGAATGGCTTCATGTTACTAGAGGACCTAGGAGATAATACTTATACAAGACTATTGGAACAAAAATATGATGAGGAAAAATTATATTCAATAGCTACAAGCGTGTTAATCAAAATCCATAAATCTGTAAAAAAAGAGAGCATGCCGGAGTTTGTTAATCCGTTTTCTTCAAAACGAATAATTAATGAAGTTTGTCTTTTTCACGAATGGTATTTTTCTCTTATAAAAAAGAAAGCCACTTATACTATTATTCAAGACTATATAAATATATGGAATAAACTTATTCGAGTATCAGCAGAATTTAAATCAAGCTTAATTTTATTTGATTATCATGTGGATAATTTATTACTTCTTGATAATAGGCCTAGTTATAAAGCCTGTGGATTATTAGATTTTCAGGACGCAACATATGGACCAATAACATATGACCTAATGTCTCTATTAGAAGATGCAAGAAGAAGTGTTAACCCAGAAATTGTAATTAAAATGAAATCAAAATACCTTGATAGTTTTCCTGAAATGAACAAAGATGATTTTGAAACATCATGGGCAATTATGTCTGCACAGCGCCATCTAAGAGTTCTCGGCACCTTTGCACGCTTAAAAATAAGAGATAAGAAAAACCAGTACTTAATACATATTCTAAGAATATGGAAATATTTAGAAATATCCCTAAATCACCCAGTACTTGAAGAATTAAAACTCTGGCTAGATGAAAACCTTAAACCAGAAGAACGAATTTACAATGACTAAGTCAATTCAATCAGCAATAATTCTTTCGGCTGGTTTTGGAAAGCGAATGCTACCGCTAACCAAAAATAAACCTAAGCCAATGATTAAGATTGGTGATAAAACACTTATAGACTTGATCTTAGACGATTTAAATAAAGAAGGAATTCAGAGTGCAACAATAAATGTTCACTATAAAGGCTCTATTTTAATTGAACATCTGAAAAAAAGGAATAATCCTAAAATTATATTCTCAAATGAGACAAATAAACTACTTGATACGGGTGGCGGGGTAAAAGCCGCATTAAATTTAATAAATGATAATTCATTTCTAGTAACTAACTGCGATGGTCTTTGGAAAAATGGTTTAGGTCCAGTAATCAGAAGTCTAAATTTTTTCTGGAAAAGAAATGCAGTAGACGCAGTTATCTGCTTAGTAAAAAAAGAAAACACTTTCGGGTACGATGGGAAGGGGGACTTCTTTTTGGAAGACAACGCAGAAATAACTAGGCCTAAAAAAAACGAGCCAGCCCCTTATGTTTACTCTGGGATCCAGATAATACATAAAAGAATCTTCGAGGGTGAAATAAATGAATCTTTTTCTTTTAACAAGATATGGGATAAGGCAATTAAAAACAAAAAAATAAAAGCAGTCGTTCATGATGATATCTGGTTTCATGTTGGAAAACCAGATATGGTAGATTTTACTTTCAGAAACCTTTCTAAAAAATAGATAATAAATGGATAAGACTAATAAAGGATTGTTATATAATAGGGTTAAATCTGATGATAACATCTGGACAATCAATCATACTGAGAACTTTCTCGAGTGCTTGGCGTTTGGTCTTCTAAATGAGTTTCAGGACGATAACCATGCATTAGCAAAGACAACAATCTTGCTGCCAACAAAACGGTCTGTAAAATCGATTAAAAATATTTTTCTAAATTGTGCAAAAACAAAAGCTACACTTCTTCCAAAAATAATTCCCTTAGATGAATTGGGAGAAGATGAGGCCATTGATACTTTTAATATTAATCCACCTATACCTAAGCTTTCTAGACGCTTCCTTTTAACTCAACTGATAATTAAAAAACTAGAATCTCATGAAAATATTCCAAGACATGACGTTGCAAATTCACTTGCAATAGAATTAGAAAATTTCCTTGATGAAGCCCAGACTCATAATATTGGTTTAAATAATTTAGAAAAAATTCTTCCTGAGAATTTAGCATCCCACTGGCAAAGTACACTCGATTTTCTCAATATTATAAAAGATAATTGGCCCAAAATTCTAGAAGATGAAAAATACAATGATAAAGTGGAGAGAAGAAACAAACTTTTTGAATTAATAAGTAAAGAGTGGTCAGAGAACAAACCTTCTGATTTAATCATTGCAGCAGGAACCACTGCATCAATAATAGCCACACGTAAACTTTTAAAAGCAATTATGGATCTTCCCACTGGATTAATAGTAATTCCAGGCCTAGATAAAACCCTTGATAAAAAGTCATGGGAAGATATGGACGAAACACACCCACAATATTCTCTTAAAGGCCTAATAGAATTCTTAGAAACAGATAGAGCTGATATAAAAAATTGGCCATATCAAAAAAATTACTCAAAAAATCTATATCGAGAAAAATTTATAACTGAAATAATGCGGCCAAAAGAAACAACAAATGAGTGGTTAAAATTAAGCGATAAAGAAAAAAAAGAGATCAGTAAAAATATAAGTATTATTGAGCCTGAAGACGATCAAAATGAAGCATTAACAATTGCTTTAGCTATGCGTCATATTGAAGATACAGGTGAAAAATCATGTGCTTTAATTACACGTGATGATGAGTTAGCTAAAAACGTTTCCTTAATTCTGGAAAAGTGGAACATAAAAGCAGAGAACTCATTTGGCAATACCTTAATAGATACACAACAAGGAACTTATCTTCAACTAGTCCTAGATGTAGCTTTTGGTAATTTTTCTATGATTTCTCTCCTCTCACTTCTAAAACATGATTTATTTTGTTGTGGTTTAGAAAAAGAAGATACTATTAGTTTGGTTCATGAAATTGAAATTAATTATGCGAGGGGAAAAGCTGCTTATAAAACATTAGAAGAATTAGGAAATAGAATTAGATTGAAAGGCAAGGAAGATAAGCTGTTAATTGATTGGTTTCAGTATTTTTTAGATTCTATTTCAGAATTAGCATCATTTAATCACAAAAAAAAAGTATCGTTCTCAAACATCTTAAGAAGTCACATCACTTGCAGTGAAAGATTAGCAAGTAGTCAAAATTCACTTGGCATCAATAGAATTTGGGCAGGAAACACTGGTGAGACATGCTCCATATTTCTTTCAGAAATAATTCAAAACTCAGAAAAAATGGGTGAAATTAAGCCTGAGTCTTATAAAAGTATTTTCAGTCAACTTCTTAGAGAGGAAAAAAAACAAAATACATTCGACTATCATCAACGAATAAGAATTCTCTCACCTATTGAAGCACGACTTATTTACCATAATATTGTAATTATAGGTGGGCTTCATGAGGGTGTATGGCCTGAAGAACTTAAAAGCGGACCCTGGTTAAATCATGAAATGCGATCTAAAATTGGTCTACCTAAAGTAGAAAATAAAATAGGACTGTCTGCACTAGACCTTTGTCATGCCTTAGGGGCAGACGAAGTAGTTATAATGTTAGCCAAAAAAAGAGGAAGAGAAATTCCAACCCCTTCAAGATGGGCTTACAGAATCAAACAAATTTATAAGCCTGAGAAGAAAAATACCAAGGAAAAAACCATCAAATTTGAGAATTTAGAAAAATGGTCCAAACTTTTTTATGCGCAAAATACAAAAATAAAAATTTTACCACCCCAACCAATAGTTGACCTTAAATATAAACCCAGATCTGTAAAGCTAACAGATGTAGGCTTACTGTTAAGAAACCCATATGAATTCTATGTAAAAAATATATTAAATCTTCACCCCCTTGAAAAAATTGGAATTGAGAGCGAGAACAGATTATATGGGATTATTGTTCATAGGATATTCGATTGTTTTATGAAAAAGTATTTTTCTTTTAAAAAAACTAAAGATGAAAATAGTTCAGAATTTTTCTATTTAAGTGAAAAAATTTTATCAGAAGAAAACTTATCTGATATGCAGAAGCTATTATGGAGTCCTCGAATACAAAGAATTGGGAGGGAATATATAAATTATAACTTTAAGAATAAAGAAAATATAAAGCAAGTTTTTACTGAAATAGAAGGTCAGATAAAATTAAAATTAAATTCTAATTATTTAGAAATTAGTGGAAAAGCAGATAGAGTAGATATATTAGATAATAATATTTTGAAAATAGTTGATTACAAAACAGGGAGTATACCATCTAACTATAAAATAGAGGATGGTTATGAGCCTCAGCTCCCTCTTTTAGCCATTATTGCAGGGAATAAAGATTTTAAAGAAATTAAACTTACTAAAAATAGCCACCCCTCAATAGAATTAGAATACTGGAAAATGGATGGTAAAAAAGATGGATTTAATTCCATCCCTAAAAAAATAGATAATTTAGAAGAATATTTCCAGAATTTTAAAAGCTTTATTGACGGATTTATCTCTGAAGATAAGCCTTATTTTTTTCAAATAGATGAAAAAAAAAATGGTAAGTACGACACGAGTAAGCATCTATCACGAATAGACGAGTGGATTCATAATCTAAAAACGGAAACAGATACATGATTGTAGACTGTAAATTAAACCCAGAAAATTCAATATGGGTGAATGCATCGGCAGGAACTGGAAAAACAACCTGCCTAATAGAGAGAATAAAGGCACTTCTTCTCAATGGTACAGATCCAAAAAAAATATTATGTGTTACGTTTTCTAATATAGCTGCAAAGGAAATTAATGAAAGGTTACTAGGTGACCTCAGCAGGTGGAATCAACTTGAAGATAAGCACTTAGGGTCTGAAATCAAAAGCTATTTTGACAGAAAAGTAACCTTAAACGATGTTTTAGAAGCCCGAATGCTTCTCTTTAAAGTTCAAGAAAAATCTGAGAAGATCTCTATTCAAACTATTCACTCGTTCTGTAATAATCTTTTAAAGCGTTTCCTTTTTGAGGCTAGAGTTCCACTTTTTTATGAAATAATAAATGAAGTCGAACAAGATAAAATTAAGCTAGATGCTTTTAATTTAGCGATGCAGGATCTAGATAAAAAACAAAGAGAAGATCTTCAGGAAATATTTGCAGACATGAAAATAGTATCATCACTTAAAAAATCTAATTCTTCTAAAGTTTATGAAGTATTAAAGCGCTTGGGAGGTGTAGAGGTAAATCGTGAAATTATAGCAGATGAGTACAATATCAAATACTCAGACACATCAGAAATAATTGAGAAAAACGAATGTAAGGATTCATCATTTAATAAAGAAGGGCTCTATCTATTATGTAATGTCCTAGGGGAAGGTAATGCAACTCAAAAAAAGTCCAGCGAAAAAATCATCAACTGGCTAAACAGTTCTGAAAAAAAACGATACGAGATCTTCAAAAATTATGTAGACGTTTTTTTAACAAAAAAACTGGAAACTAGAGAGAATTTAAAAAAGAATTTAAATAAATCTATCTATGATATTTTATATACTGAATCAATAAGACTCAAGGAAGTTATTCATAAGAAAAGAAAAATTGATTCATATAAATTTAATTTAAACATAATAACCGCTTTAAATATTTTTTCAGAATATTATCAAAAATTAAAATTCGATAACGGTTATGTTGATTTTGACGATCTTGTTAGAAAAGCTAAGGATTTGTTATCTTCAAAAGAAGAATCGCATTGGATAAAATATAAACTCGATGGTGGATTTAATCATATCCTTATAGATGAGGCTCAAGACACTTCACCGCCGCAATGGGAAATCATTAAAGCACTTGCAGATGAAATGCTAGAAAGAGAAAATACTAGCTTATTTGTTGTGGGAGACAGAAAACAGTCTATTTACAGCTTTCAAGGTGTTGAAGTAGATTATTTTGATAAAATGAAAATATACTTTAAAAATAAACTTGGGTCATTAAATAAAAAATATATAGAAGAAACTTTAGAAATAAACTACAGATCCTCTCCCGCCATTCTGGAGTATGTAGATTACTTATCCAATGCACTGTCGGGCATAAATGAGAATGGTAAGCATGAAATACTACATAAACCAGCACATATTGGCAGGTATGGAATTGTAAAGATTCATCGGTCTTCTGAGAAAAAAGAATCTACTAAATTAAAAAGAAATTATAGGAAAGCATGGAAACATCCAAAAGAGCCATATGTCAGAAGAAAAAGCTCCTTGGGTAATATGGCAAATAAAATAACTGAGGCTATAAAGAATCTAATTGAGACAGACAGGTTAAGTAATGGCGAGGAAATTAAAGCAAGTGATATAACGATACTTCTTAAAAAAAGATCTAACCTATGGAATGAAATAAAAAATCAAATTACTGTGAGTGGGCTTAAAGTATCAGCTAATGATAAAATTCAACTAAATCATGATATAGTTATTAAAGACCTAATATCCATAGGACGATTCTATCTTCTTCCTGAAGACGATTTTAATCTCTCAATTTTACTCAAGGGTCCCTTTATTGAAAATATTGATGATAATACACTTCTAAACCTTATAAAATATGATACAAAAAAGTCTCTATGGGATAATTTAAATCAATGTAAGTATAATGCCCCAGAGATAAAAAAAGCATTCGATTTTCTGGAAAATATCCTCAAAATAAAAACTAAGGGCGCTTCATTTTTTTATCAGTCACTGATTCATAAACATAATGGAAAGAATAAACTTTCGACTAGATTAGATCCTAATCAGGTAGATGAAATGATTAAAGACTTCTTTTTAGAGATAAAAGATTACGAAAAACTTAATACAGCATCACTTGAAGGTTTTATATATCAATTTGAAAAAAATGAAACACAAATAAACAGAACCGGAAATATATTAAATGACAACACCATTAACATGAGAACAATACATTCTGTAAAGGGAGACCAATTTCCAATAGTCTTTCTGGTAATAGAAAGTGATAGCGATAGCACAAAGCAAGAGCAGTTTTACTTTCCTGAAAGTTTTAGAAAAAGAGAAAAATTTATTATTTCTCCAACTAATGCAGACAATTCATTTGATTATATGGATGAGTTAAAAGAAAAAGAAAAAATTAAAAGTAATGAAGAGTATCATCGTTTACTTTATGTTGCATCGACACGGGCAAGAGAAAAGCTTTATATTTTTGATCATGGAAGTAAGTCTTTTAAAGACTTACCATTATTAGAAAATGATGAACTTATCTCCGGAGAAATACCTGCCCCTCAATTAATAAAAACCAATAAGAGTCAAGACTTGGCTGCTAAAGACTACCTTCCAGCTTATTTTAATGAGACTATTCCTGATAATTCAATATATGAGCCAATCTCTCCGTCAAAAATTGGAACCAATTCCAATGTAATAGTGTCACCTTTACAAGCAGAAGATAAAAATAAAAAGTTTTCTTCAGGAAGGTACATTCACAAACTCTTACAAATCATACCTGTTCACATAAATAAAAATCAAAGAAAAATATGTAAAAAATATTTATTACAGGAAAATATTGGACTAAGCGATAAAGAAATTGAAAAAATAACAGATGAGATATTAAGAATATGTTGTGGAAGTAATTTTTCGTATTTATTTTCTCATAACTCTATTCCAGAAGTACCTTTCTCTTTCAAAGTAAAAAATAGATTAATTAATGGACAAATAGATAGATTAGTAATAATGAATAATGAATTATTAATTATTGATTATAAAACTGATGCTATCATTCCAAAAAAAATTAATGATATTGATTCTTCATATCTGATGCAAATGTCTATTTACTATTTTGCTATGAAAGAAATATATCCTTTAAAAAAATTGAGATGTTCTTTTTTATGGACCAAAAATCCATCTATTATGAATATACCAGATGAAACTTTATTTTCATACTGGGAGTATTTCTTAGAAGAAAAAATATATGCATAAAAGTAAACAAGATAACTTTTTAAGAAATCAATGGTATGTAGCTGCTTCATCAAATGAAATCGAAACAGGATGTATAAAATCATTAGTTATCCTTGGGGAACCAATTATAATCGGAAGGTCTAAACAGGGAGAGCTTTTCTCTATTAGTGATAATTGTCCACATAGAGGGACTCTTTTGTCCTTGGGAACCTTCGATGGGTCAGAAATCGAGTGTCCCTATCATGGTTGGCGTTTTAATACCTCAGGAAAATGCACCTTAATTCCATCTCAAATGAAAAACCATACGCAGCAGGCAAATGATATTGAAGTAAAATCATACCCACTAAAAGAATATATGGGAATTATCTGGATTTATATGGATTACAATAAAAATGTTGAACCTTTTCCCAAGATTGAAAATAAAAATTTCTTTTTAAAACTTTATGTAAAAAAAACTTTTGATTGTAATATAGACCTTGCTGTAACCGGTTTAATGGACCCAGCACACGGATCATTCGTTCATACTTCTTCGATATGGAGAAAAAAAAGAGATACCAGAGAAAAGAAAAAAATTCTTAAGCCAATTAGAAATGGTTGGAAAATTGAAACACATAAGGTTTCGTCAAATTCTAAAGCCTATAGACTTTTTCTTGGAAGTGAGCCTGAATCAAAAATAAGCTATTTTCTTCCGGGAATACGCCATGAAATTACAACAACCAATAAATATTTTTACTCTGGATTAACCGCATGTACACCAATTGATAATTCTAAAACAACTATCCATCATTTTATGTACTGGAATGTACCAGGAGGTGTTTTTCTCAAATTCATTATAAAAAAGCTTGCTATCAATTTTCTTAACCAGGATGCAAAAGCAGTTATATGGATGAAAGAAGGAAAAAAATACTCAAAAAGAGAATTTTTAATTGATGATGCTGACCTTCAAATAAAATGGTACTATAAACTTAAAAAAAATTGGAGTAGATATTGTTCTGATAATGACAAGTTTACAAACCCGATTAAAGAGACTGTTGCAAGATGGAAAAGTTAAAAATTATTATTTAGTTACAATAGCTTACAAATTACTTACAACTATTAATCTTGACCAAACCACTTCTCATTCTTAAACTAGCGAGAAAAATATAATATCATTACTTTCAGAGGAATTTTCTAGATGAAAAATGTTACCGATGAGTCTTTTAAAAAAGACGTTCTTACGGCTGATTTGCCAGTACTTGTTGATTTCTGGGCGGAGTGGTGTGGGCCGTGTAAAAGTATAGCACCAACTCTAGAGGAACTTGATAAGGAGCTTGAAGGAAAGATTAACGTCGCAAAAGTAAATATTGATGATAATCCCGACACACCAATCAAATACGGAGTTAGAGGAATACCGACACTTATTCTCTTTAAGGGTGGAGAAATATCTGGAACTAAAGTTGGATCGGGTGTTACAAAGAGTCAGCTAATTTCATGGATAGAAAGCTGTCTATCAGATGCAAAAGAAGACTAAATTGTTAAAAATGTTTTTCTAAGACCTCCCCGACTAGATAAAGAGAACCACAAACTATTATTCTCCCTTTTTTATTATCCATTAAAGGAATAAGAGACTTGGCAGCTTCATAAACACTGTCTTTAGCTTCAGAGTTTGTAAAACCTTTCTCAAGAGCTAATTTTGCCAATTCTTCTGGTTTAAAACTATATGAACCATCTTTAAAACTGACTGTTCGAATAATATTTGCGTGTCTAGAAATTATTGACAAAAAACCTGACGCATCTTTAGTAATTCCAATTCCAAAAATTAAAATATTCTGATAGGGATAATCCTCCATCCATTTACTCAACGCTTTTGCAGCATCTAAATTATGACCACCATCTAACCAAAGCTCCCAATTATCATTTAGCAAATCATATATTGGGCCACCATAAATTTTTTGACACCTGCCAGGCCATTCAACTGACAAGAGAGCTCTACTGAGAGATTTCTCATCTTTATATAAATTTAAATATGAAACAGCAGCCACACTCACACCCATATTATCAATCTGATGTGAGCCAGGAAGTGATGGCTCAGGGAGAGTAAGAATTCTCTTATGGTCGCTGTAT
>MDSZ01124306.1_pt1 | contig 11068 bp, 8 predicted proteins | sample 811201 | NCBI WGS metagenome assembly MDSZ01 (sample SAMN05326647, study PRJNA326480) | marine metagenome | isolation source: seawater | place: Indian Ocean: North | collected 2010 | reverse complement strand
GAAACATTTATAAAAATAAAATGGAAACCTTAACATCTTCATTAATCGAAAATTGTGAACCATATGTAGAGTTTTATAAACCTAGGGGTGGATTTTTTCTATGGGTAAAAATTAAAGGGGTTACTAATAAAGAATTGACTTCTGAAGCTTCCAATGACGGAGTTATGTTCCCTTCGGGGTCTTTGTTTTATGCCGACAGGGACGAAAATACATGGACTTCTCATGTTCGAATGGCTTACAGTCGATCATCAATAGATCAAATAAAAGAAGCTACTCGAAGGCTTAAACAGACTTTTTTAAGAATAGTTGATTAGTTTGGGAATATAATTATACCTCTACCATCTTGCCCAGCTGACAAATCTTCAAAAGCCTCATTTATTTGTTCCAATTTGTATGTTCGTTCTATAAGCGCTCTAATATCTATTTCACCCTTAAGATAATGGCCGATTATTTGCCTGAAACTTTCATGAGGGCTAATTGAACTATAAAAACTACCTTCTAACGTCTTTTGGTTTCTACAAATATCAACCATGTCAACATTTACACTTTCTCCAACTGGAGCTAACCCAATTACCACAGTAGTACCTCGACGTTTAGTTGACTTTATCGCATCATTAGTAACTTGTGAATTTCCGAATGTATCAAAAGTCATGTCTGCGCCATCATGGGTTATATGCATAATTTCTTCTACAACATCTGTTTTACTGGAATTTATTGTGTGTGTTGCTCCAAATTTTGTTGCAAATTCAAGTTTATGATCTTTAATATCAACAGCAATAATTTTATTACAATTTAGCAATTTTGCACCCATTACAGTACTTAATCCAACTCCTCCAAGACCGAATATAACGACATCAATCCCAGGCTTGGCCCCCTTAGAGTTTAATATACCACCTATACCTGTCGAAACTGCACATCCTATTAACCCTGCAACATCTAATGGCACTTCGTCTGGTATTTTATAAAGAGATTGTTGTGGGCATATTAGGTATTCGGAAAATAAACCTAGTTTCTGCATTTGATGTATTGATTGTGATCCATTTTTTAATCTTAGAGTTCCGTCATATTGTTTTGTACCTAAAGCTGCACTAGTTGTGCAAAGATTAACAAATCCACTCAAGCAATAAGTACAATTACTACATCCTGAAATAAAAGCTGTAATGACTCTATCACCGGGTTTGAAATTTTGGACACCAGGACCAACTGTTTCAACTATACCAGCTCCTTCATGTCCGAGAACTACCGGTTTGTCAATATTCAATTCTGCTTTCATATAATGAAGATCACTTGCACATATACCCGCAACAGATGTTTTAATTCTTACTTCACCGTGTTTTGGCTCTTCTTGATCTAAAATTTCAATCATTAATGGCTTATTTGGTTCGTATAATACGGCAGCTTTAGTTTTAAACATATTAATCTCCTATTGATATGAAATTATAGTTTAGAATATTTTTTGCATATTCTACAACATAGTATCCAGGCGGATCTTCACCCAACGGAACACCAACAGAGGAGACTGTTATATTTGTAATATTTTTATATTTAACTATTCTGTTTTTATGTAAGTGCCCTGAAAATAAATATACTTTGCCATTATGTTGACTTAATTTTTTTATTAAATTTAATCTTGTGTATTTATCAATATTCCATGAGTTCAATTCTTCATTAACATCTTCGTAAAATAAAGAATGATGCATGAAAATAAATAAATCTGATGAATAATTTTTTAAAGCGGTTTCTATAATATTATCCTGTTTTTGATATTCATTTTTTAATAAAGAATTATTTCTTAGTAATGTTGAGTTTAAAAATACAAATCTTAAATCGCAATAATTTTTGATATAGTAATCTTCTCCAAATCTTCTTCTGTAAATATCGAGGCTAGATTTATCAGGAGGTTCATTCATATCATGATTTCCAGGAATTAAGTGTAAATTTGTATTGTCTAGATTAGAGCAAATAATTTCTTGAAATTTGTCATACTGAAAATCTGAATTGAAATCATTAATCAAATCACCAAGTATTGTCACAAATTCATATTGCGTGTCATGTAATTCCTGGGTTAATTTTATGAAATTATTAACTTCAAAATTTAATGAACTGGTAGGTTTTATATTTTTAAAATTAAATTTTTTAAATCTTTCACTATTCCATCTCAAATCTAAAGAATCATCATTTATCTCGCTAAATTTTGAATACAATCCTAATTGTGTGTCAGCTGTAACAATAAATTTCATAAAAATGTAGAACCTAATATATATTGCATTTAATTATTCTAGAGTTTAGCATTTGATTAAAATTATAGTAAGGTTATATATGTTAGATTTTGAATTTGATCGACCGAAGTATAGAGTAATTGCTATTGGTCCAATGTATGATGATGAAGACTATCCAGAAGAACGGTTTGACAAAAAACTTGAACACCTTCTTAATTGTGGTGATGATGCTGGTTATTCATTAGACAGGCTTATCACAGCTGATTTTCCTGAAGGTCCATTTGGTTATGCAATACTACAAAAAGAATCTGTCTAATATGGAAAATATATAACCCATTTGTTATATTATTTGTATTAGTTTCTCATTGAGACAATATGAATATCAAATTACTTGAAAATCTACAAGATAAAATTCTTTGGCTTTCCATACAATTAGTTAATCATGCAAACACAGTTAGAACAAATCGTAGTGATTTAAAAGTTGGTGGACATCAAACTTCAAGTAGCTCAGTAGTAACTATACTAACTTATCTGTATTTTGAATTACTTGAAAAATATGATTATGTGTCTATTAAACCTCATGCTTCACCAGTATTTCATGCTATTCAATATTTATTGGGTAATTTGGATAAAAAATATCTTACAACCTTGAGACAACTACACGGATTACAATCATATCCAAGTAGAACAAAAGACCCGGATTTAGTTGACTTCTCAGGTGGATCAGTAGGTATAGGATCTATTGCACCAAACTTTGCAGCTATGGCTCATAAATATATGTCCGATCATTCAATGTTTGAAGATAATGATAATCTTAAAAAAGCTCGATTTATAAGTTTACTAGGCGATGCAGAATTAGACGAGGGGACAATTTGGGAAGCAATAGCTGATCCGGCAATGCAAGGTGTTAACAATTTGATTTGGATTGTTGATTTAAATCGTCAAAGTTTAGACAGAATTATACCTTTTATAAGAGTTAAAACTTGGCGGCAAATGTTTGAAGCAAATGGCTGGAATGTGATCGACGCTAAATACGGTAAAAAACTTGAAGATGTATTTGATTTACCTAACGGTCATCTTATGAGAGATGCTATAGATGACATGCCAAATGAACTATATCAAAGACTTTTAAGAAAATCTGAAGCATTACGAGAATGGTTACCCAAAAGTGTTAAAGATAAAGAAAAAATGGAAAAATTGATTTCCGATTTCGACGAAAGCCAACTATATGATATTTTCAGTAATTTAGGCGGACATGACTTTTATTCTTTAGACAAAGCATTCAAAGGTGCTCTTAATTCCAATAAGCCAACAGTCATATTTGCTTATACATTAAAAGGCTGGAACTTGCCTTCAGTTGGTGACCCTCAAAACCATTCTGTTATTTTAACAGAAAACCAAATTGACGAATTATCAGACCAACTAAATGTAAACAAAAATGATATATGGGCAAATTTTGAAGAAGATTCTCCCGAATATTTAAAATGCCAAGAAACTAAACAAAAATTACAAAGACACGTTTCAAGATTCTTGTTAAAAGACAGTTTACCAAACTCTTTTGATTATGATTACAAAAACATGATGTCAAGCCAGCAAATTTTCGGATTAATGATGACAGAAAATTCTCGATTAAATTCTGATTTAAGAGATAGATTTGTGTCTATAAGCCCAGATGTTGCTAGCTCTACAAATTTAGGTGGATGGATAAATAAAATGGGAATTTGGCAATCTATGGAATCAACAGAATTGCCAGAAGAAGATTTGGTTCGTGCTTTAAAATGGCAAATTTCAAACACTGGACAACATATTGAATTGGGAATTTCTGAAAATAATTTGTTCATGGCTTTAGGTCAATTAGGATTGACTGAAGAAATGTTTGGAAAAACATTAATTCCTATAGGTACTTTGTATGATCCGTTTATTAGAAGAGGATTAGATGCACTGTTTTATGGAGTATATTCAGGAGCAAAATTTATTATGATAGGTACGCCGTCAGGGGTATCACTAAGCCCTGAAGGTGGTTTACATCAAAGCATGATCACACCTTCCATTGGATTAGAAATGCCAGAACTTGATTATTACGAACCAACATTTGGTAAAGAATTAGAGTGGATATTTTTATCTGGTATTAAACATGTCATATCAAGAACTTCATCAATGTACTTAAGATTAACGACTACAAAACTAGATCAAGATTTATTTAATAAATATAATGCTGATAAAAATCAGGAGACATTAAGAAAAGATGTTATTAAAGGTGCTTATGTTTTTAGTTCCAATATAAATGCAAATGACAAATTAAAAGTAAACATATTTTCATTAGGTGCTGTGTTTAATGAATCATTAAAAGCTCAAAATGAACTTTTTAATGAAGGGATTTCTTCAAATCTTATTAACATAACCGGACCAGGACCTTTATATAGAGATTATATTGATAACAGTGAGAATTTTCATTTAAAAACTATTTTAGGCCCAGATTTCTCCTTGCCATCTTTATGTGTCATTGACGGGCATCCACATTCACTTAATTGGATTGGCTCTGCTCTAGGAACAAAATCTAAAACTATTGGAATTTCTGAATTTGGGCAATCAGGAGACCAGGTAGATTTATATGAATATTATGGGTTTGATAAAAATTCAATACAAGAAAAAATATATGAACTTTTAGGAATATAATATGACTAATTTGATAATTACCAGTTTTGAACAATTTTCAAAATACAAATATAATCCGACAATTTCAGTCGCTGACAGAGTTTCTGCTATATTTAATAAAGATGAAAATTTCAATGTGATTTCTGAAATATTGCAATGCAAATATTCCTCTATAAAAAATGAAGTTTACGATTTGTACAAATATAAACCTGATATTATTATTAGTTTAGGGTTAGGTGCATCAAGGAAATCTCTTAATTTGGAATATTTAGCTCAAAATGAATACAGCTCACTTTCTCCAGACAACGAGGGGGTTTTGCTTCAAAATGAGCCTATAATAGATAGGGGTTATGATTTGAAAAATACATTGGATCTAGATAATCTAAATAACATTTCCAATAAAAACGTTAAATCTGAAATTTCTACCAATGCTGGCAAATTCATGTGTAATGCGAATTTTTATTGGAATCAATATAAAATAAATACACAAAAATTAAATACAAAATTTGTGTTTATTCATATTCCTTTTACTGATAAATATAAAAACTTAGAACCATTAATTAATGAAGAAAAATTACCAGTATTATCTGAAGACGGAATAGTAAATGCAATTGTTGGAATTATAAATGAATTATCAACAATAAAAATATAAAGGAGATATATGAAATTCAATTCAAGAAGATCTAATGTTTTGTCAAATAAAGGGATAGTAGCTACAAGTCAACCTTTAGCTGCACAAGCAGGGATTCAAATACTTAAAAATGGCGGTAATGCGGTAGATGCTGCTGTTGCAACCGCTGCAGTATTAAATGTAGTTGAACCAATGTCTACGGGTATTGGTGGTGATGTTTTTGCTCTGTATTATAAAGCTAGTGAGAAAAAAGTATATGCATTAAATTCTAGCGGAAGATCGTCTTCTAAAGCAGACCCTGAAGAATTAATAAATAAAGGCTATAAATCCATACCAGCAACTTCACCTTTTTCAGTCTCTGTTCCAGGTGCAGTAAGAGGATGGGAAGCAATAGTTAACAAATTTGGCAATTTAAATTTGTCTGATGTTATTGAACCTGCTTATATTTATGCAAAAGATGGATTTCCCGTAAGCGAAATTATTGCAGAAGGATGGAATGGCTCTGTTAATAAAATTCAAGAAGATTCAAAATTTCCTGAATACTTAACACCAAATGCACCTAAATTTGGTGAACTTAAAACACTTCCTTATCTTGCTAACTCATTGAAAAATATTATGACAGACGGGCCAGATGCATTTTACAATGGTGAAATTGCATCTAAAATTTCAAAACATATAAAATCACTTGGAGGTTGGATTGATGAAAAAGATATATCAAATCATAAAGCTGACTGGGTGGACCCAATAAATACTGATTATAAAGGGTATACTGTATGGCAATGTCCTCCAAATACCCAAGGTTTAAATGTATTAATGTCATTAAATATTTATGAGGGTTTTAACAGTAATGATACCAAAAATATTAAAGATGAAATTCATCTTAAAATAGAAGCTGTAAAAGCTGCTTTTAGTGATGGACTATTTAATATCACAGATTTTGAAATTTCAAAGGAAGTCTTACCTAAACTGCTATCTAAATCTTATGCAGAATCCAAAAGAAAATTGATAAAACCCAATAAAGCAAATCAATACGAACCTACAATTAAAATTGACACAAGTAATACAGTTTACATAACTGTTGTTGATGAAGAAGGAAACGGATGTTCATTTATAAATAGTTTGTATCAAGGTTTTGGCTCAGGTATAGTTGTGCCAGAAACCGGTATATTTTTGCAAAACAGAGGTTCTAGTTTTAGTCTAGATAAAAATCATCCAAATTATTTAGAACCTAACAAAAGGCCTTTTCACACCCTGATACCTGGCATGGTAACAAAAGATGATAACCTAGAATACTGCTACGGAGTTATGGGAGGAATGCAACAAGCGCAAGGTCATTTTCAGGTTTTATCAAATTTGATTGATAAAAAAATGTCACCACAAGAGGCATTGGACTACCCAAGATTTAGTGTTACACCATGGGATGACGATGAAAAAGATATTACAAAAGACACGGTGTTAATTGAATCAACATTTCCTAATGAATTAATAGAACAATTAAAAAATTTTGGTCATAATATCATTGTTAGTGACCCCACTCCAAATTTTGGAGGTGGTCAAATAATTCAAGTAAATGGTAATATATTTATAGGTGGTTCCGAACCACGTAAAGACGGCCAAGCAATCGGAATCTAATAACTAATAAGGAGTAACAAATGAAAGCAAAAATGAAAAATGATGTATTAAATAATATAAAATGGAGAAATATTGGCCCTCCTCGAGGAGGAAGAGTTGTTGCAGTAGCAGGTCATCCAACTAACATTAATGAATATTATTTTGGAGCTTGTGCAGGAGGTGTATGGAAAACAGATGATGCTGGAACAACATGGAAAAATATAACTGACGGTTTTTTAAACACATCTTCTATTGGCGCATTAGCAATAGCAGACTCAGATCCTAATGTAATATATGCAGGAACAGGGGAGTCGCAAATACGTGGAAACGTTTCGCCAGGAGATGGAGTATATAAATCAACTGACGCAGGAAGAACATGGAAACATGTAGGTTTATCAAAAACAATGCATATATCAAGAATAAGAATAGATCCAACTGATCCTGATACAGTGTATGTAGGAGCCCTGGGCCATGCATTTGGTTCAAACAAAGAAAGAGGAGTGTATAAATCGACAGACGGCGGAGAAACATGGGAAAATGTTTTATTTGTAAGTGATAAAGCCGGTGTTGCAGATTTGGCAATAGATACTGGCAATCCTAAAATTTTAATTGCTGCTATCTGGCAAGCTAAAAGAACTTTCTGGAATTTAGAAAGCGGAGGTCCTGATTCAGGTATTTATATTTCTTTTGATGCTGGTGAAAATTGGGAAAATATAACTACCAAACCTGGGTTACCAGGCGGGTTGAAAGGCAGAATGGGAGTCACTATATCTCCTGCTAAAGAAGGAAGAATGTGGGCTACAATTGAATCAGAGATCGATACAGGAGTTTACAGAACAGAAGATTACGGAGAAAATTGGGAATTAGTATCAGATAATCAAGATTTACAAGGCAGACCTTGGTATTACCAGCACATCATATCTGATCCATCTGACGAAAATACTGTATGGATAATGAATTATAGTTGCTACAAATCTACTGACGGTGGTAAAAATTTCGATTTAGTAACTACACCCCACGGTGACAACCATGATATATGGATAGATCCAAATGATAGTAATAGATTAATTCAAGGTAATGACGGTGGCGCTAATGTCTCTTTGAATGGAGGAGACACTTGGTCTACTATATATAACCAAAAAACAGCTCAATTTTATCATGTTCATACTGACAACCAATTTCCTTATAGAGTTTATGGTACGCAACAAGACAACTCTGCAATCAGTGTGCCCTACAGAACAGAAAAAGGTGCAATTACGTGGTCTGATGCCTATGTTACAGGTACATCAGAAAGTGGTTATATTGTTACAGATCCCAAAAATCCAAACATTGTATATTCTGGTGCAATAGGTAGTTCACCAGGAGGCGGAGGTAACCTTTTAAGATATGATCATGAAACAGGGCAGGTAAGAATAGTCACAGTTTGGCCTGTAATGAATACAGGTAAAGGCGCAGATCAAATGAAGTATAGGTTCCAATGGACTTTCCCTATACAATTTTCTCCTCATGATGATAAAACCTTGTATGTTGCAGGAAATAAGGTTTTCAAATCAACTAATGAAGGACAATCTTGGACAGAAATTAGTGGAGATTTAACAACAGATGATAAATCTAAACAAGAAGTATCAGGAGGTCCGATTACAAAAGATACATCAGCTGCTGAAACCTATTGCACAATATACTCTTTCATCGAATCTCCGTATGTAAAAGGCTTAATGTGGGCTGGAAGTGATGATGGCAAGATCCACATTTCAACTGACGGAGCAGATTCTAACGAAAAAAGTTGGACAGAAGTAACTCCTAAAGATTTCCCAAAATGGGCTAGAATCCACACTATAGAATTGTCACCACATGACAAATCAACTGCATACGTTGTTGCAACAAAAAATATGCTTGATGATTATTCTCCAATTATTTATAAAACAACAGATAATGGAAAATCATGGACAAGAATTGATGATTCTTTCCCTAAACATGAAATCACAAGAGTAATCAGAGTGGACAAAAATGATCCTAATGTTCTTTATGTAGGAACAGAGACAGGACTGTTTGTTTCATTTGATGATGGTTCAAATTGGACCAAATTAGAATCTTCAACATTTCCTGTTGTACCAGTTTATGACATAGATATTAAAGATAATAATATGGTCGTGGCAACTCATGGCCGTGCTTTTTGGATATTAGATGATATAACAGTAATATCACAACTCAATTCAAATACTGAAGACGATAACGTAATATTTAAACCTGCCCCAACATACAGAATATTACCACCTTTCGGATTTAGATTATTTGGAGGAGGACCTGATAACGCAAAAGCTTACATGGCTTCTCTTGGCACCCCAGTTTTGATTGAAAAAACAAAAGACGCTAATGGAATTGTTCATACAGAGTATTTAGATTCTGGTGAAAATCCTCCAATGGGAGTTCCTATAGTATTTTATCTTAATGATGATTTTGAAAATGCAGAAATGATTATTACTGATGCAAATGGAAATACTATTAGGTCTTTATCAACTGAAGATAATTCAAAAGAAGAAAAACCTTTAGTTAAAGGTCCTGGTAAAAAGAAGTCTGAATTGAAAATCAATAAAGGATTCAATGAATTTATATGGGATATGTATTCAAATGATCCATATAAACTTGAAGGAGAGCAATTAACGGCTGGAGTCTCTGGCCCAATGGCTACGCCTGGAGATTATGACATCGAATTAATTTTAACCAAAGGTAATAAAACAACATCTCTTAAAACAAATGTAACACTTGTTAAAGACCCTAGAGTTAGTGCATCTGATAAAGATTTAGATGATCAATACAATTTATTACAAAACATAAATTCTAAATTGTCTGAAATCCATACATCTGTTGAAGTTATAAGAATTAACCAAGAAGAAATACGTGGATGGATATCTAGATCGGAAAATAATAGTAATCATGAAAAAATCAAGAGTGATGGTGAAAAATTAATTTCAGAATTAAACTCAATAGAACAGTCTTTAGTATTTAGCGACTACAGAGGAGCTAGAGACAGACTGAATTTTCCAGTAGTTTTAAATGCTAAATTAGCAGGCTTGATCCCGGTAATTGATAGTGCAGATTTCAAACCAACAGATCAGTCAATTGGTGTGTTTAATGAAATAGGAGATGAAGTAGACCAACAATTGGATAAATTAAAAGCTATGCAAGAATCAGGTTTGGCAGATTTTGAAGATATGGTTGATAAAAGCAACATTCCAGGTTTGAAATCTATTTAGATATAAATTTATTAATTTCTTTAATGTCTGGTATTGATTGCCATTTATTTACGATTTTTCCTTGCTTGTTTATAAGCATAATGTGAGGAACGGATTTGTATTTGTATATCTCAATGAAATCTTTAGCCTGATTGCTACTTATTTCGTATTCAATGTAATTAACTTGAATATTACTAACATTGTTTTTTAACCTCAAAACTTGAGGTTTGTATGCAACGCAAGCAGCTCAAAAATTGCTATATAAATAAACTACTGTGTGATCATTAGTTTTAATTATCTCAGTTATATATTTTTGATCATTAGTATTTGATTGTATTTTCACATAAGTAATAAAAAGTATTCCAAAGGTTAATGAAAGTAATGTCACAATAATCAACAGTTTACTTCTGTATACAAATGAAAATAATAATAATGAAATGAATATTAGACCAATGCATATAATTAAACTATTATAATTTATTAAATGGAAAAATTTCATTTTATGATTTGAATACGACTCCGCCGCCGCGAGGATCGCTTCCTCCGTCATATTGACCTGTTAGTTCATCATAAGTAATTAATTGAGCTCTAGCCATCATTGGATTTAACGGAAAAGGTTGTTGAACCACATCAAACCCATCTGATAATAAAATATCTTTATAATCAGATCTAAATCGCGATTCTAAAAAAACCTTACCACTTTCTGTGTGAATTCTAGG
>MDSZ01244430.1_pt1 | contig 11069 bp, 8 predicted proteins | sample 811201 | NCBI WGS metagenome assembly MDSZ01 (sample SAMN05326647, study PRJNA326480) | marine metagenome | isolation source: seawater | place: Indian Ocean: North | collected 2010 | reverse complement strand
TATAGATTCTAATGATAAAAAGGCTGTTTATTTAGATTATGGGGCAGGCACTTGGATGATTGAAAGTGTTGACAACGGTTCGTATATTTTTACATACAGGTTATTTATGGATCCTGGAGGGTCAATGCCAAATTTCATTGTTGAAAAAATTAATGAATATAGTATATATAATATTTTCAATGATGTTATTATTGAGGCAAAATCTAATTAAGAGATGAAATCTTCATTTAAATTTTTATTTGTATTTATCATTTTTAGTTGTTCAAAAATACATAATTACGATACCGTAGAATATGTTGATATAAACAAATTTATGGGTGAATGGTACGTTATTGCTAGTGTCCCAACATTTATTGAAAAAAATGCTGTTAATCCAATAGAAACCTATAGCTTAAATAAAGATGGGTATATAGATACAGACTTTTCATTTTACATTGATAAATCTAAGAATAAAATGAAGCAATATCATTTTAAAGCTTTTATAAGAAATGTAGATTCGAATGCAGAATGGGGGATGCAATTTTTTTGGCCATTAAGAGTTTCGTATCTAATTGTTGATTTGGCAGATGATTATTCATATACTGTTGTAAGTGTTCCAAGTAAAAAGTATATATGGATAATGTCTAAAAATGACACTATAAGTAATGGCCAATATCAAGAGATTTTAGATAGACTGTATAAACGAGGATATGATATATCTAAAATAATTAAAACTATTCAAATATAAATTAATTAATTAAAAATAAAATGAAATTAAATTTTATTTTATGTAGTTCATTTTAGACAAAATAGGAATTATAATGAAAAATATATTTACAGTAGTAATATTAATTGCATTTTGCAATTTAATAGCAATTGTTTCATCAGAAAATTATCATGTTGATTCAGTTATATATAAATGTATGTTAATCTCATTTTTTCTTCATTTTTTAATATTTATTCCATCAAATTTATTTAAGACAGAAAAGTTCTATGATATGACAGGTACAATTTCGTTTGTTTCAGTTTCTACATATGCATACTTTTCTAGTAGTAATTTAAGTCTAAGAGCTGATATATTGTTTTTTATTATATTAATTTGGACTCTCCGTTTAGGCTTTTTCTTATTTTATCGAATATTAAAAGCCGGTGAAGATCAGCGTTTTTCAGAACTTAAACAAAAAACACTCTCATTTATAGTGCCATGGACATTATCAGCGATGTGGGTATTTGTAACTGCTGCACCAGCTTTGTTAGCTATAGGTAGTCCAAAGATTATAAATATAGATATTTATTTAATTATAGGTCTATCTTTATGGATATTTGGATTTGTTATTGAAAATATTGCTGATTATCAAAAAATAAAATTTAATAAAACTAGCAATGGTAAATTTATTAATATTGGTTTATGGTCTATATCAAGGCATCCAAATTATTTTGGAGAGATAGTTTTATGGTTAGGAGTATCGATCATTTCTTTTCCTGCATTATCTCAATTGCAATACATAGCCTTATTTTCTCCAATCTTTGTATATTTATTGTTAACTCGAATAAGTGGAATAAATTTATTAGAAGAAAGAGCTGAAATAAAATGGGCTGATAATCAAGATTATCAAGACTATAAAAATAGCACTCCAATTTTAATCCCTTATTTTGGAAAAACTAATCAGTGAACTATAAAAAGTTAATTTTACTATTATTTTTTTGTTTTTTTTCTAAAGGTTGTTCACCTAAAAGCATTGATTATAATGTTAATGTTATAAAAAAAATTCCTAATTATTGGATAACTAAAACTAAAATTCAGGATGATAACTCTGTTGATTGGTGGATGATGTTCAATGATTCATTATTAAATAATTATTATTTACAATTTATCAATGAAAATCCAGATTTTCAATCGATTGTTGATCAGTTAGATATATCAAACCAGTTTTCTAATATTAAAGGTTCAATCATCTATCCATCATTATCTATTAATAATAATGCTAATTATAGTGAGAGAAATTTAACATCATTTGGTTTTTCTGATGCAATTTTAGGAGATGATCAAGAAAATTCAAATAATGATAATGGTGTATTTACTTTTGAATCAGGAAGTTACGGATTAAATCTAGCATTGCAATGGGAGCTTGATTTATGGGGTAAGTTAATAAATGCAAAAAAGGCTGCTATAAATCAAAAAATTGCTACTCAATATGATCTGAAGTATTTAGAGTTTTCATTAAAAACTCAGTTTGTGAAATTTTTTTATCAAACTGTAGAAGCTTATAAACAATATGAGTTGGCATTGCAGTCTAGTGAATCATTAATGAATATAAGAAACTTAGTTGAAGAAAGATATAGACAGGGATTGAGAACAAGTATAGATTTAAGATTAGCAGAATCAACGTATTCTTCAAGTAAAATTATTTTAGAGAATAGAAAAATTCGATATAAGGGACTTGTAAGAAATTTAGAAATATTGCTAGGAGAATATCCAGCTGGGGAATTGTTAATTTCATCTTCTTTGCCAAACAAATTACCTGCTATCCCAATTGGTTTGCCAGTTGATTTAATTGAAAGACGACCTGATATTCAATCAGAAATAAAAAAAATTGAGGTAGCTGGATATGAATTAGCTCAATCTAAGAGAGATAGATTACCATCTATCTTTTTAACTGCATCTGGTGGTACATCTACAGATGAGTTAAAAGAAATATTAAATGGAGATTATTCTGTATGGAATCTTGCTTCAAACATTACAGCTCCTATTTTCCAAGGAGGGAGAATAAAGTCAAATATTAAAATAAATCAAAGTAATTTAGAAATTGCTAAAAATAGATATATTAAAAAAATCTTAACAGCTTTTTCAGAGGTTGAAACTTTATTGTTTAATGAGAATTCTTTAAATATCCAATTTGCTGAAATTGTAAATAATGAAGAACAAACACTGGCAACATATGAACTTTCTATTGAAAGGTATGAAAGTGGAATTTCAGATTTAATAACGGTATTAAATCTTCAACAACAATGGATAAATTCAAAATCTAACCAAATAAATATAGAATATCAAAAAATACATAATCGTTTAAATCTATTGTTAGCATTGGGAGGTGATTTTAATTTTGAAAAAAGTCAGGAAGTAAAATGAAAGAATATTTAGTTAAAAATAAGCCAATTGTAATTTTTTTTACAGCATGTATAATTGTTATGTTGTTAATTGTATCTAAGCCATCAGTTAAGCCAGCTAGCAAAAAATATATTGCACCTTTAGTTAAAATAGATAAGGTTGAGTCGGAAGATATTCAAGTTAGAATTTTTTCTCAAGGATCTGTTAAGTCTAGTAAAGAAATTATTTTATCATCAGAGATCGCTGGAAAAATAAATTGGGTTAGTTCAAAATTACAATCTGGATCACAATTTAATAAAAATGATATTTTACTAACTTTTGATAAAAGAGATTTTGAATTAGCATTGATTGTAGCTGAATCAAATCTATCTCAAGCTATGCTTGGCTATGAACGTGAACTTGCAGAATTTCAGCTTGCTAATAAAGAGTGGGATCAAATTGGAGAGGGCACTGGTAGTAGTTTAACTTTAAGAGAACCTCAACTTAATAGAGCTAAATCATTATTAGCTTCAGCTGAAGCAGGATACGAACAAGCTCAAAGGAATTTAGATAGGTGTGTTATAAGAGCGCCTTTCAATGGTATTGTTAAATCAAAAAATGTAGATATTGGGACCGTTGCAGGTCCAGGGATTCCATTAGCACAAATTTATTCTATTGATTCTGTCGAAATTGAGCTTCCTATTAATCAAAATGAACTTAATTTTTTAGATGACAACAATATGAATAAGGTTATTTTATCAAATGAATCTTATGGTATATTGAATGAATGGATTGGTAAGATAGATAGAAAATCTAACTCAATTGACCCTAGGACACGAATGCAATCAGTATATGCAAAGGTTGTAGAGCCTTACAAAAAAGTTAAAAATAAGTTACCATTAAAAATTGGAATGTATGTTAATGCTGAAATAATAGGTGTGAAAATAAATAATTCTATAAAAATTCCTAGAGATCTTATAAATGATAATACAGTTTGGATTGTAAATGAAGAAAACGAGCTTGAAAAGAGAAATGTTGAGATTTTATTTTTTGACAAAGATTATGTGGTTTTGAAAAAGGGACTTAATAATGGTGATCAATTATTATTAACTCAATTATCTATTATGATTGAAAATATGAAAGTTAGATTAAAATAATATATGGAAAGAATTATTAAATGGTTTGTGCATAATAGTGTTGCAGCTAATATGTTCATGTTTTTTATTCTTATTGCTGGTATTTTAACTATCCCTAGAATAAAAATGGAGGTATTCCCTGATATAAGTATTGATGTTATATCAGTTTCTGTTGTTTATCCAGGAGCTTCTCCTAAGGATGTAGAAGATGGGATATGTGTTAGAATAGAAGAAAAAGTACAGGGTTTAAGAGGAATTAAAAAAATATCTTCCACTGCTATAGAAAATTATGGAGTTACATCAATTGAGGTTATCCCCGGAGAGAATATAGATGAAATACTAGATCAAATTAAAATGCAAATTGATGCAATAAATTCATTCCCAAATAGTGCTGAAAAACCAATAGTTCAAAAATTAAGTAAAACTTCAGAGGTTATAACCGTTGCAGTTTCTGGAAACATTGATGAGAAAAGTTTAGTATCTATAGCTGAAAAAGTTAAAGATGAAATTGATGCGTTATCTGAAGTTACATTAACTCAAATGGGAGGGAAAAAACCACGTGAAATTGCTATTGAAATACCAGAAAAAGATTTAAAAAAATATGGTTTAACCTTTAGTCAGCTTTCTAATATCATACGTTTAAATTCTATCGATATGCCTGGAGGTTCGATTAATACATCTGAAGGAGAAATTTTAATTCGATCTATTGGTCAAGCAAGAGATGGTACAGATTATGGTAATATACCCATAAAGTCATTACCTAATGGTTCAAATTTGCTTCTCAAAAATATTGCCAATATAAAAGATCATTTTTCTGATATAGATTTAGTTCAAAAATTCAATGGACTTTCCACAATCTTAATACGTGTATATAGAACAGGTAATCAAAGTGCATTAAAAATTTCTGATTCAGTAAAAAATTATGTTTCTAAGTTAAATCAAACATTACCTTCAGGCATTGAGGTAAATACCTGGAATGATGAAGCAAGGATATTGCAAGGCAGAATTGATTTATTAACAAAAAATGCTTATCTAGGTTTATTTTTGGTTGTTGGTGTTTTGGCACTCTTTTTAAAACCTAAATTAGCTTTTTGGGTTTCTTTAGGTATTCCAATTTCATTTATGGGTGGTTTTTGGTTAATGCCGCCATTAGATTTGTCAATCAATATGCTTTCTTTGTTTACTTTTATTTTAGTATTAGGTATAGTAGTAGATGATGCTATTATAGTTGGAGAAAATATTTTCCAATGGAAAGAAAGAGGATTAAGTGATGTAGATGCAGCTATTAAAGGTGCAAATCAGGTTGCAATTCCAGTTACCTTTGCAGTCCTTACTACAATGACAACTTTTTCCCCAATGTTATCAGTTGCTGGTAATGTTGGACAAATCTGGAGAATAATTCCTTTGGTGACAATTGCTGTGCTAGTTTTTTCACTAATTGAATCTTTAACAATCCTACCTGCACATTTAGCGCATAGTAAAACAGATTCTAATAGCAGTTTTAAATTTTTAAATAAAATAAGTTATAAATGGGAATCTATTCAATCTAAAATTAAAGATTGGTTAAATTGGGTTATAAATAAAAGGTACAAACCTTTTTTAAAACTATGTATTGAAAATAAATGGACGACTATATCATCTTCTATTTCAGTTTTGTTATTAACAGTTGGAATACTTATTAGTGGTTGGATGAAGTTTGTATTTTTTCCACCTTTGGAAGCTGATTTAATAAATGCATTGATAACTTATCCTGAAGGTACTCCAATAGAAAAAACGATTGAGGGCTTAAAAGCTATTGAATCGTCAGCAATGCAATTAGAGAGTCAGTTAATAAAAGAATATCCAGATGAAAAAATATTTGTAAATATATTATCAACTGCTGGTGACCAGCCATTGAAAAATAAAAATACTCAAGGTATTGCAATTGTTAGCGGAGCAAACTCGGGTACACATTTAGCAGAAATGGCAGTAGAATTATCGCCTGGAGAAGAAAGACCGATTAGTGCTACTGAAATAGCTAATAGATGGCGTGATTTAACTGGTTCCATACCTGGCGTAGATGAATTAACATTTCAAACTGATTTGTTTTCAGCTGGAGACCCAATCAATATTCAATTATCAACTTCAAACTTAGATGATTTAATTGGTATAAGTAATGAACTCCAAAATAGATTGAAACAATATCCTGGGGTATTTGATATAAAAGATTCATTTAAATATGGTAAAGATGAAATAAAATTACAATTGAGACCTGAAGCTAAATTTTTAGGTATTTCAATTAGTGATATAGCCATGCAAGTAAGACAAGCATTTTATGGACTTGAAGTACAAAGTTTTCAAAGAGGTCGAGATGAGATAAAAGTATTCTTACGATACCCACAAGCAGACCGAGTATCTTTAAAAAATTTAGAGATGCTATCTATTAGAACTTTGAATAATAATGAGATTCCACTTAAACAGTTAGTTGATATGAATATTTCTAAAGGTTTTTCAATTATAAATAGAGTAGATAGAAAACAATCTGTAAATGTAACAGCAAAGGTTGATATAAGTAAAATTACAGCAAATGAAATTTTATCTAAACTAGATAAAACTGATTTATCATTGTTACTTAAAAAATATCCATCTGTACAATTTTCATTTCAGGGTGAGCAGAGAGAACAAAATGATAGTTTAGATTCATTGTTTAAAAATTTTATTTTTGCAATGATTATAGTTTATACTTTATTGGCGATTCCATTTAGATCATATCTACAACCATTAATTATTATGGGTGCTATCCCATTTGGTCTAACTGGTGCTGTGATTGGTCATATTATAATGGGCCAAAATTTAACTATTCTTTCTTTAATAGGTATTGTTGCATTAGCAGGTGTAGTAGTTAATGATTCTCTTGTATTAGTTGATTTTATCAATAGATATAGAGATGAAGGGAACTCTTTATTTGACGCTGTATTAGAGGCTGGACCAAGACGTTTTAGACCTATATTACTTACATCATTAACTACGTTCTTTGGTCTATTCCCATTATTAATGGAAAAAAGTCTTCAAGCTAAATTTTTAATACCCATGGCTATATCATTAGCATTTGGCGTACTTTTTGCAACTATAATTACTTTGATTATAGTTCCAACTTCATATTTTATTCTTGAAGATTTAAAAATACAGATTAAAAATAAAATAAAAAAAGAAGTTGTTTAGATAAATAATATTTAGGAATATTTAAGTAAGTTAAAAAAATAATGTAAGGAGAGTAGATGAAAGTAGCATTATTAGGTGGGACAGGATTTGTTGGCTCATATATAATAAAAGAATTAGTAAGTAAAGGATGTACTCCAAAAGTATTAGTAAGACCTGGATCAGAAAAAAAGTTAGTTCATTCTGATGTTTGTGAAATTATTAGTGGAGATATTGAAAATAAAAATAGTATAAATGAATTATTAACTAATGTAGATGCTGTCATATATAATATTGGTATAATTAGAGAATTTAAAAGCAAGGGTATCACTTATGAAAAAATGCATTATAAGGGAGCTAAAATTGCTATAGACATTGCAAAAAAAAATAATGTTAATAGATTTATATTAATGAGCGCAAATGGTGCAAGGCTAAATGGAACAGGCTATCAAATAACAAAATTTTTAGCAGAAAAGTATTTAAAAGGATCAGGCTTACATTGGACTATTTTTCAGCCCTCTTTAATTTTTGGAGATTCTGAAGGAAAAATGGAATTTTGTTCTCAATTAAAAAGAGATATGCTTAGTCTACCATTTCCAGCGCCATTATTTTTTAATGGTATTCTACCGTTTAAAGCAGGAAATTTTTCTATGTCACCAATTCATGTTGAGGATGTAGCAAAATGCTTTGTTGATTCTTTAACAAATGATGAAAGCCTATTTAAAACATATACACTAGGAGGTGAGCAAGATTATAATTGGCGTCAAATAATTAAGATTATTAGCAGTGCTTATGGTAAAAATAAACTTGCAATTCCTGCACCAGTGCTACCTATAAAGTTATTAGCAATGTTTTTAGATGGTTTTACTTGGTTCCCAATTTCAAAGGATCAGCTAACAATGCTTTTGGAAGGTAATACTTGTAAGTCAAATGATGCATTTAAAACTTTTAATTTTAAGCCTATATCATTTTCAAAAGAGAATTTAAAATATCTTATAAAGTAATGAGTTACTCTAGACCAAGGATTGTTTTAAGTAAGTGTATTGAGTTTGATGCCTGTAGATATGATGGACAAATGATAAATAATAAATATGTAAAATTGATGAAAAATCACATTGATTTTTTAACTGTATGTCCTGAGGTCGAAATAGGTATGGGAATCCCAAGAGATACAATACATTTAGTAGATAATAAAGGCAAGGCTATGTTAATTCAATCAGCAACTAATAAAGATTATGCTCCAAATATGATTGATTTTTCAAATGAATATTTATCTAATTTAAATGATATTGATGGGTTTATTTTAAAATCAAGGTCACCTTCTTGTGGTATTTCAAGTACTAAGATATATCCAAAACCAACAAAAAATACTAGTCCATTAGGTCGCGGTCCAGGTTTATTTACATCTAAAGCTATAGAGTATTTCCCTAATCATCCTAAAGAAGAAGATAAAAGATTAAACGATATTTTTTTAAGAGAGCATTTTTTAACTTCTATTTTTACCATTGCAGAATTTCGTAATGTTAGTAGTTTTAGAGATTTATATAATTTCCAAGGTAAACATAAATACTTATTTATGACATATAATCAGGTGAAGATGAGACAAATGGGAAAAATAGCAGCTAATTTTGATGAGCATCCATTTGAAAAAGTAAAAGCTAATTATCTAGATTTATTGTATAAGTTATTTTTAAAAAGACCTCGATACTTATCAAATATTAATACACAGATGCATATTTTTGGTTATTTTAAAAATGAATTATCATCTGAAGAAAAAGTTTATTTCTTAGAATTATTAGATAAATATAGAGAAGGAATTATTCCAATTTCAGGTGTTAATATTGTACTTAAATCTTGGTCTCTTAGAATTAAAAATGAATATTTAATTAATCAAAGTTATTTTCAACCTTTTCCAAAAGAATTAGTAATTTTAAATGAATCTAGAATGAAATAAATCCAATTAATATGATATCTCAAGATATACTTTTAAAACAGCACAATATGTTTTCAATTGTAATGTTAATAGTCTGTATAGCTATCCCATATTTTGGTTATCATTTAAAAAAACAAAAAACTAAAAATATTTTTTCTTTTTTTCTAATTTCATTCGCTATAATCCAAGAGATCTTGGATTACATTAATAGAATATTTATTGATAATTTATATTTTTTATCTTGGGATCAAGATTTACCATTTCATTTATGCCATTTTGGTTTTTATTTTTCTTTAGTTGCAATTTTTTTAAAATGTTATGAAAATAACATAAGCTCTAAAAGGATTCAGTACTTATTTGATATCTCATTTGCAATAGGTTTCTCTGGTGCACTTCAAGGGATTTTAACTGTTGATTTTACTGGGATAAATAATACTTTAGGTGTTATTACTGCTCACTTACAACATTCTTTAATTATATTAAATTCTCTTTGGCTTATTTTTGTATATAAAATGAAATTTTCAATAAAAGGAATTTTTAATTTTTTAATTTTTATAAATATTTTAATTCTACCATTAGGTTTAATAAATTATTTTTTAGGTTCAAATTATTTATATTTATGTGAAGCTCCATTAGTAGATAACCCTTTATTAATAACAAGTGAATGGCCTTATTATATTTTAATAATAGATTTTTTAGCAGTAGTATATTTGTATATTTTATATATACCATTTATGATTTATAATAAAGTAAAGATAAAGAATGAAATTAAAGTATAGAGATTATAAAAAAGCACATATAAAAACATCGGATCAATATAATGATTTATATAAACAATCAATAAAATCATCTGATAAATTTTGGGATAAAAGAGCAAATAGAATTGATTGGTATCAAAAATGGGATAAAATATCAGATATAGATTTTTCAAAAGCTAAAATTAAATGGTTTGAAAACGGGAAATTAAATGCAAGCTATAATTGCCTTGATAGGCATATTGAAAATGGCTTTGGAGAAGATATAGCACTTATTTGGGAGGGTAATAATCCTACTGAAGATAAAAAATTTACTTATAAAGAATTATTAGATCAAGTCTCAAAGTTTGCAAATGTTTTAAGATCAAATGATATTAAAAAGGGTGATCGTGTTTGTATATATATGCAGATGATTCCAGAACTTTCAATCGCAATGTTAGCCTGTGCTCGTATTGGAGCTGTACATTCAATTGTTTTTGGAGCATTTTCATCTGATTCTTTAAAAGATAGGATAAATGATTCAAAATGTAAAATTGTTATCACGCAGGATACAGGAGTTAGAGGACAAAAAATTGATATATCAATGAAAAAGAATGTTGATATAGCCTTAAAAGACTGTCCATCTATACAAAAAACATTTGTAGTTAAAAGGACTGGTTCAAATGTATACATGAAAGATGGAAGAGACATCTGGTGGCATGAGGCAATGATAGATAGCTCAAATATTTGTGAGCCTGAAATCATGGATTCTGAAGATCCATTATTCATTTTATATACTTCTGGATCAACAGGTAGTCCTAAAGGAGTTTTACATTCAACAGGTGGTTACATGGTATATGCATCTTATACTCATGAAATCATTTTTGATTATCATCCAGGAGATATTTATTGGTGTACTGCTGATATTGGTTGGATAACGGGACATTCATATATTATTTATGGTCCTTTATCTAATAGAGCAACAACAATTATGTTTGAAGGAGTCCCTAATTATCCTGATT
>MDSZ01203970.1_pt1 | contig 11069 bp, 5 predicted proteins | sample 811201 | NCBI WGS metagenome assembly MDSZ01 (sample SAMN05326647, study PRJNA326480) | marine metagenome | isolation source: seawater | place: Indian Ocean: North | collected 2010 | reverse complement strand
TCTTCTTCTTCTTCTTCTTCTTCTTCTTCTTCGTTGTTGTTGTTTTCTCTTTTTTTTTGCGCGTATTTTTTGTCCCCAAGAAGAACCCCGTGTGTGTTTTTTCTCTCATCATTTTTATTTATTTCTCTTTTCTCGACGTTTATTTTCTCGACAATTTTCACAACGAACGAAGGGACAACCCTCGCGAGGATACCCGGAAAGTGTCTCCCCGAAAGGATCATCGTCGTCGTCGTCGTCGTTGTTTCCCGATTGGGAGTTAAGGGAGAGGATGAACGACGATAGCGTGAGAGAAGAAGAAGAAGCGGAGGAGGAAATCATCGCACGAAGGCAAAGGGGGGAGGAAAACAACGAACAACACGAAAGGAATCAAAATGATGGCGTTGCGATAATGGAAGAAGACGAGGAAGAGACGATGCAAGACGCGTTGGAAGAAAAAGCGACCTTATCTCCGTCCGCTCGTCGCACGTACAACGCGTCTTCCGGGGACGAGAACAACGGGAAAGAAGAAGAAAAGAAAGAAAAGAAAGAAAAGATTCAGGTGCCCATTCACTTCTCGTGTCCAATCACTTTCGAGTTGATGCGGGATCCGGTTTTTATAGCCTCCGGTCACACCTACGATAGACGTTCAATCACGAAATGGTTTCAACAAGGTCACAAGACGTGTCCATCGACGGGACAACGGTTAAGAAATACGGAGATTACGCCAAATTTTGCATTACGAAACGCGATAGTGGAGTGGGCGAAGGAGACGAAGTTTTTGGAATCGGAAGGGGAGGAGCTGTTGAGGAACGTGTCGCAAAAACCGACGGTGCAAATTGGTGGAAAGATGCGATTTGGGGACGATTTAGTCGACGAAGATATAGACGACGACGACAACAACGACGCCGACGATGACGATGATGGGCAAGGGAGAAGACGGATGTCCACGGACGGAGGAGTGACAAGGGGGCGAAGAGAGTACAGTACGGGATTTGAAAACGTAGGAGGAGAGGGTGGCTCCAACGTGTACGACACCATCGACGACGATCGAATTGAAACGGCCATTAATAACTTGGCGAGACGAAATCCAAACATTACCGGCGACGTCGGCATGGGAGGCGAACCTAGCCCGAGCGCTCCAGAACACACCGTTTTAGAAGGCCACGAAGAAATTGTATGGGCGGTGGAAACCACGAATAGTTTAGTATTTACGGCATCGGCTGATAAAACCGTACGCGTGTGGGACATTCCATCGAGACGGTGCGTGCACGTGTTGGAAGAACACACCAGACCGGTACTTTCGCTCGCGATGAGCACGAGGCACAAGAGACTGTTCAGTGGATCGTACGATTGCACCGTGCGCGTGTGGGACATCACGACGTTTCGAAGAATGAAAGTGCTCTCTGGACACACAGATGCCGTTCGCGCGCTGGTGATTCACGAGGCGAGCAAAAGCGACAAGAGCCTGCGAGATAGGTTGTTCACCGGGTCCTATGATCACACGATCCGGGCGTTTGATGTGGTAACTTTAGAGCCGCTGGCGGTTTTGAAAGGGCACGGCGGACCTGTGAGAACGTTAGTCGTTGCGTTAGACCGTGTTTTTTCAGGAAGTTACGATAAAACCATACGCGTTTGGGATGTTGTCAAGTTGAAGGAAATCAAAGCGCTCACGGGCCACAAAGATGCCGTTCGAGCGTTGATCGCGCATAAAAATACCAACAACGCGGTGAGCATGACTACTGAAACTAACAACGACGATAATGCAAGCAACGGGGTGGAAGAGACGAATAACAATAGTATCGATATCTCATACTCAAAAAATCCAATCGTCTTGAGTGGTTCGGATGATTCCTCCGTCAGAGCCTGGGATGCGCGCACGTTGAAATGCTTGAAAGTGTGCTCCGGCCACACCGATAACGTCCGCGTTTTAGCACTCGATTCGAGGTTCCTTTATAGCGGTTCTTGGGATAAAACCATCCGGTGCTGGGACTTGCAAAATAACTTAGAGTGCGTAAAAGTAATCACTGGTCACACGGAGGCTGTTCTAGCGTTAGCAGTGATGCAAGGTCACGTCGTGAGTGGCTCTTACGATACGACAGTTCGATTTTGGAATGCAAATTCATTCTCGTGCGCGGGTATGTTCGAATCTCACGAGGACGCCGTGAGAGTTTTAGCGTCGACTGGTGAAGGTGCGACAAAAGTATATAGTGGGTCGTACGATGGATCCGTTGGGTTCTGGAGTCTTCCCACGGCGTTATCGGCTCGACAACAGAGAAGTATTGGAAACGTTACTAGTGGTAGACGACCGTCAGAGCACCAAGCAGAGGCGGCATCCCCGAGTGTGCCGTAGAAATTACTGTAGAATAATAAACGATTTTAAATGTGAAAAGAAATCACCGCTACATACGTACTTAAACACACTTCTGCATTTTATTTGTACATGGTTGGTATCTGTTTTTACATATGAATTTACTCTCTATTTTTAGCTACTTAATTTGTGATGGAGGCGGGCCGATGTCCATCCTTCGAAACGTATTCATAAGCGAATACCTCGAAAACGTAACGTACAGTTTTCTGAACCAAACCCACTGCGTGGCGTGAGTTCGCATCGCTTCCAAAATTAAAGATGGATTCTTCGCACAAAACATGACCGAGGATGAGGATGCTACCGCTAAACTACTGTGCTTCGTCCTTGTCGTTGTGGACACTACCGACGCCCAATAATCCATCGCTCCCATAAACGTTCTATACAACGGTGTCGTCTCCAACACCCACACCTCTGGCGTATTCTCGTTTGTATACTCCGCGTTCGGTATCGCGCCCATCTTTGCTTCCATTAAAAACCGCATCACCCCTCGGTGCGTCTGCACGTGGTTCGGATGTTTCGATACGCCTTTATCGTCAAACGTCAAAATAACATCCGGCGAGTAATGCTGCACGCACTCGTGCACGACGTTTGCTATTTCCTCCAAGGGCCAATGGTTTGCGGGGCCGTCTTGTAAATCCTCCGAATCCGCAATCACACACCCGTCGAGCTTGAACATCTCTAGAGTAGATTTCTTCAGCTCTTTCGCTCTCGTTTGCCCCAAACCATCGAAATTTCCATTCGAAAGACAAATGCAAAAGACTTTAACCACATCGGAGGAACCTTTCGATTTCAAACTCTCTAAAGTCGGTCCAAAAAACATCGCCTCGTCGTCCGGGTGCGAGATGACTAGCATCGCTTTCTTAACGCCTTCTCTTTTCGTCTTCTTCTTCTTCGTCGTCGTCGAAAAGAACAGATTATTCTTCTCCAATCCGCCCGTCTCTTCTCTTTTCGCGAATCGTCTGATCGCCAAATACGAAGAAATGGAAAGACTCGCCAGCGAGAGAAGAGAGACCGAAACGACGACAGACGTCGTCGTCGTCGTCGTCGTCGTCGTCGTCGACATCGTCGTCGGGTCGCGTTTTCTCGTCCTCTTTTCGTTCGCCTTCTCTTCTAAAAACGTGTGCCGACAAAAAGCAAATGATAGGGGATTTTCTTTTTTTTTTTGAATTTTTTTGTTCTTTTTTTTCCCTCCGGGTCCGGAAAAATCCCCTAAAAATCGCTAACACTTTATGTAGTGGAAAAACGACGACACAAAACCTTTGTTTTTTGAGAGCTTTTTGAAAGACTTTCCCCACTTTTATCGCCACCACCACCACCACCACTTTTAATATTAAATCCATCGTTCCATCGTCATGGAAGACGACGACGACGACAACGAAGAAGAAGATCGGAATGGACGCGAGAAGAAGAGAGTCTCGGTGGTGCGCGTCAAACGCAAACGAGGCACGGAACCGTCGGCGGACGTGTTGTTTTTGGTAGGGGAAGAAGGGGAGATGCGTGACGACGACGACGACGAACGCGCGAAGAAGAGACGACACGGTCGATCTCGTTCTTCTGGAAAACAGACGCAGAAAGGAAGAGATGGAACGAAACGCGATCAGGAATTAGCCGCGCAGTTAGACGCAGTTTTAGGAGGTGGAAGTCAAGCTTTGCCTTCGTATCGTCAAAATCAGATGGAACGACAACAACAAGAAACAAAGACGAAAACCGGTGACGCCGCTCGGGCGACGAGAAAAAATGTGCTGAGAAAATTCGTTCGATTAACGAGAGAAGCGGTGGAACAAAAAGACGCTCGAGATGCAGAGAAAGTGAAAACATTGCTGGAGAACAGAAGGGAAGGAGGAGGAGAAGGAGGAGGAGGCGGTGCTGGTGGCGCAGCATCGTCACGAGTGGAAGAGGGCAGTACTGCCGCCGCGGCGAAGAAGAATACGGCGAGAAAGGCGACGAAACGAACGTACGAGGAAGTTAAGGTAATGGGCGATGAAGAAAACACGAAAAACTGGAAGAGGGATCACGCCGAGGAGCAAAAGAAAAAAAGAAATGTTCCAACGACGGCATCGAAGACGATGCTTTCGAGTGCTACTGATTCTACGAAAGAGGCGTTTTTTTGCTACGACATTTTGTGCCGAGAAGACGACGACGATGACGATAACAACAAAGAAAAAGATAAAGAACTTTCAAAAGATGACAAGAAAGAATTGGAAGAGCAAATATTGATGAACTATATGCCGTTGGTGAAAGAGTACACGGAAAAGAAGAAGAAAGAAGAAGAAGAAGATGTTGATGGGAATTGGGTGTACGACTTATACGTGCTCGAGGAAGACGACGTCGTTCCAAAAAGGGAACGCAACAACACTAACGAAACAAACGATATCATTTGCGAAGAACCAATCGTAAGAGTATCTGATTTCTTAGACAACGCAAATATAGAGCATAACCTGCACGAGAATGATTATTTCTCAGAGGACGATAGCGAAGATAGCAACGCGGAAAATTATTATCGAGGGGACTACCCGGAGGAGGATACCGAAGACGACGACGGATTTTTCGACGACGGTAATGATGACAGCGACAGAGACGAGTGGGATGTCGACGACGAGTACGATTCCGATGAAGATGCCTTTGGTTATGGCAGACACAGAAGCGGCGGATTTGACCACGGCAGCGGTTGGGGAGGATAATAATTTTTTTTTAGTAGACAACACCTAGTTCGTTTCTTCTTTTTTGCAGTGTTCGTCCAACCACTCACTCGTTTCCGCCATAACGTGCAACACCGACTCCAATCCTCGATACCCGTGATTCTCGTGCGGCAAAACAACCAATTTTGCTTGCGCACCGTTTCCTTTCAAAGCCGCAAAAAATCTTTCCGATTGCATGACGTTCGTCCCCGAATTTGGATCGTCTTCGCCGTGGATGAGTAGTATAGGTTTCTTCACCAAATGCGCGTTGTTAAATGGCGACATTTTAGAATACACATCCGGCGCTTCCCAAAAGGAGCGCTCTTCCGCTTGGAACCCGAACGGCGTTAACGTGCGATTATACGCGCCACTTCGCGCGACTGCGCAACAGAACAAATCGGGCGCATGCGCGAGTAAATTCGCCGCCATAAAGGCGCCGTACGAGTGTCCACCAACAGCTACGCGGTCCTTATCTGCGACGCCTCTTCGAACAACTTCGTCCACCGCCGCTTTCGCTCCCGCGACCAATTGTTGAACGTACGTATCATTTGGTTCGGCATCATCATCGTCACCTTGGGCAATAATGGGAAGTGCTGGACCATCTAAAACAGCGTATCCTCTCGCCAACCACACAAGAGACGATTGTGGAGAGATGCCTGTAAACCTAAACGGCGATTCGCGCAACTGTGACGCCGATTCTGCATTTTTAAATTCTCTCGGATATGCCCAAATTAACAAAGGAAGCGGACCGTCTCTCTTGGCATCGTACCCGGGTGGGGTGTATAAAGTTCCGCTCAACTCAACGCCATCGTCTCTTTTATACTTGATGATTTCCTTTGGAGGATCAGACAATTGCGGATGCGGGTGCGGGAAATTCGAAATTCTCATCTCCTTCACCGGCAACACGCATGGGCCTTCAACTCGTTCTTTTTCAAACTCTTCGACGATGTTCAAATCACCTTTGTCAATGTTGAGCGCATATTTAGAATTCTCACTCCTCTTGTAATCGAACGTAGACTCGTAATATTGCACGTATTCCGACGGCGATTGTTTCGTCGTCAATATGCGCATCGTTTGCAAAGTTATCGGCTCTTCACCGTTTTCGCCGTAATCCGAAAGCAAACCGCCACACGTGAATAACTTCTCCTTCTTCGGCGAACGCCACAACCTTTTTGCTTTTCTTGTATCGACGTCAAAAATGTCAAGGAACGGTCTGTTTCCTTTCGGGTTCGCTCCGGAACCTTGTAATAATAATTTTGCACCGGTTTTACCAGTGGCCGTGCCTTCGCCCAACGGCGTTTCGCCTTCGACTCGCGCGAGGACATACGTCCCAAAATTCGTTCTTCTCGTCACGAATCCACCCGGTTCGCCGTAACTGTCTTCATAGTTTCGTTCCCACAGAACGTTTTTCTTCTCCTCATCGCTTATCGGGGTTGATGCGTAGGAACCCTTCTCGGTGTTTTCCTTGGGAGAGAAAGGCGCGACTCTCGACGTGCGCGTTTTATACCAATTCTCGTACGCGATGGATAAATCGTCACATCCCCACGCATAACCACTTAATCGTAACCCAGACTTATAAAACGCTTTTGGCGCATCTGTCGATGCGGTTGGCTTCGTGAAATCAACCAAATAAGAAATGTCTCTTGGATTTCCTTCGCCGACTTCGTTTCTCGGATCTCCCTCGTCTTGGCATTCCGTCCAATACAATGTCGCCTCTTTATCTGGACGCCAATTCACACCTCGTGGTCCAACTCTCGTAGAGTTTGAAACAATAGGAATGTTCTCTGCCAAAGGCAAGTCGCAAATTTCTCTCACGACTTTATCCGTTGCCGCTTCGGCCACCCAAACTTTCTTTGGGAATCTACCACAAGGAACGGCGTACGAAAACGGACGCTTCAAGCATTCTAAAATGACATATTCCCCACATGGACTCGGTTCAACGCGCGTGAAGATCTTCTTCTCGCCGTTACACCACATAGTCGTTTCGTTCGTTTTAATGTTCGTTTTAACTAGTTGCGATTCGCAATAATACTCAAACAATTTTTCATCCGTATCGTTCTTCAACAAATCTGCATACGTTCGCGCTTGACGCACATTCCCGGCAACATTACTCTCAATTCTCGGCCCGAGAGGCGTTTTAGGTCTTCTTGGCGCTTTTTTCGAACGATCTTTAGGAATGACGCAACACAACAACTCATCGTCGTTCAACCACGAGTAGGATTCGAAAATCGTATTCAATTGGTAATTTTCTGCCAACGAGGTGACTTTTGCCGCCGATTTCGTCTCCACATCCGCGATCCACAACTCGAGCGGTTTCCTCCCAGTTGCCGCCGACGAAGAGCTCTCGTCTTCATCTTCGTCTTCGATCTCGTCGCCATGAAATCTGACCGTAAACGCCAACTTCTTCCCGTTCGGTGACCAACTCACAAAGTTAATCAACCCGTTCTCTGGCACGCCGGTGATATCTTCGTATACGCCGATATCCGCCTCCGTCTTTGGAAACTTTCCAATCGATAATTTCACCGTGTGACCCATGCGAGAGCCCGAATTTTGTTTCGTATCTATCCGAATGCCTCCTAACTTGAGCTCTTTTCTCGCCAATTCCGCGACCGGCGGATTGTCTTTCGGCTTGTGAGAATACAACACACGCGTTCGACTGGGAGATAACGATATCGACGGTGCGTCTGGACGCGTGACGAATACAGAAATGTCATCCGGGGGAATTTTATATTTCGTAGAAGCGTCTTGTCCTTCGTTTTCCGTGTTGGATGCGCTGGCAGTCGTCGACAGTCCTCTTCTCTGCGGATGAACGCCTTTCTTTGTAATACTGTTAGTAGTAGTAGTAGTAGTAGTTCGATTCTGTTTCGATGACGTGAATTGATGGATAAACTGACGGAGTTTACTTCCATTGCCCTGTTGTTGCGTAGATGTCATTCTCTTGGAAGTATTAGAAAGAGTACAAGATGGGTATCTTCTCGATAAGCACGTGACATGAGATGACGCCGTCGATATCGTCGTCTTCATTCGTCGCGGCAGAGGGAAAAAGAATACAAATCGACGTGGACGTGAGGAGGACTTGTGAAGAGGCCTTTTTTTTGAGAGAGAAAAAGAGAGAAAAAGAGAAAAAAATAACAACAACAACAACAACAACAACAACAACAACAACAACAACAACAATAACAACAAGAGAAACTACGCGCGCAAATTATATTTTTCTATCATCTACAATCGCTGAGTAAATGGTCTATTTCAACCAATCCCTGATGAACTGCTCTTCGTCAAGCACGGCACTGTTGTTGTCGCCCACGAAATCGGTGCCATCGTTTACTCGTATCGTTCTCTTCTTCGCATCTTCGAAGGCGAACAAGTCGCCGAGCTTCGTTTTCCTCGCACGGCGATAACCGTCTCTTCCAATACCGAAAACCGTGCCGTGACTTTTAGCGACAGTTCTTTTCTCCAATTCGCCTGTTGGCTCGCACGTTTCGATGACGACGTGACCGCGTCGTTTGATTAGTGGACGGATGACTCGAGACCATAAAGGTTGAGAAGCCATAGCGATGGCACGAGCTTTGGAAATGGTGGATTCGTCGAATGCTAAAGTTTCTTCATCTTCATCGTCTCGCTCGAACATGTCGTCGATATTGTTGTCACCAACATCGTCATCTTTAGAATGTTCTTCCGAAGGAAACATTTCAGACAATGAAACATCGTCACGTGTGATATTTACCTCTTCTTCCAAAATACGCACAGCTTTTGATTCCGCGAGTTCCTCTGCTTGGTCTCTGGGCAATTTTTGAATCGCAACGTACGAAAACTTTTCGTCTTGATAAGTTCGTCCTTTACCTCCCGCGAGCATCAACCGATGCATTGATGTTCGTTCTACGCGCTGCGAGAAGTGACACCACATTTGAGAGTTATTATTTTCGTTCGCAATGTTCATCGGACATTTCTTATCGTGTTGGCAAGGCGCGACGACGTGCGCTTTTGACTTTACGCTGTTCGGTTCTGCATTCACTCTTTTCTCCGTATTTCGTGCGGTGCGTTCTTCGTAATCTAGCACGAGTTGCCTTATTCTCCGAACAAGTTTCGAACCTCGCGGCGTTCCTGGTTCAACAATCACTAAAACACCTCCATCGGCCGTTTTGTCCCACAATTGTCTCGCTAACAAGTCGACTTTTCGCATGCCGACTGTTTTGTTCGTGCCGCTGGGGTGCTTTGACGATGTCATTCCTGATTTAATTCTTCTTTCCTCGTTCATCGCTTCGACCATGACTTCACCGAGGGAATAACATGCCAAAACGAGGTCAAATGAAGACGCACTTCTATCCTGCAACGCGGCTAAAGAAGCGACGGACCTTTCATTGGAACCTTCCGACCACGCTTCCGGCCTTGGGAATCTCAGATTATTTCTCACGCTTTCTGGAACGAGCGTGTCTTCGGACCATTGTATAGGTAATAACACATTATCATCATAATCATTGTCTTCATTTTCTAGCTTCATGTCATCCTCTTTTGCCTCCAATTTGGCATCCTCTTCCTGTTTTTTGGCTTCATCTTGCATGTACTCTTCCACGCGTTTGGCGAACACCATGCTGTGAGAACTCTTGTCCACGGCGGCAAACGCTACACGGTTCCTCGTCGCGTCATCACAGTCATTATTATAACCTTTTTCACCCCTTTTATTTCTACCGACGTGATCTCCAAAGACGTTTCGAGCTGCCATGGCGCCGACGAAAATACTCCCCGATCCAAAATCAAGAAGCGTCTTGGGAGAAAACGAAGCCACTTTCTGATCCGTACTCCCACCGTTCAATCGCAAGTGTACCTCGTTCAAAACGTTTGTAATTGCACCGAGCGTCATCGGTGCACGCGTTATGGCATACGCCGCGGCTTCGGTTTCATCGTATTTCGGCACACTCCTTCCTATTTGTTTTTGTTGTTGGAGTGGATCGGCGGCATATGCGAAATCACCTAATTTTGCTAATTTTTTCTTTGCTCCTGTTCGAGTCCGCGCTTTATCCACAAAAACCGCTTCTTCCATTTGCATACGTCGTATTTTCCTGACAGATAGTCTCGCTCCCCAATCTATATCCGCGTCCCAATCTTTTTTCATGATTTCTACTTCATCTTCGTTCTCAGTATCGTCTTCATATAGCTCCGTCGCGGAATCGTTCATCCGCGTCCTGTGACTACTGTTCTTACTCCCTTTAACACCCAACCCTTCTTTCACCCAACTCCTCACAAGAAAGTCTTCCGAATCTTCTCCCTCGTCAGGAAACCCTCTCGAGGCGGTTTTTAACACCTCTAGAAAGTTTTTCCCTTTCCTTGCCAATTGCTTGTTCGAGCTCCCTTCCGATTGTATGGCTTTCTTCACCGCTTTCTCGAAATGTTTCGGCAACTGTATCGAGTGCTTCCCGTTGCTCTCGTTATTGTTATTCTTGATGTTATATTCACTTTTGATATCGTTGTAGAAGCCTACGCCTTTTCTATTCATCAGTCGATTGGTTTCGCGTACAATCGCTTTAGCTGGAACGTTTGAGATGAACGACGACGACGACGCGCGTTTTCCATCGGGTCCGCCGCTTTGAGTCACAGTTTTCAATCGTAACGCCTGGGGCAACACGAACTCGTCCGCTTCTCGCAGCATTCGTTTCCACTTGTTTTCGTTTGGATTTTCATTGGTATTCATCGATGGCGCGTTTTCATCCCATTCACTCGCGATGGCGTGCTCGTTCAGCGCGTCTTTTTCTTCCGTCGCGTTGGCGTTGTTGTACCTCTCGGCATTCGTCTCGCCCGTCTTTGCCGTTGTCGTAAAACACGCGAACGAACAACGTTCAGGGGTTGATGATGTTTTTGACCATCCGCGTGCCGCGCTCGTTGTACTGGTGGTCGCGTCCTCCTCGAGAGCCAAGCGAGAGAGGCGCAACCGTCCTCCTCCTTCCCTTCTTCCTCTCGCTCGACGCAGCAGCAGCTTTTCGAGCGCGCGCATTATTTTCTCTCACATCCAATTTTTTGTCGCTTTTTTTTTTCGTCGCTTTTTTTTT
>MDSZ01239348.1_pt1 | contig 11070 bp, 8 predicted proteins | sample 811201 | NCBI WGS metagenome assembly MDSZ01 (sample SAMN05326647, study PRJNA326480) | marine metagenome | isolation source: seawater | place: Indian Ocean: North | collected 2010 | reverse complement strand
TTATGCTTCCCTTAGAGGTTTTGATTGATGAGCTAACACTTTTTCCTAATGGAAAACCAGCAATTATTATATTTTCTAAAAGATCTGCATCCTCTTTGGATACTGAGAAAATTTGATCAGGATTTATTGCAGTTTTTAATATTGCAAGATCATTCATCTTGTCTATCGCTAAAACTTTTGCATTAATATTATCACCTTTAAAACTTACTTTAACACTGTCGCAACTATCTATTACATGAAAATTAGTTATTATATGACCTGTTTGAGATACAAAAAAGCCCGATCCTGATGATGCTGCTAATAATTTATTTTTAATATCAGGCATATCAATTTCGGCGTCACCGGTAACAAATTTACCTTCTTCCCAAATCCCATTTGTACTATTTCCATTTTCATCAGTAAAAGTACCCTGTCCGTGTTGATTATGGTTTTTCCACATACCAATATATTTGGCTCCATCAGCCCAGGTATAAGTGCCTTGTCCGTGCATATCACCATCTTTAAATTCTCCAACGTACACATCGCCAGCAAATTCTCCTGCCCATATAAATGTTCCTTGACCGGTTCTTTTGTCATTTTTAAAAGTTCCAATATATTTGTCCCCGTTTGCCCAGGTATAAGTACCTTGTCCGTTTAAAAGATCATCTTTTACATCTCCATTATACTTATCGCCATTGAACCAAATGAATGTTCCTTGACCGTTTCCTTTTCCATTTAGGTGGTTTCCAATATATTTGGATCCATTAGCCCAGGTATAAGTACCTAGTCCATTTAAATCATCATTTTTCCACATACCCTCATATTTGTCTCCATTGGGGTCGGTATATGTTCCAAATCCGTCTGAACAATTTCCAACGCAATTTGCAAAAGTTGTATTGCACCAAACTAAAAAGATAACCGTATGAAATATGATCTTTTTCATATTACAATATTAACAAATCATAAACCAAGAGTCTAAATATAGGTCTTGGCCGACTAACTTTTAAGTCGGCATTTAGTCGGAATTTTTCTAATATTTACCTAATTTAATTATTGCTAAATGCTAAAAATAAGGATTATTTAAAGAAAGTTAAGGGCACCTGGCAACAGAACGCCCCCTACTCATTTTTAATTTTGTTTATTGATAAATAATCACCAAAAAATTTCTTTTCCAAGTAAATTAACAAATTTTCCATTCAATTCTGATTTAGTTGTTATTAAATCAATTATTAATTTTGCACAGTTATCGCTTTCTATATAACCACCAGGATTCATACCTGAATTAACATTACCAGGATCTATAGCAAATACAATTGTCCCAAATTTTTTATTTAGATCAACAGATAAATTTTTTGTTATTGAATTTAAAGCTGATTTTGATGTTCTGTAAATATAAGCATTGCCATCTTTATTATGATAAATACTTCCGGCATTACTACTAATATTTATTATTAGCTCAAGTTTACTTTTGTTTTTTTTCTTATTAAGTATTATTTTAATTATATTCAATATTGAAATAGAATTTGTCATTAATACTTTTTGAAATTTGTTAAAATCTAAATTTTCAACTTCTTGTTCTTCAAAACTACCTCCAAAAACTCCAGCACAATTAAATATTATATCTATGTCAGCGTCTTCAATTTTTTTTTCAAAATCATAAAAATTATTGATGTCAGATTGATCTAATTTGATAATTGATAAATTTTTATCATGGATTGCTATTAGATTTTGCCCATCCTCTCGATAAGTTGAAATAACTTTATTATTAAATGCTAAAAGATTTTTTGTTAAGGCAAGCCCGATACCAGAATTTCCACCTGTTATCAAAATATTTTTACTTTTAATATCTAATTGAAGTTTATTTTTATGAAATTTTCTTCGATATAGAAATTTACTTATTTTTGTCCATATACCAAGCATATCAATTTATATAATTCCTACTATTTAAATGACAAATAATCAACAATCATGTGTGTGATATGACAGATAAGAATGGTTATCTAGCAACTTGTAAAAAGAACAATCTGTAATCAAATTGATAAGGATATTAAGATAGAAAAAAAATTCTAATAAAAGTATTTATGAAAGAGTAACTAAAGCAACTTTTAAAAAATTTACTAAAAATTGGGTGTTTAAAATTCTAATAAGATAAAGATAAAGTACAATTCTACCTTATGAAGAAGTTATTAAGCACAATATTTGTAATTTAGAACTTCAACCTTATGTTTGTGATGTTTAATTTTTTTTTTTGATATTTCTGTGGTAAGAATTTTTATAATGTTAAAAATACTAAAAAATAAAATATTAATATTCATAATAACAATAAGTATAATTATTATTAGCGTTTATTTGCTTAAAAATTCATCATTTTTAAATAAGGAACAAAAACAATTAATTAAAAAAATTATCTTACCTTATAAAATTATATCTCAACAAGGACGATATATCACACAACGGGATAAATTATTAGTTGATCTTGATTTGGCAAATTATGAATTATTAAAAAAACAAGAGGGCAGTGAAATTATACTTAAAAGTAGTATTGAAAAATTGTCAAATAATAAAACTTTAAAAAAATATAAATTAACTTCAGGATTTTATGCTGGAATTCACTTAATTGTGCCAGGAAGTGGTTATATTGATTTTTATGAAAATAACATGTTCATTTTATCTGCTCGTGGTGTCTTAGCGTTTAAAAAAAACCTAGAAAATGATAAAGAAAATTTTGAACAGATAAGAAATAATATAAATGAATTTATAGGCATAAATCAGTTTAAAAAATTTAAAGATATTTCTCTTAAAGACATATTAATATTTAATAAAAAAATATATATTTCCTACACAGATGAGATTAAACAAGATTGTTGGAATATTAGCGTAATTTACGGTGATATAAATTATGAAAGAATTACCTTTAAAAAATTATTTGCTCCTAAAAATTGTATTCATTCTAAAGATAATATAGATAAAGAGTTTACTCCTTCACAAACAGGGGGAAGAATGATTTCTTTTGATGATAATCATATTTTATTAACTACCGGTGAATTTAGAAGCAGATATCTTGCTCAAGATGAGCAAAGTATAAATGGAAAAGTAATTAAAATAAATATTAATAGTAAAGATTATGAAATCATATCAATGGGGCATAGAAATCAACAAGGATTATATCTTGATAAAGAAAATAATTTTATTTTAGCTTCAGAACATGGGCCGCAAGGGGGTGATGAAATTAATTTAATAGAAGTTAATAAAATAAATAAAGATAAAATTCAAAATTTTGGTTGGCCAATTTCATCTGCTGGTGAACATTATGGGGGTAAATCTGCTAAAAGAAATAAAAAAAAATATGAAAAATACCCGTTATATAAATCACATAGTAAATATGGATTTATTGAACCTTTGAAATCATTCGTACCATCTATAGGTATTTCAGAAATAGTAAAAGTTGGACAAAATAGATATGTAGTAAGTTCTTTGAAAGACAAATCACTTTATTTTTTTGAACTAAATGAAAAAAAACAAATCATTAATTTAAATAGGGTTGAAGTATTTGAAAGAGTTAGAGATTTAAGATTTAATAATAAGAAGTTGTATTTATTCATGGAAAATACCGCTTCTATTGGTATGATAGATTTAAATTAAATCTAAACCCTACTCTCCACATATCGTGTAATTAAGTTTTCAAATATATTTTTCAGCGACGAATATAAACTCGGTATTACTCTAATTGTTCTTAAATCAAAGAGTATGTATATCTTTAAATATTTAGTCTTTGAGTCCATTATATCATAAATCTTTTTTATACTTCTCCAGCGTCTTATCTCTGTTTTTTGACTTCATTTAAACTTCATTGAAGTTTTTCTAAAAAAGTTAATGGGAAATATAATGTTTTAATAAACAGGGAATAACTGACAACAGAACACCTATATCTGTTATAATTTTGTTGAATATTATTTAGTTAAAGGATTTTTAATTAATCTGAAAGTATCTATTTCATAATTTTGTCCAGCACGTGGTCCTTTAGTTAATACTAAAACTCTTGAATTGGTTAAACTTTTAAATGCGTGCTTTTGAAAAGGATAGCTTACTGATAAATCACCAGCTCTCAAAGTAACTCTTGATTTTTTTTTTTTTGTTTCTGAATAATAAATAACTTCACCATCTAGAACATAATTCCATTGAATGGTTTTTTTATGATAGTGATTACCTCTTATAGCACCTTTGCTAAACGTTATTATAGTTACAGAATTAATTTTTTCATTATCAATTATATCAATTATTTCACCTCTTTTATCTTTAAAAGCAGGTAACAATTTTTTTTTTAATTTTTTTTTTTTAACCATTTTATTCAATTATGATTGGCTCTGGTAAAGGAACAATAAATTTACCTTTAAATTTTTTTTGTTTTAAATTTTTAATTAATATATCTGATATATGCCAAGATAAAAGTATTAAATAATCAGGCTTTTCTTTTAATAAAATTTCTTCATCAAAAATTGGAATTGTTGTACCTGACATATAAAAACCAATTTTTTTAGATCCTTTGATTTCTAAAACTTTATCTATGAATTTTTTTATACCTGTAGAATTAATTAACGTACTTGCTCTAGCTGCTGCACCTATTCCAAATATCGTACTATTATTTGATTTAATTTTTTTTAAAAGATTAAAAAGTTTTTGTTTTTTTCTATCTATTTCTGAAGAAAATATATTCAATTTTTGTTCTGAGATAATCTCATTTTCGCTATCGATAATTTTATTTACATTGTCAGAAATTGGAAAAATATTTTTTTTACAAGCATATACTCTTATAGATCCACCATGAGTTTTTATCCTTTCTACATCAAATATTTGAAAATTATTTTTTTCAAAAATAAACTTAAGACTTTTTACAGAATAATATCTAAGATGCTCATGGTAAATTGTATCAAATTGAAAAGTTTTTTGTAAATCTACGAAGTAATGATTTTCTGTTATAAAAATACCGTCATTTTTTAAAAGATTACTAACTGATTGCACAAATCCATTTACATCAGGAATATGGGCAAAAGTATTTGTAGATGTAACAAGTTTGGCTTTTCCATTCTCCTTAATAATTTTGTCTGAAACATTTTTATTAAAATAATCAATAATCGTTGGAATACCTTTCTGAATTGCAATTTTTCCAATATCTTCTGGAGTTACACCTAGTACTTTAGAAAAATCTTTAAAATAACCTAATAAATTCCCATCATTTGATCCTATATCTAAAACCAAATCATTTTTATTCAAATGAAATCTTTCTTTACAAATTTTTGAAAGTTTTTCGAAATTATTTCTTAAAGCCTTAGTAGAACTGCTAGTATATGGAAAATTTTTTGGAAAAACTATTTCAGGTTTAATTTCAAAACCTATTTGAATTAAACTACATTTTCTACAAAACAAAAGGTCTAATGGATAAAAAAACTGAGAAGTTACATCAGAATTAATTTTATATATATCATTAGCAATTGGTAGACTCCCTAGTGATAAAAATTTTATAATATCTGTTGAATAGCATGATTGACAACTTTTAATAGTTCTTCCATTTATATCTGACATTTTCTGAAACTTTTAAATTTTAATTTGATTATTCTGATTTTGAACATACCAGTCAGAAGTAATTTTTATACCATCATCAAGAGTGAAATTTGGATAAAATCCTAAAGATTTGAGTTTTGAAATATCTGGACATCTTCTTTTTGTACTACCTTTTTGGATATCTCCTGTGATAATTTTAACATTCTTATTAAAGTATAAGCCTATTTTTGTAGACAATTCTTCTATAGAAATTTCCTCCTCCGTACCAATATTATAAATTTCTAAATTTTTACCTTTCTTAAAAACTTTCATTAATCCTTCTATGAAATCATCTATATATATAAAAGCTCTTGTTTCGGTTCCATTACCTTGAATTTTTAAATTAATATGTTCAGATTTAACTTTTTTAATATTTTCATTTATTTTTGTTATAAAATTTGGAATTACATGTTCCCAACCCATATTTGGTCCATATACATTATGTGGACGAAATATTACACTTTTTTTGAAATATTTTTTTCCATAATTTACGGTCATAAGTTCACATAAAATCTTTCCTCCACCATAAGAGTATCTTGGATTTAAAATATCTGGTATTAACAAAGAAACTTTTTCTGAAGTTGGTATATGATTTGGTGTTTGATAAACTTCTGAACTTGAGGCTAAATAAAAATCGGATACATTATTTTTTATTGAAGATTTAATTATATTATTAATTCCACTTACAGCTATATCCAGAACGATATCTGGCTTTTCATAGAAAAATTTTGTTCCATTTAAATAGGCTAGGTGAAAAACTACATCAACACCTTTGCAGGCTTTTTCAACAATCGTTTCATCTCTAATATCTCCTTCCAAAAACTCAATTTTGGACAAAATATCATCTAATCTAGATCCTTTACCACGTTGATGATTATCAAGCACTCTTATCTCAAAATCTTCCTTAAGTAATCGTCTCACTAAAGAACTGCCCATAAATCCAGCTCCACCAGTAATAAGTATTTTTTGATTTTTCATATTTTAATTTTAATTATAGCAAAAATTAATTTACCAAATGTTTACTAATTTAATTTTCTTTGGAATTTTAATTTTTTTATAAGCGTCATGAGGAGTGCCTATTATAATAATATCAGATTCTTTCAAAACTTTGTCTTTTCCAACAAATTCTTTATTTTTTGCAAATTCATCAGAGCATAAAACTTTTGCACCCTTAAATTCTAATATTTTAGCCAACTTGAAAGATAAAGAATCTCTAATATCATCAATATTAGCCTTAAAAGTCATACCTAAAATTCCAACTTTTTTTTTAGATAAATCAAATTCTTTTGAAAGTTCATCTACTATAAAATCAGGTAATCCCTCGTTTAATATCATAGCAGAATGACCCAATGGAAAATTATTTTTATTAAATGCTGCAAGTTGCATTGTATCTTTCATTAAACATGGTCCAGATGTGAATCCTGCAGAAGGCAACCATTTAGCTCTATCATAACCATCAATCATTGATGCTCTTAGTGATTTAAAATCAACATTAAAGTTTTTGCATATCATATAGAATTGATTTGCTGTTGCAAATTGTATGTATCTTAGAGAATTTGTAAATAATTTAATTAGTTCAGCTTCTTTAACTGTCGTTTTAATTGTTCTTGGAGAAATTTTATTAAATAACAAAGATGAACTTTTAATAGATTTACCTGTGAAACCAGAAATAATTTGGGGTAAAGTTTGAAGTTCTTTAATTCCATAACCTTGCACTATTCTTTCAGGACAGTATGAAAGATTAATTTTTTTATTTTTTAATAAACTGTATACTCTTTTGCAGGTATCTGGAAATACAGAACTTCTTATAATTATGTTTTGATTTTTATTAAGGTACGGAATTATTTTTTTAAACAATCTTACAAATTCTTTAGTTTTTGGATTTAAATATTCATCAACAGGTGTTCCAATTGCAATTATAATATTTTCTGCTTCTCTGATTGATTTAATATTTAGTGATAAATTTAATCTTTTATTTTTAATATTTTTTTTTAATAACTGTTCTGCTCCATATTCTGTAAAAGGCATTTTTCCTTTATTAATTATTTTAAAATATTTTTTATTTATGTCGTAAAGGCATGTACTTAAACCTTTGTTAGCAAATAAAATTCCTAAAGGTAATCCAATATGACCAAAACCTCCTACAATTAAAACTTTATATTTAAATTTTTTCATAACAATTTTTTTAATTTTTATACATTTTGCAACATATCTTGAATTGTGTTTTTAAGACCTTTTTCAATATTTACAAACTTATTTTTTTTTGACCAGCCAATAAATTTTTTTGCATTTTTAATACTCATTCCTCTATTTGTATCGGAGGATTTGTTAAATTTCATGTATTCAATTTTTCCTTTGTATCTAATTAATTTTTTTGAAATTTGAATTATTTTTTTTATAGTGGTGAGTTTTCCGGTGCCAATATTTAAAATTTCTCCATTATAATCTTTGCTCATATAAATTCCTTTGACTTGATCATCAACATAAATAAAGTCTCTACTCTCTTTTCCTGTTCCATAAACTCTTAAATAACTCTTTTCTTTTCTCATTCTTCTTATGATTGTCGGAATAAAATGATCTGATAAATCCCCAGGTCCATAAACGGTTCCTAAGATTAAAGTTGTTGCTTTTAGATTTAAATTTCTTTTGGCAGTCTCTAGTAAAATAGTTGCTATTCTTTTATTGTATGCAAAATGCAATAACTCTTTATTAATTTCACCTTTCCAATAATCTTTTTCAAGCAAATAAGAATTTCCTATAGGGTATGACCAAATTGAACTAAGAAATATAAATTTTGCTTCAGGTTGATATTTCTTCCAAGCTGAAATTACATTAATGTTTATTTTTAAATTCATAAGTGTTTGCTTAAAGCTATTTTTCTTAGACCATTCTTTATTTCCTGAAACTTCTGCAAAGTGAAAAATGTAACTTGCTTTTCCAATATTCTTAAAATATTTATCTACTTTATTATTTAATCTTAAGTCAATATTTCTGGGAACAAGATTGATACGATATTTTTTTTTTTTCTTAAATATTTAATAAAATTTCTACCAACAAATCCATTACCACCTGTAATTAAAATTTTTTTCATTTAATTTTTATTTGGAGAAATGTTTGTTTTTATTACAATCCAGTTAGTAGGGTATATATTTATTTTATTTATGTCTATTTTATTCCACCATAAATCAGGACATAATATCAATCCATTTTTTTGTTTAGATATTATCTGAGCTGGCCACCAGCTAAAACTACTATTTGGTATTATCAAATGATCACAATCACACATTTCTCTAAAATCATTAGGCGCATCCTTATGACTTCCGATTAGATATTGAGTCTCCGTTTCACCAAAATCAATATTTTTTTTTGGCCATTCAAATTCTTGACAAAAAATTACAAATTTTACATCAGAACTATTTAATTTTGTTAACTCAAAAAATTTATTAATTGCATTTTTATAATAATCTTTGCCACAAACATCCACTTCTGAGTCTGCATAATCATCTCTTCTTACATGAATGCCTACTCGAATTTTTTTAGATTTTTTCTTTTTATTTAAAATAAATTTAGTTAAAAATTCTTTTAAATGATCTTCAATATATGAAAGATTATTAGGATTGCCATTAATAAAATAATTTTTTGCAATTGGGAATTCTTTAAACCCAAAAGGATCATCAATATCGATTCTTTGATATTTGAAAAACCCAAAAGATAAATAACTTAATATTAAAAAATAAATCCTCAAAAATCTAGAAATCCAAATATTTTTAATTATTCTTAGATTGTTTGCTTTAATTACTTCCAAAAAATTAAAAATATTTGCTGCAAGTTTTGGATGCCCTGGATTATGTTTTAAACCATTATAAAAACAAACATCTAAATAAATTTTTGAATTTATTTTTTTGGATAAATTATAGGCCGCACAATATTGAAATAATTGACTACCAACTCCTCCATTAATCACAACAATAATCATAGATTTATTTTACTTTCTCACTTTCAATGATTTAAGTTTGAATTTATAACTTAATATTTATAAAATTTAATACAAATTATTATCTGAATAATATTTATTAACATTAATTTGATTTTGAATGCTAAATTATTGAGATTAAATAATCTTTTAATCTAAGAGAAAACTGCACTATAGGTAATGTAGGATTGTTGTGCCCCCCTGTAGTAAAAATTGATGACCCAGCGATAAATAAATTATCTGAACCAAATACTCTACAATTAGAATCTACAACACCATATTTTGAATTTTCAAACATCCGAGTACCACCCATATGATGATGACCTCCAATTTCAGCATCTGATGGGTAACTTTCATCATTAGCCAACCAATTTTCAATTCTCAATCTTCCCAAATCCTCATTTACTATCCAGTTATTAAAAATATCTGTAGATTTTTTTATTGTTTTTCTATCAATCATTCTTTTTTTCCAATTTAAATTTATTCTTGGAATGCCAAATTTGTCATTGGTTTTATCTAGTATAATCATATTTTTAATATCTGGAGATTGTTCCCAGGCTGCATTTAAACTAACATTACAAATTAATTCTTTTTTTGCCATATCAGCAACTTTTTTTCCTAATTTTGGAGCAACACAAAGTAATTTAATTATTTTTTTTTTCAGCTCACTGTTTGAATATAAATTTAATCTTAATCCACAGCCTAAAATTGAATTTTTTTTTTGTGCCTCGTCACTAATAGACCAAAATTTATGACTTGAAAAATCTTTAGTTAATATAGCCTCACCTAAACTAAAGTGTGGATGTTCCATCCAATATTTACCAATAGGCGTTGATTTATCAAAAAATTTATTACCATATTTTTTTGCAAACCATAATAGATATCTAGGATTCTCCAAACCTCCCATAGCAAAAACATAGTACTTTGATTTGACATTAAAACTTTTATTATTGTAGTTTGAGAAGGTAGCTAATTTAATTTTTGAACTATTTCCATTAATATCAACCAGATTGGAGTTTAAATACAAATCTACATTTTCAGAATTTTCTATTTCCTCTTTATATTTATTACCAAACGGTACAGGTAATCCTTTATCTTGATTATATGGAGAAAATTGAAAAACTATTTTTTTTATATCATATGATGTTTCTAATTTTTTTTCCTCAAACTCGTTATAAACTTCTAAAATTTTGCATGCTTCATCTAAATATTTAAAAATATCTTTGTAATCTATTGGCCAAGAATAATGTTCTCCTAAATAATGTCTCTCAAAATCGACCTTGTCAAAACTTCTACACCATCCTTGCCAATGATTAGTAGAACCACCAAGATATCTAAGTCTGGTAATATCTAAATCAAAATAAGGATCTCCTGTGACCTTTCCTTTATAACAGTCTTGTGAATTTTCAGAGAATTCGACACCACCACCTTCCATTAATGCCACTTTGAAACCTTGCTTACCTAAATGCGTAGCTAATGTAATGCCTGCTGCTCCCGCGCCAATAATACAGACAGAATAG